>ERZ650304.257-NODE-257-length-32755-cov-9.841284_pt1 | contig 32755 bp, 43 predicted proteins | sample MGYA00376240_ERZ650304 | MGnify/ENA primary metagenome ERZ650304 (study PRJEB26733, sample SAMN07839271) | wastewater metagenome | biome: small river; feature: stream; material: water | place: USA: North Carolina | collected 2016-03-01 ... | reverse complement strand
TTTATGGCTTTAAATCAAAAGAAGAATACAGCAAATATAAGATAAAGCCAACCAAGAAAGTAAATAAACAGCTTATTTTGGATGAAGAAGATAACATCAAAAAAATTATGGTGTCGTTAGCCACCAAAGGAACCACTCAAGGCGTAATAATTAGTAAGTTAAGTTCACATAAACGTAGAAATCGAACGAAAGCTGCATTATGTGAATTAGACAATATTATTCGCAGTATTCATATTTTACGTTATATTGATGACATTACTTATCGTCAAAACATTCAAAAAGCTCTAAACCGTGGTGAGTCATATAACAAACTTCGTCGAGCAATATCCTATGCGAATGAGGGTAAACTAAATGTGCATTCTGAAATGTCTCAACAAATTTACAATGAATGTACTAGATTTATAGCCAACAATATTATTTTATACAATGCAAGATTGTTATCAAGTTTATTGATAAAATTGGAAAAGGCTGGCAAAACTAATGAAGTAGAACAACTCAAGCGTATCTCACCAATTGCTTGGGCACATATTAATATTTATGGACGTTATGAGTTTAACAAAGAATTTTTAAATATGGAGTTTAATGAACTTATCAAGTTGATGAGCCTTGATAATATTGAGGTTGAAGAGAATTAGTTTCAAAATTTTACACTTTTGAGGGGTTGGGTCAAAACACCCATGATGCTATTATTAAATAATTTTGCGATGTTACGCTTAATTCTAGCTCGGCCAGAAATGATATTTACTTGTTGGGTGCTTTGGGGGTTAGCTTTTAAATCAAGTACGCAGTTCAAAATATTATGGTTTTCCTTAGGAATGTTATTAATACCATGTTATTGGCTAAGCTTTTTTTATATACCTGCAGTATTTGCGATATTCAATCGTCCAAAAGCTAAAATATTACTTAGTCTTTCCTATTTTATTATCTCTGTTTGCTTTTGGCAATCATACTCTCATGGCTTATGGCTTAGTAGTGTTTTAGATTTACCTGTTTTAAATCATAATCGCCTGGCAACAATTGGTGAAAATAAAACAATCCTGATAATGCTATTATCTCCTGTAACTAGTATTGCAGCAATTATCTATCTTTTTTTACATAACAACAAACTTAAAGATGTAATTGGCTATATGCATAATCTGAATGTTAATGTGATCCACAGAGCTAAGCTTATACCAATAATCAAATCACTATACGCTATCCTTACCAGCAACTCATTATTGACAACTACAAGCGTATTATTTGGATATTTCATCTTATTCAATATGATTCGTTATGCCGCAATTCTGAGTGCGTTGTTTGTGATTATTATTTCATACTCAATTGCTAAGGTTAGATTAAGGATATCGCCAATTCATAAATACATTGTACTATGTTTATGCATCTATCTACCTCTCGGAGTAGAAAACTATAAGCTTATTCCAAAATTTGTTCTACCTAAAAACTCTATTGTATTAGGTACATCACAATCAAATTATTATGTTCCATTTTATAGCCCCAATCTGAAGATAGCTCCAGCTATGGAAATTGGAGCTAATGAACAAGGCGTGCAACAAATTATGAAATCTATTGAGGTTGAAGGTAGCGTTTCTTGTACTGAATTAAAGAAATATCATTTCGAATTTCTTGTGGAAAGAAGTTTAACGACTATTTCACCATGCTTACAAATCTATCAGATTCAGAAAGGATGGCGAGCATGGAAAGTTATCTACTAATAGTATTGCTGCTTTCATTTAGATTTGATGGTACATATTCCTGGCGCTGGCCATAAACAGAACGATAAATTGAATATTCGCACCAGGCTGTAGTTTTTTCACCCCAATTTAAAACGTGCTGAGCTGCGCTGTAATCCCATCGTGCCGCAACATCGCTTACTAATGCAAAGCTTGTATAAGTTGGATGACAAGCACGGTACACCTTGGTAGAAGGCGTATCGCCTAAATAAATATAAAAAGCCCATAAACCTAATATGCCTAACGGTATAAACCATTTCATTGTTGGAGTTCCTTATGTTAAAACAATTAAATAATATTCAAATCGGCGGCAATAAAGACACAATATGCATCACATTGATATTCTTGCCTCTTATTACATTAATGCCGATATTTTATAGTACTTGGCTACATATTTCGTCTGCGCTTTTGTCTATTTTTGGAGTAATTGGCTTATCCACAAGGATACTGGATGCATATCGAAAAGAGCATTTATTAGATACCAGCACAAAATTTAAATCATCAGAAGTAACTAATGAGTTTGAACTAAACAAAGCATATTTGGTTGGATATACATCTGATTTAGCACTTCCAATTGGTCTCTATCGCGAAATTATGATGCGCCATATTATGATAGTTGGTCAGTCTGGTACCGGTAAATCAGTTCTGATTAGAAACTTACTCTTTCAGCATGCTTTAACTGGTGGAGGATTAATGCATATTGACGGTAAAAATGCCAAGGATGATTTTATCAAGTTTTTAAGTTTAATGCGTAGTATTGGTCGCGGCGATGATGTATTGGTTGTTAACGTTGACGATCCACAATTATCAAATACATATAATCCAATTTTATATGGGGATCCGGATGAGGTTGCTACAAGAATTATTTCACTAATTCCATTTTCAGAAAATAGCCCAGGCTCAGACCACTATCGTTCTGAAGCAACTGTAGCATTAACAATTTTTGTAGCCGCGTTACAAAAAGCAGGTTTGGCATACTCGATGATTGATCTAGCATTATTACTAATGTCAGATAAGGCTATTATTGAATTAGACACAAGACTTACTAATCTTGATGATTATGCAGAAGAAACTATTAACTTTAAAACATTAATTAGCAAGTTTGTTCGTAAAGGTAAAATTGATACACTGGCATTAAAGCAAATGTTTGGAGGTGTTGGAGGTCGTATTTTCATGCTTGGCACGAATAACTTTGGTCAAATCACTAATAGCTATAACCCTGAAATTAAGCTATTTGATGTAATTACACAAAATAAAATCCTATGGATTATGCTACCGACATTAGGTAAAACAGAAGCGGCCAATGCATTTGGTAAAATTTTAGTATCTGATTTACGTACAGCTGTATCTTGGGTACTCAAATTGCCTGAGAATAAAAAACCAAACCCATTATTTCTCGCATCAATGGATGAAGCAGGATCCTACGTCAATGATAATTGGGGGCGATTGTTTGAACAGGCTCGCTCTGCCAGAATAGTAATGATGCCTGCAGTTCAAACAGATTCTAACTATAAAAAAATAAGTCCAGAACTACTGTCTATAGTTGAAGGTAATACCTGGAGTAAAATTTATTTGAAAGTTGGCGATCTTGATACTGCAGAACGGGTAGTCAAAAACCTCGGTAAAACAAAAGCTATCAAATATACTCTAACACGAACTGAAAACTCCAGCGAAAGCAAACAAAATCTTCAAGTAGCACCAAATGCTAACATTGGCGATGGTGCTGGTCAATCTTATGGTTATCAACAAATTGACGAAGATATAATCACTGCTCCACAACTTGAAGCTATCGGAATTGGAGAATGTATTCTGACTATTGGAGGAAAAGAAATTTACCACTTACAAATGGCTATGATTGAAGCCGAGTCACAGACTGAGTATACCATCAACCGTTTTTGTCTTGATACTCCTGAAACTGGAATAAGCCTTAAACTCAATTATAAAAAATATATTGATATTGTTGAACTTAAGAAAGAAATTTCCATTACTGATGAAAATAATGGCTTAGCACTACTTGATACAGAGGAAGAAAAAGAACAAAAAGCGAAAGAGAAAGCTTTAATTAAATCAAGGTTTACAAGGTTCTTAGACTTATTAATAAAGTAAATTTTTACAGTAAGGACCAGCGGGAGCATTTGAACAGAAACTTACGGTTTTGAGTTAAGGTAGGGATTTATAACCATAAATCTCGGTTTAAATCCCAGATTCTCTATCAGTTACAGTTAGATTTTTGAAAAAAGCGTCAAATAATTTCTCGTGAACATCTGCACAAATGCTAATAATTAAACGCTCAAAACGCTTTGCCCTGGTAATACTACATTAGCTGTAAGTAAATAGTGTTCAGCCTTTTGAAATAATTCATTAGACAAATTACCCTGTAACGCTAATTATTCCAGTTATGTTTGTTCATTGTTTTTAACACTGATTCTGGACATTTATATGCATCCCCTGTTTCATCAGAATCAATTTCTATATAATTTGCTCCTAATATTCTTGCTTCATTCACTTGTGCCATAGCTGTATTTTTACCTAAACTTGGGTTAGGAACAAGTGTATATGTTGAATGTAAATGTGTCATTTCAGCTATAAACTTGCAATTTGCAGGAGCTCTATCCGTTGACATATAAATAGCACTATTATCTGGTTTAATTTTGTTTGAAGAACAACCAATTAAAGTCAGTAGCATTACACCAATAATTGATTTTCTAGTTTTAATAAAAATATTTGGTTTACTCATTTTTATACCATCCTAATACATAAATTATTTTATTAAGCTTGATTAATTTACTTAAAAATTTGCTTCAGGCTCAAATACATACCTGGCATAACTACTAACACTAACGGTACCGCTACTATTAAACCAGAAATTATTGCTATAGCCAGTGGTTGTTGCATTGCAGATCCAGTACCAATACCGAGTGCTAGAGGTGATAATGCCAATATCGCAATTATAGAAGTCATCAAAATTGGGCGCATTCGCATAACTCCAGCGTGTATTAATTTATCGCCACTTTGCTCTTTTAGTAAATTAAATTCAGTAAAATAAAAAATGGCTATTTCAGTGACAATGCCAATGACCATTGTCATCCCCATCATAGATGATATATTTAACTCAGTATTGGTAATAAATAAACCAATAAAGATTCCAGGTAGTGTTAATAATGTAGTAACCAAAATGCTTAATACTATGCAAACATCCTCATAAAGGATCATTAACATTACGCATACTAATAGTTCAGCACTTATAAAAACTATCATCAAATCAAAAAAAGCTTGCTGTTGCTGCTGGTAAAGACCACCATATTCTATATATACACCATTGGGTAAATTAATTTCTTTTATGGCTTTTTTGATATCTGCCATCGTTGTACCAAACCCACGACCTTCAATTCTACCTTTTACTGCTAGCATTGGTTTAAGGTCTTCACGTGTCTGTTCTGCTTGCCCAGCATGAATTTCAATAGTTGCTACTTGGTTTAACGATATGTATTTGCCGTCAATGCTGCGTAACATTAATCCATTTAATTGTTCAATTCTTTGGTGTAAATTTGCATCAGCCATAATACGAATTGGGATAATTTTATTTTTTAATAAAATTTGGTTTACTTGGACTCCAACAATCTGGTTTCCTAATTGACGGTTTATACTATCAGGATCCAGTCCAACTAATGCAGCCTTTACTTGATCAATCTTGATATCAATGTCATCACCAGAATATACAATGCCGTTTGTAACTTCTACCACTCCACTTATTGTGCTAATTTTGTCGGTAATCATATTGGCGATTGGTGTTAACTCATCTTGGTTACTTCCGAATATCTTAATTTCAATCGGTTGAGGTACAGCAGTTAAATCACCAATCATGTCTTCAATCAATTGTGCAGTTTCAATCTTCAATCCTGGCACATTAGCTTCTACTTTGTTTCTTAATTCTATCATTATTTCGTCAATATTACGTCGAGGATAATTTTTTAAGTGTATAAAGTAGTCACCGCTATTAGCTTCAGTCAAGCCACCCCCCATTTGTAGTCCGGTTCGACGGGAATAGTTATCTACTTCAGGTGTTGCTAATATGATTTTTTCAACTTGTTGTAGTACTCGATCCGTTTCAGTTAAGGATGTACCTGGTTTCGCAACATAATCCAAAATAAATCCCCCCTCATCCATATGTGGCATAAATCCTGAATCAACTTTACTATAAGCTAAATAACCAATTATTATAAAAACTAAGATTGGTAATACAAGCGATATTGGCTTCGTTAAAGCTGGCTTCATGATTGATACATACGCACGTTGTAATGTATGTAAAAAATTAGCTTCTTTATGTTTTATTGTTACGTTTTTTAAGAGTGTTACACTCAATATGGGGACAACTAACAAAGCAAAGAAAAATGAAATAAATAAAGAAGAAGCCATAGTCATTGCCAAAGATCTAAAAAATCCACCAGTTACTCCATCAAGAAAAGACAAAGGAACAAATATTATTATTGTCGCCAATGATGAACCAGCTAATGGTTTTAACATTTCTATTGCGGAAACTAGAATTCCATTGCTATCTTGTACTTTTTGTTGATGTTGCTTTTCAACTATTCTCCTTACTATATGCTCTATCATTACGACTGCGTCATCAATAACTAAACCAACGGCAGCAGCAATACCACCTAAAGTCATTATATTAAAGCTCATATTTAATAAATATAATATCAACACAGTTGTTGATATTACGCACGGTATAATAACTACCACTATAATAGTTAACCGTAAATCTCGTAAGAAAATCAGCACCACCAACGCAGCTAAAAATGCCCCAGTAATGATTGCATCCTTTACGCTTGAAGCCGATTCAGTAATAAGCTGTGATTGATCGTAATAGGTTTGAATTTTTATATCATGTGGTATTTGCTGCTTAAATTCACTCAGTTTTTGTTTTAGGTTATTTGCAATTAATACTGTGTTTGAACCTATCTGCTGCCTGATATTGACGAGTACAGCATCTTTACCATCTGAAGTTGCTTTCGTCCACACTAAAGTTTCTCCTAATTTAACTTGAGCAACGTCTGCTATAGTTAATACGCCTGTAGCATTTCCTCGTAGAATGGTGTGTTTCAAATCATCTAAATTAGTTGGGGTACTTCCTGACATAATTAGGTATAAGCGGTAACGATCTTCAATCCTACCAACTGAAATAACTGTGTTATTTGCGGTTAATGCTTTGGCAATATCGTCTACAGTTATTGAGTATTGTTTTAATTTTAGCGGATCAAAAATCACTTGATATTCAGCATCTTTACCTCCTTGTATTTCAACCCCTGCTACACCAGGTATTGAATTCAAAAGTGGTTGCAGTTGTGTTTGTGCAAAATCTTTTATTGCCACTAGGTCTTTGGTATTTGAAGTTAGTGATAACCCAAGCATTGGAAATCCAGTTGGATCTACTCGGGTTGCGCTCAAGCTTACTCCTGCGGGTAGATTAGGTGCGACTTGGTTAAGAGCTTCTTGCACTTGCAATAGTGCAAGTACCATATCACGCCCCCACGCAAAGTTTACTGATAGCTCTGTAGCACCACGATTACTATTGGAGCGTATTCCTTCAACACCAGGCACATTTCTAACCGCTTGTTCTAGTGGCTTTGTAACTTCAACAATCATCTTATCTATTGGTTTGTCCCCAGCATCAGCGCTAATCACTATACGAGGAAAAGCTAAACTAGGGAATAAAGATACAGGTAGCTTAAATGTCGTATATATCCCAGCCAAAGTCAATAAGATAAATAAAAACAATATTGACAAACGGTGTATTTTTAACCAGTTAAGAATCATTTCTTGGACTCCACGCGAATACGCATTCCACTCTCCAATTCATAGTTACCAAGAGTTATAACTTCATCACCTGCGGATATACCGTTAATAACATAAACCATACTTTCATTACTTGATCCAATATTAACCCACTCTTGCTGTGCTTTTCCATTTTTATTTATGTAAACATAAGGTGTATTTTGTTGGTACAGTATTGCTGATCTTGGAATAGCTATTTGTTGTTGAGGGCTATCTAAATAAATTTCACCAATGACTGAATCCCCAAAAGTAAACGTCGAAGTAGCAGGCAAAGTGGCACTGAAGCTAACCATTCCTGTTGTTGCATCAATTTGTCCAGAAATATTATTAATTTTTGTTAATATGGAGTAAGACATATTATTTAAATTACTTACTAGTATCTGCATATTAGGTTTTATTTTACTTTTATTCACCACGTCTATATTAAACTCCGCATGCAAACGACTTCCAATATTTAACAATGGAGTAGAAATTGGAATTATCTGTCCAGTTTGTGCGCTAACATTAACAACTATACCATCAGATTTTGCAGTTAGATTTAGTTGTTGCGTAATAATCTTAAAACTATGGTAGTCAGCTTCTGCTTTGAGTAGAGTTTGCTGTGCAATTTGTACTTCTGCATTGCTTGCCATATATTTACTTCTTAATAATTGTAATCTTTCGTAATCCTTTTTTGCAAAATCTACTGCTCTGATAGCATTGTTCAAATTGGCTTCTGAAGCTGGACTTAACTTTAATTTTATTAATTGTTGACCTTTTTTTATAGTTTCACCATTATGTACCAAGATTTGATCTACGATAACCTCACTAGGTGAATAAATTTGCCACATTGCTTCAGGCACAAAATTTATGCTTCCATTTACTGTCATTGATTTTGCTATTAATTGTGGTTTAGCTTTGATCACGCTTACTAGAGCAATTGGCTCTATTTCTGGTAAAGTTTCTTCTTTACTTGGTTTCATTAGTAAAAATATAAACCCTAAACAAATAGTAAGTAGCACTATTAAAAATAGTTTTTTATTCCATAGATATTTTTTATTCACCTAGATATTTCCCTAAAAGCATTTGCATTGCTATTCTTTGCTCCGCAATATCTTGTTCTAAACTTAGCTGTTTTAATCGTTTATTAAATACATTTGTATGAGCATTCAAATAATATGACTGAGTAATATTTCCCAGTTTAAGTTGTTTATACATAGCAGTGTCAATGTCTGAAAGTTGTGGCATTTCGTGATTAATTGTATTTTGCTGTGCCTTTGCCCAAGATATTTCTTTTACGATAATAGCAATGTCAGATTGAGTACTGTGTAGTCTGGCTATATACTCAAGATAAAGCTGTTCTCGGGTTGCCTTAGCAATAGCAATTGCGCCTTGGTTTCGATTAAATAATGGAATATCAAAGGATATATTTGTACCAAAATAAGAATTACTAGTGTTATCTTGACCAGGGTAAATACCAACATTAAAGTGAGGAAATTGTCCTAGTATAGCCTGATGTAACTGTATTTCTTGACTATTATATCCTGCTTGCAGTGCAAGTAAATCCAAACGATTATGTCGAGCATAAGTAAATAAAGCACTTTCATTTAAGTGTGGAAGTGTCTGATTAGGATTTATCTGCAATTGGATGATAGCAGTTGGCGGAAGTCCAACAATTTGGTTTAATTGTAGTTTAGTTTTATCCAACAACCGTCTAGCCATTAATAATTGATCTTGCAAATCTAAAAAATTACTTTGTTGTAAGTTAAATTCATCGGCTTTTAAGTCGTGATTTACAAGGTTAACTTTCAATACGTCTAGATAAACTTTGTTCGCCGTAATTTCCTGTTCGATTAAACGGATTTGTTGCTGTAAATAATACACATGTGTAGCTAATAATTCAGCTTGATTGGCAGTCATCCATTCCTGCCATGCAACATCGTAATGAACTTGCTGCCTCACAAACTCTGCGGCAGATTCTCTCAGTGATTTGGTTACAACACTCCCAATATCCCAGTTTAACCCAAATGCATATGCTGGAGTTACACCAACACCTGAACTAATAGGTATTTCATATAGTGGGGTAAATTGTGGGTCTGGTAGCAATCCTGCTTCAAAGACTTGAGCATTAGCAACTGAATTTTTGGCTCGTAATGCTTTAAGGTCTGGATTTGTTATAACTGTAAGCAATGCCAACTGCTGAACAGTTAGTGCTTTGTTAAAATCAATTATCGGTAGATTTTTTTTACCAAAACCACTAACTATAGTATTAATAGACTCTACATCTGGCATTGATAATGTTTGGTCAATTTCTGCGTCAATAAGTGGTTTACTTGTATATGTTGAACACGAAATAAGTAATAAAGTTAATGCTAGTGATAGTAACAACTTGATTATATAATTGATATACACAATTTATACTTTTAAAATGTCAAACGGAAAATATTTACATATCAACATAATGAGTTACAGATATCCAACATTGATATAAATAACAGATATCTGTAACTATAATGTAATATGAAAATCTAATTACTAATCGTCAATTTTGCATCCATCGACTTTATTATTAGTAAATTCACATTTCATTTTTACTGTAGTATTAGCTTCAAATTTAACTTCTTGTTCTTTATGAATTATGTGGTTTTCTTCCTCAAATTTTTTAACATTACAATATTTTAATACGTCGGATGCTGTACTCTTTGTATTAAGTTTATAACTACCGCAAGTAACAGTTTGTTTATCCAGATTTATTTTACTATCTGCATAAGCTACTCCAACTGCTAGTCCTGAAATTAGAATAAGTAGTTTCTTCATAATGAGTGCCCTTTAAAAAAATTAATTGTTAACTATTTTGCCATTTTCAACTGTTGCTGATATTGGTATTGCTTTATCTGATGACTCTACTGAAATAAATTTATCAGATATGCCATGTTCAACTTGAGTCTTGAAATAATATTTTACTGTTTCAGCTGGCTCTATTTTAATAATTCCATTGATTAGCGCAATACTTGTACTATTCAATGGCTTGTCTATTGAGACGCTTCCATTTTTTCCACTGATTACTGTTTTTAACACCACAGGAAGCTGAATACTACAATCAGCATTGGATAAATTCTGTATGTCAACAGTTACTATACGATTGTTTTCAATAACATTGATATCACCATCTTTAGTTGTATTTTTACAATTCCAAATTAATTTGTTTTCTACTGTATTAGAAAATACTAGATTCGCGTTAGAAAATTTAATGTCAACTCCACTTATTTGTTTTGGATCCATTATTTTATAATCCGATATGGGTTTACCATTAGGAGTATAACGTATCGTTGTTTCATCTTCATTTTTGGTATTAAAATGCAATTTAATAGCTCCATTTAAAAGTTCCAAATTACCGACATTATTTGAAAATGTAAAAACAGGGCTTAATTTCCATACCAGTGTAATACAAAATAAAACTATTACTATCAATGTTCCAAGAAACCCTATTGTTAACCATTTCAAAATTGGATGGAACGGCGCTTTATTAGGCTTTAACCCTCGCTCTAATAAATATCGTGAAGCAACTTGTTCTGGTTCTCCAATAGAATTCAATACGGAATCAATAGAAGTTGATTCATCCTCAATTGCTGCTAAAATATGGCTTTTAATTTCTGTTATTATTTCAGCTTTTTCACTAATTGAAATCCCACCAAGAGCTTTGTCCAAAGAGTATAAGTATCTATCTAATTTATGATTATTGTTCATTTTATTGCCTTTTACACTAAATTACAATAAGTTTGCCAAAGACTATTAAATTCTTCCTGCATTGCAGTCAGAGTACTAAGTCCGCTTTGGGTACAAGTATAAAATTTACGCGGGTGTCCAGACGTATTCTCTGTATCCCATTTATAAGAAAGCACGCCATCAGTAGCCAAACGATTCAACAACGGGTAAAGAGTACCTTCTTTTACTATAAGATTCATTTTTTTTAATTCTTCAATTAAATCAAAACCGTATATTCGCTGCTTGTTTTTAATAACCATTAAAATACTTAACTCCAAGTATCCACGCTTTATCTGAGCTTTCCAATTGTCAATATCAAATGCCATATGAAACTACCATATCTGACCATAAGAAGGTTAATTGGCCGAATTTAAAAAACAAGTTCATCTTTAAGCTATATATGCTCTTCAATATCCATCTCTTTTTTATGCGTAACAGTAAGGTAAATAATTAACAGTAGCATAATTCCAGTCACTGCTAAACTAGTGGTGCCTGTCCCATAACCAAATCCGCCTTTTTGAACCGGGTGAGATAATAAATCTCCTCCTGAAGCTCCAAATGGTCTGGTTAAGATATAAGTAATCCAAAATAATGCAACTGAATTTATTTTTAATAAATAGAGTACAGCTGGAATAATAACCATTATGGCACCAAATACAAGCGTAGCATTCAGATAACCCAAATGAAAATTATCGGCTACCAAATCACCAGCTGCAGTGCCCAGTGCAAAAGTAATAAAAATCACCAACCAATAAAAAATTTCACGTCTGGTCGTGTTAATGTTATCGGTATCTAATGACTTCTCAACCATGTACCAAACGGATAATGTAATGAATAAAAGTACCAAAAATCCTCCAGAAGTTACCTCTAAAGGAATTCCGCAACTCTTGCGTAACCAATCGGCAAACATTGTTCCAAAAACTGCCATTATTACAATCACGCCCCAGTACATCCAGGGAACATATCGTTTAAATCGCATCTGAATAAATGCAGAAGTTGCTAATAGTATACTTACAATAACAAGTGCACCCATGCCAAATTTATGTGAAAAGAAATCCGCAGAGGTTTCGCCGATTGTAGTTGATATAATTTTAATAACCCAAAACAACACTGTTACATCGGAAACTTTGTTCAATAATTTACTCACGTCTATTCCCTAATAATTCTTCGAATACGTTATCATAGCACTACTATGTATATTGTGGTATAGAATTTACTGAATTTATTTTAACTAACATTGACTAGATATAGAGCGCATTTAGTTTATTTATATGTAAGGTAAGCCATGCATATAAATCAGTAAATAAAACCTGCGTTAAACTTTAATTTGATTTATGATATTATCTTGCCATAATTTTATTAGAGTTAGCAGATGCAAAATATTCCAGTTCTCGAAAATGATGAAATTATTAAAGATATTCCTGGATATGAAGGAATTTACGCTATTACCTCTTCTGGTCGAGTTTGGAGCTATCCTAAAACGTGGGAAACATGTAGAGGGGTAAAAGGACACAACGGAAAATGGTTAGTGCCAAGCCTTTCAAAATATGGAGCTTTAGTGGTAAGTCTTGCAATTAAAGCTCAAACAAAGTATTATAGCTTGGCAAAATTGGTAGCATTAACATATATACCAAACGCTGATAATTTGAAAATAGTTGCTCATATTGATAAAAACCAATTAAATAATCATATTAGCAATCTAAAATGGACCACTAAATCTGCCCAAATTAAAGATGATATTTATAATCATAGTAAAACTCATGGGCAGCGACCAAAAAGAATTCAGGCTTCAACTGGAGAATCATTTAATTGCATGAGAGATGCTGCAATCTGGTGTGGTTTAACAGCTCATACAGTCATTATGCGGCATCTAAATAAAAACTTTGTTCGAGGTAAGTACCTTTATAAATCTGCTGGCAAACATCCAGTTACTAAAGAACCGTTGACTTGGGAATATATTGATTAAAATACAATAGTCCTGTATCTAGTTACCTTACTTGATTACTACTAATTTATTGCATGGGTTAATAATGATTGCTGATGAGAAGTCAATTGTGGGTGATTATATTGAATTAGGAAGTCATTAATTTGCTTAATTAATAGCTCTGGATTTACACTATTACCAGCTCGCGATTGACGAATAAAAATAAGGTTACGCCAAGTCGGTATCGTAGTTATCTCATAAATTCTGGCCGATAATACATTATCTTTATTTTGTTGTGCTTGCTGTTGTTGAATTTTATTTAAGTCAATTTTGCTAGTCGCATTAGCTAGTGCTTGTTGTGCAATGGACTGTTGCTTAATACTAATATCATCTGCATTACACGAGATGCTATAACTCAGCAATACAAGCAAGAAACTACCTTTAATCAACTTTGAAATACCTTTTTTCTCGTACATCATTTATTCTATTCGCCGCAATTGAAGCAATTGCTGGATTCTTGCTGTGTAATCGAATGTAATCTAGCATGGCAATAATTGAAACCTCACCTGATATTTTGCTAAAATCCCCTGGCGAGTTACATCCATCCTTGACTGGATTTGTAGGCAATTTTGAGACTACCAATGCAGGAACATGTTTGACATCATACTTTTCATATGCTGGTGGGTCTATCAAAATAGTCAAATCAGGAAACACCTCTCTAAGTTTACGAATATACGCCGATGTATCCTTGTACGAGTTATTAATAAACCCACGAAGTACAATCGGCACTCCATATTTTACAGCTTGCTTTGCATATGAAATAACAACATCCTTATCAAGACTAGTAAAGCTTAAATAAAGCGATACGTCTGTATTGTTTGGGTTTTGGCTAATTTGCTGTTGACTTTGTTTTAATAAGTCATTGATATTGATTTGATTAGGTACTAAATCACCGCTCGAAATATTTGGCATATTACTAGCTGTGACCTTAGTTTTAGCTAAATTACTTACGTTAATCTTTTGTGCTGATTCCATATTAATTTGAGCTATACTCGCCTTGTTTTTAGTAGCTAAATTGCCAAAGTTATTACTAATTAAGCTAATCTGACTTTCGTTTTTTGCTTGAACAGCTGATAAACTAGTACTTGTATTTGCTGCATAGCATTGAGCACCAGCAAATACAAAAGCTAACAATATGGTTTTATTTGGCATTATACAACTTTCTTCTAAAATATATAACTAGTTTGGTATCGTTATTCCACTGCAGCAATCACGACGTTGATATATTTGATAACTAAAATCTTCGCCCATAGTGGGAAATGAGTGACCTGGTGCCCAACCTGCAGTTGTTCTACCAAATGGCGAGCAACATTTACCTCCAGAGAGCGGATCTACAAAATTAACTGGATATATCATACTGTACTTGTATTCAGTCTTATTCATAATTGGTTGTGGGATTATTGGTGCAAAGACAGCCAGCGGGCCAGCAGTTGAATACTCTAGAAGTTCACGATGATTTTTATGCAACAATCGCTGCATAGTTAATACGCTATCATCAATAGGATTACTTCCGGGTAAGTTTCCATCGAGAGGGAACATTGAACCTTGACATCCAGCACTCCAATAGACATAACCACTAGATATATTCCAAGCACCAGGTAAATTATTAACACAATCTAATGCGGTCGTAATTGCAGTTGCAGGGTTAGCGTATAAAATGGCGTCTGGGTTTAAGAAAAAGGTTAAATTATCATTATTCCAAAGTGGATCCAATTCAGTCAAATAAGCAATATCAAAATTTGCTGCTTGCGTACACGCCATATCAATAGGTACTTCTAATATAAACAATAGTGGATTAATATAAGTATGTGCTTGATAGAAGTTATTTAATTTAACGCCTTCAGGCATAGTTTCACCCTGACGTTTATACAGAGATGCTACACCCGCGCTTAAATCGACTCCACCCAATCCAACCATGCAGTAAGGGGTTCTAGTTACATCAACGATTTTATTTGGATCATAGAAGTCCATCCCTACACCAATTTTAAAACCCATGACAGTTTGTCCAGCGCATACTGCAGGTGCTGTGAATGCTCCAGCTGGTTGCTCACCTCTAAGATTATCAATTTTCATACCCATGATATAAAATGGAAACATACATGACCAGCAAACATCTGTTATAGGGTTGGCAAATTTACCGACACACGCTGCATTTACCTGTCCGGACATAAAACCAAAGCCTAACATTGCAATTATTGTCTTACATAATTTATTCTTCATAAATTTTCTTTCTTGAGGGATTAAAGCGTTTAAATAAGATGATATTGATGACTATTAACAAACTAACTATACCAGCCATTGAAATTCCAACTAGCATTCTTATCCGTGACCTGAATTTTTGGTCATCGATCTCCATTTGAAAAGTTTGCTTATTATAGCTGGCAATCTGAGCGCTAAGTTCACTTTCTTTAGCGCTGGTCTTATTTTTTACTTCCGTTGCAACATTCAGTTTTAATTGAGTAAGTTGACTAGTTAGTTGTTTATTCTCAAGGATAAGTTGATCTCTTTCCATCTTACATTTCACTTCATTGGCCGGATCTATTTTAGAACAGCCAACCACTAAACTTAAAAGAATACAAATTAAGAGCTTATTCAAATCTTTACCTCCTCAATCCTCAATTTAGTTGGTTGTATATTATCTTGATAGATAATAGTTGGAACATGGCGAATTCCAAACTTCTTGGTTAAGGTAGCACCTTGATCATAAAAGAACAGTTTATGCTCTTGTTTTAATAGTGCCCTGAAGTTATTGGTCGCAGTAAGCACAATGCTGGTTCTAAATGTAGAACGCTTACTTTCAGCTAGAGCGTAGCTAACCTGCTCAGGATCTCGTCCATCAATAAAAATTAACTCATTATTAAATGGCAGATAAGTTGTTGGATTAATGATTTGCCCCTTTTTAGCGAGCGTTTTCTTAGTATATGGATCTACGATATCTTGATTTATTCTTATTGAAGGATCATAATATCGTACATTACTTTCAATAGTTGGACCAATACCCGCAATTGCCGGTGGATGGTCTATTTGCTGCTCGGTACGAGCGACAGCTTGTTGTCTTAGTTTCTCCCAAGAACCATCAGCTACCATTGAACTTGCTTTTTGTTTTATGTATTCAAGCAAACTCTGCTCACCAATTGGATAGGTTTTACCTATTGCACCAAGATCCTCAGCTTGAATGCAGATTGGAATAATTAATACCAATAATAACCTTTTAATTTTCATCAATAACTCCAATTTTCTTTTGCTCGAGTTTAGGGTAGATTTTTTCGTGAGTACGAGTTAAGTTATACAGATAAATACGAAAGGCGTATATTACGTATTTAAATAGCCACCAAATCATTTTAAGCAATAGCAAGGCAATCGCTTCAATTACGTACTTAAAAAATGGATGAATAACATATTTGGTAATTGTATGAGTAATGTGTTTTACTACGCTACCAACGCCAGGAATAATTAACGCTATTAAATATACCAAAATAATTATTATTACAGTAATAATTGCTGTATTAAAGTTAATATCAATGCCAGGAAATAAATCATGCATAACATTGCTGCTTTCTTACTAATAACATCAACTCTTCTATATCCCAAATACTTGGCGAGCTAAATTTATTCATAAAAGACATATAAGAATATCGAGGAGTTAAAAACCGATATAAGGCTTTTAATGAGCCATATTGAATGATTAATTGTTTAAGATACACATCTTTACTGAAGTACCAGCGGGAATACAGTTCACAATATGTATCAAACAATGAAACTATTTTTTCTCGATACAACTCCGGTGATGTAATCAAGCTATACCGATTAGCAATACCTGCTTTAGCCATTAACTCGGCAGTATTTAGACCTATAACTTCAACAAGTTCATCAATCGTGAAATCACCAAGTAGTATTTTTTGCCGATAGTCATTAAGTTCTCTAAGTTTTTGTGTCTTTATGAATCCCAACTGCGTAACTTGCGAACGTTGGTGTTTTGCCTCTACCGCTGATTCTTCAACATCAATAATCTTATCTACAATATGATCAATATTAATTTCATCACTACTAAATTTTGACTGCATTTTTTTTGCTAATTGCATAATTTGAAAGGTGAAAACTCTGCCATTGAACGCGTTATCACCAATTAATACTTTTCTAAATGAATCATTCTCGAATATAAATAAGATCAACTCAGAATGTAAGTCCTGATCATTTACATTGAATTTACGCGATACCATTTTGCACATATGGAGGCAGTATTCGTTATTATAAATAAACTCGCTAATCTTGGAATAGTCAGGTTCTTGACAAATATAGCTCTGAAGCTCTAATACAAATTTATGATAATTACTTAGGTTCACGATAATCACCACTATGCCAATCTTCAATAATTGCTTGCTTACTCCAATGCTTATTAACTTGTTCTCGTTGGGTGCCATTTTTACTAAATTTATCTGTTAGTTGCCCAGAGCTAACTTTGGGTACGGGTTTATGGTTAGCACGAGTTTGACGTTTTGGACGTTCTATTGGAATTTCACTTATTAATTTTGCTCCAACCTCTGGCTCAATGGCAACAACAGCAGGATCTTCGACCGTTAATTCATTAGATGATTCTTCAATTATTACGTTAGTATCAATTTTTCTGTTGGTAAATCTAGACTGGTAATACTCGCTTGAGTCAACAGTGTTATGTGCCAAAATCAAGAGATCAATAAGGAATTCTCCAAGGATTGATTTACTTTGCAGCTTGTCTCCAACTATTTGCTTTGGTAGTAATGAGCTGCCATCAAAATAATTTAGTGCAAATAATAATACGTATTGATAATCTTCAGGTATAGTCCAGCCTATTTTCATGCGAGATACAATATTTTTTGATTGTTTACAAAATAAGTCAGCATATTTTATTTGATCACCATCATACTCAATAGATTCAAGCTTGCCAATATCGTGAGATACTCCGAGGACTGGTAATAATGGCACATTTTTGAGAGTATCAATCATCTCTAAATACGTATTAACACTTGATGGAGCACTAGTTCCAAACAAGGCTTTAATTATCTCGTTACTTGGTAGATTAATTAACTTGCATAATTCCTCACTGACTTTAATACTATGCGCATACAAACTCACGCAATTATTCTGAGAGGCTGGCAAATTTAAGTTATATTTGAGTACTCCGGCAATTTTACGAAAAAGTCCTACATATTCAGGGTATTTGTCTTTGTTGATCTCAATCCAAGTTGACAAATTAGGAGGTAAATCACTTGATTTCCAGACTGTTTCTGATTTATGTTGAATGCCTTCAGGTAATATACCTTGAGTAGTTTTATAGCGCCCGTTACTTTTTTTTGTATATAGACGATCTGTTTTAACTTTTCGGAAGTAAGTTATTATTGACACTGTTAAAAAAAATCCTAGTCCTAAATTACCTAAAATTAATAATCCAGCACTTTCGGCTGCAGGTAAAAAAGAACTAATCTGGTACTTACCTAAAAATGCCCAGCCAAGTACACATAAATAGCCACATAAATAGAGTGTCAACGTTGAACTAATAATTGAATTACGTTTAATCATAAAAGCTCCAGCATTTACTCCAGTTAATATTTTGATTAAGTATTGGGTTACGTCCAGTTAAATACAGCTTATCACTATTACAAACAATAAATCTGCGCTCACTTAAACTATCTATTAGAGATTTATTTTGAATTACCAATTGTGAAATACCTGGGCTATTCCAAATTATCCGAGCCTGTAGTAGCTCATCGCGACCACAAGTTAGCAAAATTTCATCCTCAAGTGCTGGAGGAATGTGTCCTCTTAGCGGAGTTATTGCACTCAGGCAATGTAAGTACAGCTCATATTGCAGTCGAATCTGAATCAAATGATGATGGATTCCTAGAACACTGCAACACTCTTTAATTGAAACACCCCCAGTACTACTACATTCCTCAAAAAACCACTTTAATCCAGCATATTGTTTTTTATTATTGGATAAAGATGCTCTTAATTTTTGGCGGATGATTGAAATTATTTGATACTCACTACTAGAAAAATCATTGTCGTCATGAACTACGCCAATGCACTGAAGATGAGCTTCCATATTAAATGGCATTCATTTATTCCGCAGGATCTTCGGTCTTAATTAAGTCATGTAACCACAATGGTTTACCTAAGAAATACTCATTAATACTTGATTGATCCATGAATCTGATTTTATCAGCAAAAATGTAAGTTACAATATGATTTTTTCCATCTTCATCAACAACATGCTTTGATTTAAGTTGACTGTGAAAGGCTAATGGTGAATATTTACCATGATTACGCATCTTCTTAACTTGTTGGTATTGCACTGTACAACGTTGACCATAAATACGTACTGGAATAAGCATATCTTTACCAACACGCAATCCTAACAATAAACAATCAGGTTTAATTTCACCTTTAGGGTTGGTAGCAAATACCAATGACTCCATAAATCCAGCAATAATTACAGTATTCAAGGCTTTACCGCTAGGCTTGTCTAAACCAAACTCAGTATATGGGTTAAATAACTCTGTACTTTGCGTTTTATTTTTAGTGTAATTGTCAATACTAGGTAATTCGTCTAATGATGGTTTTTCAACAAAAAGAGGTTTCAATACTACTGAATTTAAACCGCAAACCTCTTTAGATGCAATCCGTGCATAAAGCTTGATACCGCTACCCTCTTTAAAAGTCGCGGATAAATAATCATTTGCATCAAGCTCAATTAAAAATAAATGTGTTGCATAATTTGATTGCCGAATGTAAAAGCTTTTACGATCTTCACTTAAATTAAATATATATCCAGTTAGCCAACAACAGTTTTTTAAGTTATTCAAAAATCTAAATCTTTTATTTCCTGCATCTTCTTTATTTAACATAATTAACCCTCATTTTAATTCTATTAACGATAGATGTATTCTAGGTTATTCAATAAATAAATTCGTATGCGCAATTGCATATATTTTAAATATTTCTTTATTTGCAAAAAATAAAATACATATACTAAGTGTTATGTAATATTTAATCCCAAGGACTGCATTAGTGGTCCTTAGGGATCTCTATGCAGTTCCTTCATTTTGAAGGACTTTGTCATGAAAAACATTCAAGAAAACAAACAATTATTTCAAAATCTATTCAAAGACGTGTTGAGTAATCCAGGACAACTGGCGGATTACTATTACTACTTTCATGCTTATAGTTTTGGAAATATGGCTTTACTAAAGTCCCAAGGTGTGAATTCACCAGTTGCGACTTTTAAACAATGGGGAAAAGTCAATCGACGAGTAAACAAAGGTGCAGAAGCTAAGTATATCCTAGTCCCGGTAAGCTTTAAATCTTACAGAGACACACCAGATAGCGAAGAAATGGAAGAGTTTACGTTTACTAGATTCTTTCTTAAAAAATGCATATTTGAACTTAATGATACCAATGGAGATGAGTTCTATACTCCAGAAGTATTATTTCCTGAGTTTGATAAAGCCAAATTACTTACGGGTCTTGGAATATCTGAAATTTTGTTTTCAAAGCAAAAATCATTAAATTCTCAAGGTTATGCTAATCCTAACCGCAATGAGATTGCGATTAATCCTATCGCAAAATATCCAACAAAGACAATTCTCCATGAGATTGCACATTGCTTACTTCATAAACGTGACGAAGGTGGTTTAACAATACATGGTATTGAGATCCCTCGTGACTTACGCGAAGTTGAGGCAGAGTCGACTGCATATCTGGTCGGTTGTTTTTTAGGCCTTTTTGATGAACAGTGCAAATACTATTCTCGAGGATATATCCAAAATTGTATTTTAACCTCAGAAATTCCTGAAAGGTCTGTACAGCGCATTTTTGGTGCGGTAGACAAGATTATAAAGGCTCTATCTAAATCGGCTGAAACTAACCAAGTTGCAGCATAATTTTAAACCAAAGGTGGCTATTGTTCGCCTTTGGTGAACATGCGCTACCCATTTTTATGAGGTAATCATGAAATTTAAGAAAATCAAGTTAAATCAAAAACAACTTGATAAAATGGCAGATCAACTTAGGCTACTTTCTTGGGCACAGAGTGCAATTTTTACTCAGTTGCATGTTGAATCAATCTATGCTAAAATTGCCTTAACAGTAATGTTTTGGTGTGTTATTCAGAGTTTTGCTTTGTTTCTTGAAAGGAATCAATCATGAGTGGTGAAGCAATAATCTTTACTCTATTCTTGGTCTTTGTATGCATGGTCGCTTATTGGGCTGGCACTCACCGTGAAATAGATGAAAAGACTTCTGATTCTAAACATTAGAAGTAAATCTGCGGAGTTGTCTACTCTTCATTTAAACAAAATTTAAAGCACCTTAACTGGTGCTTTTTCTGCATTATGATTTCGAGAGTTTGTTTTTATACCTAAATTGATAATAAAACAAGTTCCATAACTGATTTAAAATTCCAATGTAAATTTACTTATTGGTTAAAGAAGCTATGTTCATGATTAGAGTAATCAAAAAAACTACCACTCACAGAAGCTTCTGGAGTCGCTGGTTGACTTTGAGGTGTATCACCAATCAATGTAACTATTATTTGACCAGTTGAGTATGTGTAATAAGGATTTAGTGCATTCATTTCAATTGCTACAGATGATTGTTCTGCAATGTCAGCTCGTACTTCATTGGCGAGGAAGTACATAGCGCCAGCATAGTTAATTACAATTTTTGACGGAGAATTTTGTTGAACACCTTGTAAAATAGCACTGGATTGAACATTAACATTTAGATTATTAACTAAATACTGAGAAATTACCTGATCATCAGCTAAGCAAAAACCAGCCAATGAAATCATTGTAACTATTAGGTGTTTATTCAAAATATTCATCCTTTAAAGTCAAATTATAGCCCATTTCTAATGCATGTAAATTGAGCGGTATAATTACCTGGAATAGCAGGAAAGGTTACATTTGACGCTATTGTATAATTAATTGAAATTGTTGGGAGTGTTAACTATTTTGTGTAAATTTTTCACGCCTCAAATTCTACCTTCAAATTTTATTAGAAAATATGCCATTGCTTGATTCCAGTTTTGAATCGGCATTGTCCACTTTTTGGTGATATATTCAATCGCTAGGTATAGTGTTTTAAACACCGCATCATCGCTCGGAAAAGAACGCTTGTTTTTGGTTACTTTTCTGAGCTGGCTGTTTAATGATTCGATAGCATTGGTCGTATAAATCACCCTACGAATTTCCGCTGGATACTGAAAAAATATCGCTAAATTATCCCAATTATTATACCAAGATTTGGTTATATATGGGTATTGGGAATCCCATTTTTTAGCAAAATCTTCAAGTGCTTCTAGAGCTACTTCTTCGGTTGATGCCTTATAAATTGGCTTTAAATCAGCTACTAGAGCTTTGCGGTCTTTGTACGATACAAACTTCAAGCTGTTACGAATCTGGTGAACAATGCATAACTGGTGTTCTGTTTTGGGATAAACTGCAGATATTGCTTCAGTCATGCCTGTCAAATTATCAGTACATGCAATCAGCATGTCTTGTACGCCTCGATTTTTTAGCTCGGTCAGGTTTGACAACCAAAACTTAGCCCCCTCGTTTTCACTGAGCCAGATTCCAAGTACATCTTTTTTGCCTTCTGTATCAATGCCCAATGCAACATATACAGCTTTATTAATAATATGCTTATCTTGTTTTACTTTAACTACCAGACAATCGAAGAATACAATCGGATACACTGATTCTAATGCTCGTTTGCGCCAGATTTCAACTTCGTCCATAACCTCATCAGTAATCTTGCTAATGAGTGCGGTGCTAATTTCTGCACCGCCATAAAGCTCAGACAACTGGGTTTTAATGTCATTAACGCTCATGCCTTTAGCGTATAACGAGATAATCTTCTCATTTAGACCGGGTATTCGTGTTTGTCCTTTGGGTAACAACAATGGTTCAAATTTCCCATCTCGGTCTCGAGGTATTGATAAATCAACCACACCATTATCAGTTAACAGCTCTTTTTTACTGCTACCATTGCGCCCGTTGGATGCTGTACTACGTTCGTACTTCTCATAACCAAGAAGATTAGTCATCTCAGCTTGCAAAGCACGCTCAACCAACGACTTGGTTAGCTTCTTAAGTAATCCATCTTGGTCAAATAAGGTTTTAAGATCTGCACCTGACTCGACGATTAAATCCATAGCCTTAGCAAGCATTTCTTCTTGGGTTAACTGTTTGTTCATTTCTACTCCTGCTACAAACATTTATTATAACAGTGAATAAAATTTACACAATTATTTTAACACCCTCAAATTGTTACACTTTCCCCTATATTTACATTAGGATTTGACGATCCAAAACTAGTTACCAAAACTCCATTAGTAAATGTATTTTTAAGATTACCACCTTGTATCTCTATTAAATTCTGTGGTACATCTAAGAACATTTGGCTAGCCCTAAATACATAGCGATTATAGCTCCAATAATAAGCTGGATCATACGATGATATATCTACGAATGATGGATAAGTAGCAGTTGTACCATCTTTGGTGACCTCAACCATTCCTTTATAACCAGAAACAAACGAAGTAACTGAAATTGGAAAACCAACACAATTAGGAATAATAACAGGTGTTGGTGTCGGCGAAGGTGTAACACTACCACTCCCAGAACTTCCTCCGCCACTACCACAAGCGGTAATTCCTAAGATTGCCATTATTTCAAATATTCTATTTTTCATAATACCTCCAAAGTTAAAATTACAAATATTCTATAAATTGTTAAAATGAACAATTTCTTTAGTCCATTGATAACGGATTAAACCTAATTTAAAAACAATCAAAATAGAAAACTAATTTTTGATTTTTTCAAGCATTTTCATATTTAACATTTCTTGCAGCATATCTTCTGTAGAAAAAAACCTTACAACGCTGTTAGGGGTAATCCAATCCTGAAGTATCAAATTTGTTTGATTCTCAATCATCATGACAATTGGATCAAAATCTTCTATATTTATTTTGTACTCCTCCTCAGAATAAAGAGGTTCAAGTTTATGCATAAATCCGCGTAAATACCCTAATTTAGTTCTAGTTATTTGCTCACTGGTTAAGTCACTTAATTTCCCAAAATCTTGTTCAATCGCATTTCGCACTCGGCGCCCCAAATGACAATAATTTATGCTAGTCTTTGTAGTTAATAGATTAATTACTTTAAAGCAACTATGCAGCAAATATTCATCTTGCTCAAACTCTAATTTACTAATACTATTGAATTTTTTGATCAATATTTTTAAACAGATAATTAATTCATCATTTTTCACTTATTATTCCTTATTCAGTAATTTTTGTAAGCTTATAACTACGCGAAATTGTAGATGGAGCCACCCCAAACATTTTGGCAATCTGTGCAAATGATAATTTCTCAACATCACGAAGCCTGATAATTTCAAGAGCTTTATCTGAAGTTATCTGTTTTGCTTTACGTAATTCAAGCTGTCGCAACTCTTCCACCCATCTGAGTCGAGATGCTTCATTTTCTGCTTCAATCTGTTGGTCTGTTAATTTAATAACTTCAGCTCCCATACTCCATATTAATGCAGAAATTATTGGAGAATAGTTGTCTATCCCATATTGATATAACCTGATTCTGCAAGAGTTGAATGGCATTTTGTTTGATATTATTTCATCAAATTCCATGCATAAATATGCCCTACCATAAATACAATCGCCACTCATTGATACATTATTAAGTACAAAGTGCTTGCCAGGTGTAAATAGCTCATGATAAGCTGATTGACAATTTTGCCAATCGCCACTATGATTTATCTGAATAGGAATTGTTATATTAATTGAAGAATACTCTTCCGCATCCCATTCATTTTTATATCTAGTATCTAAATCCATTTTACGGAATACATGATTTGTTTTAATACAAATTTCATCATTACATAGTATAGAATCGACAATGACAAAGTCTAAACATTTAATTTTTCTATTAATAAATCTATGATTTTCAGTAAATGTTTCACTTTTTAAAATCACGGGTGAACAAAAGTCATAATTAGGTAATTTCATTCTTACATCCCACCTTTACTGGCATCGCTATCTGCCACAACTGAGGTGTTATAATTGCCATGGTAAGTTAGATCATCTGGAGTCGATAAATATTTCAAACATAATTCATCAAAAGATTCATTCTTTTCTACCTGAATCCTTTTATCACCATCACTCCCCCAATAAACTACACATTTGTTTCCCACATTATTAAAGCGGTCTTGTTCCATTTCTATAGTCATTAATCGAGGTAACTCTATCCCTCGCAATTGTAACTCTCGAATAAATGGTTCAAGTATTACTCCAAAGCGGTTCATCACCACCTTGATCAATTACAAGAAAAAAACCTTGAAGCGGTCGATCCCACCCCATAAATACTTCAGTATTTTTACCTTCATGGACAAGCATATAGTGGTATTGCGACATCTAACTGTTTCCTACTAAAATGATTATTTACGTCCTAACTTTTTTTGATAAAATTCACATGAATTGTTTACACTTCCACATGATAAAGGTAGCTCATTTAATTGATTTTCCGTTAATCCATTATAATTTTTAGTACCATTAATCAATGAAGCCCGCCTTGCGGGGCTGGTACAATCATATTCTACTTTTATTGTATTATCAATCACTGCAAGATTAGAATGACTAAAACTGCACTGAGCACAAATAATTTCTTGGTTTTGGCGGTTTTTCATCGGGATCCATTTCCTTATTTTTAATAATTAGCTTTTAATGGCTGTGCTTCATTCCAAAGCTGGCTCCACTCTTTGTCATAAGTCTGTGCAATTTGCGGCACATTCCAGAGTAAAAGAACATTTTCAGCATTTTTATCGGCGGCAGCAGCACTATAATTAAATGAGCCAGTCTCAAGGTTAACACCATCAATCACCATAAATTTATGGTGAAAAATTGGATAATTACCATCTAGCTTTACTGGTATACCATTATTGGCCAAATAAGTTACTGCACTATACTTTCCTGAATTACTTTTATCATCCGCAATAACTTTGACATCTACACCACGCTTCTTAGCTGACAGAAGCGCTTCAGAAATAGGCTTTGACGTAAAGCTATATGCAGCTACATGGATTGAAGTTTTGGCACTACTGATACTTTTGATAACAAGTGGTAGGCTACCTTGATTTGGGCTAAATCCTATATCGAAGCTTGCACCTTGATTAATTGGCGTAGATGCGAAAACAGTTATACAAGTTGAACTTAATGTAATTAAGATAATCTTACGTATCATTTTTTATTTTCCATATTTTGTTTAAAAATTTTATAGTCTTCTTCCTTCGAATTGAAAGCAGCTTCTGAATAATAAATCCTCAAGATTCGCAATGTATATTTTTGATTATCACCAAGGTATTCATTAAGTAATCTCACATAATGTGAATTATTTAATCGCTAAACTCCATGGATGTTGACAACAAAATCTGAGTATTTTGAATTTTCAAGAAGATTTACAATTTGGTTACTTTTTAAATATTTGTCAACAAGAATTTTTCTTGCTTTTTTACGTATTAAATACGGTACGATAGTAACCATGCAAAATAAACCAATAAATAATATATTAAAAGCTATATCTATAATATCCATTTTGTTACTTTCTGCATTTATAATGAGTGCATACATTAATGAACAACAAAGTTTTGAGAGCCATTAAACACAACCTCAACAAATTCTCTTGTAAGAGGTTTTAGTGCACAGTTCCAATCGTTATAATCTAAATCGTTAATTGGTTTTTGATTTATTTCCATAATTTGATCTACCGTTACTCCTTCATCTTTCCGTTTCATAAGATAATTTAAAATCCTTAGTTCTATATCGTAAAACACATAAGCAATAACATTCATGGTACCACCGTACCACTCATCTAAATCTATGTAATCTTCTCTCATAACCGGACTACATTCATTCATGAAGTCCTCGCTACTTGGGTTAGCTCGATGCCAAACTTCATCTAAAAGATACTTTCTAATTGCTAATCTACCATAGTCATCCTCACCTAATATTCTAAAATTATATTGCTTAACAATTGGTTCAAAGTCAGCAAATACATGCACTAATGGGGTATATGCGACTAATGGGTCAAATCCACCACCCATTGTTTTTTGCATAACCAGTCTAAGCTCTCCATGTATGTCGTCATCATATTTATTAAAAAATACGGTTGTTGCATTCGTCAATATATCAATTGGCTTACGTGTTCCTTTGGTTTCATTAATTATGCTTGCAGTTTGTGCAGCAACGTCATCTAATGAAAATATTTTTGATTTAGGTTTATTCACATTGTTTCTTTCATAAAATTAAAATTTAATTGATGGGTTGATTATTAAATCCTGCTTATAGTCGTAACTAAATAATGTCAGGCTTTCCTATCTATCTCTTTTTCATATCATCAGAAAGTAACTTAGCTACTTTATCAACCTCTTTCTTGATATGATTCTCAACATTGGTGCTTAAATCCAGTAAGTATCCGGCCTGGTCTGCCTGTTTAGTGACTTCGCTAATTTTTTCAAAAAGCTCAGTGCTTACTTGAAGTTTAAGTTCTTTTTTTGTGGTTTTTCTGATTAACATTTTGAATTTCCTTAAAAAAATTAATTAGTTGTAAGAGTTTTGGCAATACATTTTAAAAAGCTACTTTGATTATTACATTGACTAATCAGCAAAAAACCCGCTTCTTGCCTTGAGTTATCAATCTTTCGTAATTGAACATCATTCAAATAACTATAAATACTTAACTGATATCTTTTTACTTTACAACCGCTACAAACAGGTAATAAGTTCCCTAAGTAATTATTTGCTATTATTGGCAAATCTCTACGATTCTTACGACTAGCTCTTTTATTTAACTTACGAGAGTGTTTTAAATGCTGCAACGGCACAATGTAATCTATATCATTAGCTTTAACCACACGACAATAAACACATGTTGAACCGTATAAATCAGTAAGTCTAGCTAATTTTTGTTCTAAATTCATGCTTTAAAATGTATAATAATTTTGGTTTTGCAAATTAGTATCTTTGGATTTTTGTTGATTTACACCATTTGAAATCCTATTTTTTTGATTATTATTTGTAGCACTATCGGTATTAAATCCGCTTGTGTTGACACCTTTATTCGCCTCAGCAAAAAACTCTGTAAAATCAATTTTACTAAAATCAATTTTTTGCATTTCACTTATAGATATGCCACGTTCACACATAGCTTGGAAGGTATTTTGCGTTGCAATACCAGTGTTACTTGGGTTACATAAACCACTAGATAAATCATCAACGGAACAAAGCTCTATTCCACGAAATTGAGCAACTAAATTACTAACTGCATTTAAGCTAGGACGTCCACCAACATGCTGTTCAAATGCGGCCTTAGTTATAATCTTAGAAATAGTTGATGCAAAGCAACAGTTTGCATTTCCTTTAAAAATTATATTATTACCGCCAGTTATTCCTCCACAATCTTGACCGCCACGACCGCCTAAAGTTTGACCATAGCAATACGAATCTAGATCCTTACAATAATCTGGACAAATTCCTATCCCACATGCAGCGCAAGCTACTCCATAAAAGCTTTTACATGTTGAATAGTTAGATGCTCCTCCTACACAAGCTGTAGAAGCCCCCCAGAATGTAGTCTGATAAGTACAATCTTGATAATTCCAGCGATTCTTATCGCCATAGGTGTACAATATCCATTGAGTAGTTTCAGGACCAGGTACCCCACCATACTCGAATAAACAATGATGCTTACCAACGTTAATCATTTTTGACTGATCTTCAGCAGAACATTGCTGAAAAAATGCACTACTAAAATCTAAAACATCGCTAACCATTTTTGCAGCATCCTGAACCACTTTCATTGTCCCACTGTTTTGTGCAGTACTTCCCTGCTCAGTTTTATTACCCCCAGTATTCCAATGCGTTTGGTTATTGGCAGCATTTGGATCATCTGGAGAAATAATGCTTTCAGTCTGTGAAATAGCATTTAATTGATAATTTGCTATTTGCTGATTTTTAGTTGCCCAAGCATCATTATTTCCTGTTAAATTTTGGCCTGCTTGATCAAATTGCTTAGAAGATGATGCAAAACTATAAACATACTGATTTCCTGCTCGTATTCCTCCGGCATCTTTGTTACCAGTAAGGCTTGAATTAAGTTGACCTTTATCGCTCCATACATCAATATTTCTTTGGGGTAAATTTTGATTTGAATTTAATATATTGACTTGCAATTTATTACTACTAGCTCCATATTCCTTTGCAATTCGATCGCAACTGGTTGCAGTTACACCTATTTTACAGTTAGCTCCATCCCAAACATTAAAACTATCTTTATAAGTGATAAATTTACCCTGAAAAAAATAGCATTCACAATTAAGATTTACCCCTTTACTTGGATCATTGGGATCAGCCATCATGCACTTTTGTCCAGTTGTGCGGTCATAGCAGTTTTTCATAGTGCCCATTTCATTTGCTACTTCAAGTGCACTCATTGCAGCACCAAAATCAGTATCTTGAGTTGGATCTGCCTTATAACAAGTTGTTTGCGTGCCACTAGTATCTGGTTTACAAATTTCATTACCACAAGCAATCATCGAATACTCGGTTGATTGACCACCACCAGAACATACTGCAGTTTTATTCCAGCTAACACATTTTCCACTAGCATCTGTTTCAGTACACTGGTTTTTGCTTTGATCTATAATACAACCATTCTTTATGTAATCCTGGCAAGTATCTATTGTCGGGCAATTATAAGCTTTATCATACTTCCAACAGCTCACACCAGCCTGCGCTAAAGTAAATGGGACACCATTAAAATATTTAACTGCAGAATTATCAATGCAGGTTTGGCTTGTTTCATTGCAACTGGCCGCAAAACTATAATGCGTTAACAAACTCAGAATGGCTAAATTAATTTTACTCATTGATCTTGTACACAAAATAATTGATGACAGCTTTTTGATTGCTAATGTTATGATAAGTATAGCTAATTTTAAGAGCAACTGGAGTCAATACATAGGCACCCCAGTCAGTTAAAAAATCTCTAGTTTGAAATACTTTGGCCGAGTCATAAATTCCCAAGACTGTTGGATTTTTGCCGTTAGAATAACGTTTAAATAAATACACCTGTGCAAAGCAATTTGACATATTTGCAAATGTAAACGGAAATATTGATAATGGCTGGTTTGAATGTATTAAGTATTTATCATTAGATACAGCACAAGCATCACTATTATTAGTAAATTGTGATATTCCAGTAATCATGATATCGTTAGGATATTGGTTATATACCTTTAACTGAATATTGTTATTTGCAAAAATAGCTTCAACTTTTATGTCGTTGCTAAATTTAGTTGCACTCTCAACCTGATCTGCATTTAAGTAACAATTTGTTGCCAAAAGAAAAACTAATACCGCTGATTTATTCATATTATAATACCTTTAACTATTACAATTATCTTTCCAAATTACATTATCAATTACTTTACAAGAATATTGAGCTAGTTGCCCTTGCGATTTTGTACATACCCAATCCTTACCAGCACATCCAAGACCATAACAGTTATAGCTTCCACCTCCAGATGGATCATTACCATTTTTAGTTACCCCATCGCATTGAGCTGACCCACCGATCTTACCACAGGTGCCTGGATAAGTATACGTTCCACCACTGCTGCAACTAGCACGACCCCAGTTTGTACATCCGTAAGCGATGCTGTACTCCCATGTTACACACGATGGTGCTATATATGGTGCGGTTTGTTGGCAAAGTGAATTATTTATATAGTTATTACATCCACCGTTAGTTGGATCACACTGATATGTTGCAGTATGAAACTTAATATCATCAACCCATTTATTACATGTATAATTTCTTTCACCAGTAATTGAGCATGAATTAGTTTGTTTTTGACCGCTACCAGCTTTATATGTAATAGTGGTACATTTATTACCATTCTGGCACATCGCTTGATTAGGATCTTTTTGACACATTTTACAAACTGTATCTTGAGGATTTCTAGCACAATAATCGGTAATATTCACGTCTTGCTTGATTTTTTTATTAATAAGATCACTGGCCACACCAACTGTATCGACAATACCTTCTTGTGCTTTCCTAGTTAATGGATCGTTATAGAAATTAAATGAATCGCAGTCAGGAGTGTTTTTACCAGCACACTGTTGTGCTTTATTTTTACCTGACTGGTTCATACCATCAATGTTCTTATAATTTTGCCCCAATGTATTAGTAATCGAGTTCTGAGTATTTTGAGCATCAAATACACGAGTACTACCTACCGCACTCTCAATACTGTTATTATTAATGTTAGAAGCAGAATAAGACTGATTGTTTTTACTATAATTAATCGCGTCATCAAAGCAACTTGTTGTACCGTTACAGGCTGCATATGAAGTGTTAATAAGAAAAAGCAAATAGCTACTAATTAGCCATAATTTCTTGAATTGCATTTTCACCCTCAAAATAATTAACGCCATTAACAATAAATGTTGGTGTGCTCGTTACGTTATACTTAATGGCTAAGTCAACTGCATACTGAACCTGAACTCGCACTTTGGCGCTACTTGCTAATGCATAAAATGCTTTATTGTTAAATTCACATTTAGTGAGTGTATATGCTAGGGCTTCTTTAGAATATACTGGCAAACCATAAGTAAATACTGCATCGTAATAATATTTTCTAAATTGCCATTGCTTACCTAAGGATACTGCTGCGAAATAAGCATTAATTACAGCTACTTCATTAATATCAGTTTGATCATAAAGTGGTATTGGTACAAATTTAACCTGTTTATTTTGAGAAAAACTTTGTACTTGAGGCTCTGCGTTGTAACAGTGAATACAACTAAATGAGAACACCTCTGCTAATTCTAGTGCAAATAACTTTGTGGCCATAATAACAACAATAAAAAATTTAACTCGCAAAGAAGGTATAGTTAACTTCAAGACTCTCATTTTTTGGCTCATAAACATTGGATTTAATATCTTTGATTAATGTTGGTATATTACAAATATTTAAATCTACAAAATTGTTATCAAATAACATTTGTAAGATTTTTAGTAAACTATCAAATAACCGTATATTTTTAAACGAGATTGACTCAACATCTTTACCATCAAATATTAGTAAATTAAAGAAATCCCCTGCTTTATTATGGCGAATATTAATTATTTGTTCTATCCTTGTTGGTTTGTCAATGATCTTAATCTTAATATTCATTTATTGATCCTATAGCTATGATTGGTTTTATCATCAGATTTTAACCAATGTACTAAATAAAATCGTATGCGCAATTGCATATATTTACGGCGAAGTAAAGTATAGTCTTGATATGCTCTGCCCATTATTTGTGGATTTTTGCTCACGCAAACCGTATTAATAAACT
>ERZ650304.256-NODE-256-length-32900-cov-5.599482_pt1 | contig 32900 bp, 44 predicted proteins | sample MGYA00376240_ERZ650304 | MGnify/ENA primary metagenome ERZ650304 (study PRJEB26733, sample SAMN07839271) | wastewater metagenome | biome: small river; feature: stream; material: water | place: USA: North Carolina | collected 2016-03-01 ... | reverse complement strand
TGGCTCTGCCCCGACTGCGGCAAGACCCTCCGCAAGCCACCGAACCGCATCCCCACGGGGGAGAGGTTCCACGCCTACCGCTGTACCTCCCCCCTCGTCCGTGCCCGCCTCACCCTGATCAAGGAGACCACCCCGTGAGCAACATCCTCTGGCTCGACCTCGAGACCACCGGCCTCGACCCCGACAAGGATCTGATCCTCGAGATCGGCTTCGTCGTCACCGAGGGACTCGACCGCATCCTCGACTCCACCAGCATCGTGATCGACCACGGCGCCATCCACATGCCGCCCGAGGTGGTCGATATGCACCTCGATAACGGGCTGCTTCAGGACATCTGGAAGCGTGGCGTCACCCCGTCCGAGGCGTACGTCCAGGTGATGCGCTACCTCAACGGCTGGTTCCCCCACCGGCACACCGACATCGTGGTGGGCGGGTCCGGCATCGACCGGTTCGACATCCCGTTCCTGAAGGCCGCAGCCGAGCCGCTCTCCTACATCCCCGGGTACTTCTACTACGGCACCCTCGACACCAGCGGCGCGAAGCGCATCCTCAAGACCGCCGGCGTCACGCTCGAGCAGCGTGGCGGAGCCACGCACCGTGCCGTCGCCGACGCCGAGGACTCCTTCCGCCTCGCCCAGGCGCTCGTCAAGGCCACCCAGCCGGTGATCCTGTGACGCCGCGCCGCATCAGGATCATCCGGCAGCACAAGGCGCAGCCCGTGGTCGCCGTCGCCCTGCCGGCCCACTTCCCGGTGGACGCCTACCGTGAGGTTCAGCGGGCCGTCAGGAACGCCCTCCCCGGTCGCGCCACGCTCGTCCACGACGAGCGGATCACCGTCAACGGAGTCACCTCGTGAAGGGCGCACGCGCGCCCCGATCGGTGCGCGAGCTCCACGCCCGCATCAAGGAGCACGGCTACGACATCGAGCAGGGCAAGCGCCACCTCAAGGTCAAGACGAAGGACGGCGGGACGGTCGCCACCATGAGCGCGACCGCCTCCGACCACCGTGCTGTCCTCAACATGTGGAGCACGTTCCGCCGGGCAGCCGGCATCACCGAAGGGAGCACAGCATGAGCGTCCTCGAGGACGCCGCAGCCTGGGCAGCGGAGACGTTCCCCGACGCAGGCATGATCAACCACCGGGTGAAGGTGATGGAGGAGTACCGGGAGTGGCTCGGCTCCACCGGATCCATCGAGTCCCTCGAGGAAGCGGCCGACATCGTGATCTGTCTCGCCGCATGGGCCGAGCGTGCCGGCTGGAACCTCGAGCAGGCCATCCAGGCGAAGCTCGAGAAGAACAAGACACGCACCTGGAAGCGTCAGGCGAACGGCACCTATCGCCACGTCTGACCCCCGAACGCAGGAAGCCCCGCCCCTCAGTAAGGGCGGGGCCGACTGCTGTTCTCTACCTGTGTCCTGCCCACGAGATCGCATCGCCCGCCATGCGGGACCGCAGCCGCTCGAGCACCCGACCCACCCGCATCCGGGCAGCGTCCTCCGAACACCCGACCTGCTCCCCGACCTCGCGCAGCGTCAGGTCGTCGCCGTACCGCAGCGTGAGCAGCCGGCGGTCGTCCTTCCGCAGCCCGTGGAACCCCGCCGACGCATCCGACAGCGACGCCAACACCATGCCGGTGTCGTCCTGGTGCCCGATCTCCGACCAGTCGTCGTGCGTCAGGAGGTAGCGGAGGATCTCCTCGATCTGCTCCGTCTTGTAGCCGTTGTCCTCCGGGCCACCCGTCCTCACGTCGTGCTCCTTCCGCGCGTACTTGCGGGCCTCACGAGCCAACGCGACCCGGAGCTTGTTCTCGCCGTGCTTCCCCTCGCCCCGCCACCGCTCAAGGTGCCGGCCGTTGCGGCACAGCCACTCGAGGAGCTGGCCCACGATGTCCTCCGTGTCCACGAGGGGCCACGCCCGGCCCACATAGCGGCCGACCTTCTGCGCCGAGTCGAGCTCGTGGGGGAGCGGCTCGACCGGCCAGGTCCGCTTCACCATCACTTCAGCCTCAGCTCACGCTCGAGGTCGGCGATGCGGCGGGCCTGCGCTTCCATCTGGCTCTTGCGGTCAGCGTCCGTGACCCGAGGCTTCAGCGCCATGAACAGGATCGGCAGGGCGACGGGCCAGAACAGGGCGAACGCCAGGGCGACGAACGACCCGGCCACCCGGTCACCGAGGTCGGGGTCGCCGCATGCGAACGCCCTCGAGAGCAGCGGCGCCATGTACCACCAGCCGAACAGGACGCCCGCCACGTAGGCCAGGAGGATCAGCGTCCCCATCACCACGCCACCGCAGCCGACTGGATCCGGTTGATCGCCCGGGTGTCCCGCTGCCACGAGCCACACTTCCGGCACCGGTACTGCTGGAACTCCGACTGCGCCGTCTTGGCCGTGCCACGCTTCTCGAGCGTGTGACCGCAGCCCTTGCGGCACGCCGGCCGATCGTCACCATCGAACAGCGGCACCGACGGGTGCCCGATGTACGGCTTCAGGTGCCGGTAGAGCTTCGCCGTGAGGTTGACATCGGCCACGTTGTAGCGGCGCATCGTGTCCCACGCCTTCGCGTCACCCTCGAGGCACTTCACCCACAGGGCATGGCCCTCGTGCGACACCTTCCGCTGCCCGAGCAACTGCCCGGCCACGTAGTCGAGCTTGTTCGACTGGAACGCGAAGTGCTTCCGCACCTCGAGCATCAGGTCGATCGTCGCGCTCGGCTTCAGTGGAGGGTAGCCACCCTCGAGGAGCTCGCGGCGCACGTGCTTCAGGTCGAACTTCTTCCCGTTCCACGTCACGGTCGCGTCCGCCTCCGAGAGGCGGTCGTACAGGGCGTCACGCATGACACCCGTGCCGTCGTGGTACTCGCTGAAGAACTCGGTGCGCCCCGGCTCACCGTCCCACTTCCACGCGAACGAGAGGACACGGCTCGGCTCGAGGAGCTGCGCGAGGCTGACGTTCGCACCCCACAGGGTCCAGACGTGTGCCGTTGCAGGGCTCGTCTCGATGTCGATGATCCCGACCTTCATGCGGGCAGCCCCTCGAACGTCACGGTGACGCGGCCTTCAGCCGCCCAACGGTTGAGCCGGCGGATGTTCTTGCGGAGCCGCCGGTTCTGCGCCGGCGTCGGGTTCGCCCGACCCTTCGGCCGCTGGTGGCACGGCTCGGCGTGCTTCAGCGCGTGCTCGATCGGGTTCTTCATCACCGCGGCGCTCATGCCCACACCCCGCCGTTGTCGGCCTGCTGACGGGCGCGCACCTTCGCGTGAACCTGCGCGTACCCGGCGATGTCGAGGAGGTTGTCCACCTTGTCCCCGCCACCGACCCGGGACACCTTGTCGAGCACCATGAGGATCGACACGTCCTGCGGGCGCACGATCACCTCGTGCTCGTCGTTGACGCGCGTGAGGTACGCCGACCACATGGCAGCGGTGGCCGTGTGGTGCGTGATGGGGTGGCCGTACGTGCGCTGCCGGTCCCCGTTCACGATGCCGTCGGCTGCCTTGAGCAGCCCGTCCTCGGCCTCGTCCCAGGTGGTGAGCGGCTCCGGGCCGGGCGCCGGCTTCGCCGTCTCGGTGACGAGCGTGCGGAGCTCGCGCATCTTCGGCGTCTCGAGCAGCGGGTGCGACAGGTACGTGATCTCGATGGGGTACACGTACGAGGCGAGCGCGTGGCCGAGCCGCTCGTGGTTCGTCTCGTGGACGGGGAACACCGACTCGAGCGTGACGCCATCGGCGTACGCGTCCTGCCCCTCGACCAGCTTCAGGATCCCGTACCCGAGGGCAGACGCGACGCTCACCTCGAGCACCGCGCCCGGCGACTTCTCCCAGCCGTCGAGCACCACGATCGTGTCGCAGTCCTTCAGCAGGCACGTGAGGTCGTACCTCATGTAGGTGTCGAACGACAGCGCCTGGTCACCACCGAACGCCTCGGCCGGGTTGATCACGGCGTAGCCACGGGCACGCAGCGCCTTCGCTGCGGCGTGGAACGCCGGGTAGTTGAAGTCCTCGATGCCCGTCATGGGGCCAGCGAGGTACAGCGCCTTACGGATCGTGCTGCTCACAGCCCGGCCCTCTCTGCCAGTCCATCCACGCCCTCGGCGAGGAAGGTGTCCGTCACGTCCATGCCGTCCGGCATCCGCAGCACCACCGCCTGCGGCACATCCCGAGCGATCTGCTTCCCGAGATCCCTGCCGGCGTCGTCGCCGTCCGCGAACACGAGCACCCGAGTGAACGGGCGGAACATCCGCGGGTAGTGCTTCTGCCCCGACCACACCTGAGCGCCCGGCACACCAACGGCAGGGAGACCGAGGTGGTGGTGGACGATCAACGTGTCGAGCTCGCCCTCACACACCGCCACCGTCGTCGTGTCGATCGACAACGCCGAGGCGTTGAACATCCGGGGCGGATGTCCGGGGAGCGTCAGGTACTTGCCGTGCCCGGCGTCCTTACAGGAGTGCTGCTCGAGGCACCGGAACCGGATGTCAACCGGCCCCGCCTCCGTGAGGTACGGGATCGCCAACCGGCCAGCCATCTGCTCGTGCCCCAGGAGAGGCTCGACCACGACACCCAAGCGGGCGCGCATGGCGATCTCTCCCGTAAGGCCGCGGGCCAAGAGGTAGTCCTTCGCCGCGAGCACGTTCTGCTGGTAGTAGGCGGTCGCGTTCTCGAGCTGCTCCCGCTGCGGGACCGACAGGCTCACGCCTTCGGACCACCGTTGCGGGCGATGGCAGCGTTGGCCCAGAACATGGCCTCCTCGAGCTTCGTGATCGTGGTGGCCTTCTCCCGCCCCTCGGGCAGCAGGGTGTCGAGGATCCCGGCGAGCCGACCGAGCTGGAACCGCACCTCCTCGTGCGCCTCGCGTGCCGCGTCGTCCTTCGGCTGGTGGTATGCGAACCGGTGAGCGATGCCCTCGTTCACTTGCGTCCCCTTCGTCCCGGCGGCTTGTAGCCGCGCTTCGTGCCGGCCACCCGGCCGGTCTTGTGGTCTGTTGCGTTCGGGTCAGCCACCAGGCTGTCGCCGAGCGAGAGCGCCTCGGGGAACGTGAGTCCCTCGCGGTACATCAGGAGCTTGTAGACATCGCCCTTCACCCCGCAGGCGTGGCAGGTGAAGGCACCGATGTCCGTGTTGACGGAGGCGGAGGCGGTGGAGTCCTGGTGGTACGGGCACTTCACCGGGCGCCAGCCCGTGCGCTCCGCCACCTCGAGGCCGTGCCGCTCGAGCACCGCCGCGATCGACGGGCGCGTGTGCTGGTCGCTCACCGATGCTCCCTCTCGTAGTGCCCGATGCCAGCGATCTCCGCGGCCTTCGCGTTCTGCGCCCAGCCGGTCGCCCCGCAGGGGCAGCGCCACTGGTTGCGCTTTGCTGGGGGAGGTGGAGCCTGCTCCCGCCTTGCCGGCTCGAGCGGCGGCACTAGCGCTGCTCCCCGTAGCCGGCGTCACGCAGCAGGTTCACGCCGTCCTCGAGCCGCAGCACCATCACCCACTCGCCGACCGTGGCTTCGCCCTGCCCGTTGAGGCGGATCACCCCGAGGCCGAGGAAGCCCTCGAGCGCGCGGTCCTTGAGCTGCTTCAGCAGCCCCGGGAGATCCAGCCCGGTGCGGGCCTTCACCTCGATGTCCACCCCGACGATCCCCGTCACATCCGTGCCCGAGCGGCCGGCGCCCGTGGACTCCGCGTGCGGGAAGCCGTTGGCCTTGAGGTACTCGGCCACCACCTTCTGCGTGCGGTAGCCCCGGTGCTTCCGGCTCTGCGAAGTCACGACAGGACGGTGGAGTCCAGCACGGACTTGTACGCCTCGAGCCGCCCGGTCAGGAGGCGCTTCTCCCACCGGGTTGAGGCAGCCGCGATCTCCTGCTCGGTCTCGGCGACGCGCTGCCGGAGCTGCTCCCTCATGTAGGTCGCCAGTACGATGGCGCCCTGCTCCTGCTGCCGGGACTGGTTGTAGGCGGAGCGCGTCTTGCGCTCCTCGAGCAGGGTCTTGAGGTTCTCGCTCGAGTACGCGTCGGCCTCGCCCTTGAGGTACGCCTCCGTCGCGGTGGCGCGGAGGTTCGTCATGGTGGTGATCACGCTGCTGCTCCCCTGAGCTTGTTCTTGCGGTGGACGTATGCGAGTGAGCGGCGACGGTGGCACTCCCGACAGTCGCGCCCGTTCTTGTGGATCCGCGTGTTCTGCTCGTCGTACGGGTGGCCGTACTTACACACCTCGGCCTTGGGCCTGGCCTGCGCGCCACGCCTCGTGTTCTCGGCCGGCTCCACGGGCTCGAGGTGCCCCGGGTTACAGCACCTCCGTACCCGACACAGGTGGTCAAGGTGGAGGCCGTCGGGGATCGGCCCGACCATCGCCTCGTACATCACCCGGTGCGCGCCCCGGCGGGACCGGGACTCGCTATCTCACACGGACCCGTACCCGTGGCCGTTGTCAGCCCCGGTGAAGATCCAGCACCCAGCCTCGTCAACCTCAACGCGGGCGAGGATCCGCTCAACGGTCGTGCGCTTCATGCCGCACCCCGCAGCTCGTAGATCCGCATCCGGGCACCGTCGAAGCCGAGCCACACACACGACCGACCCGACGGGTCCGCCTTGCCGTACCGGTTCTTCACGGGTGCGATGGCGAGGAAGGTGTCGTACGCCGCGATCGTCAGCACCAGCGCCGGCAGGCGCGTGTCCTTGCCGAGGATCGCCGAGCGCGGAGGCGCGCAGTTCTCCGCCACCGACACCGCCTCGGAAGCGTGGTGGAGGACAACCACGGCGGCGCCCGTGTCACGCGCCAGGAACTTCAGCTCCTTCAGCGTGCGACGAATGGCAGCCCACTCGTCCTCACCGTCAGCGACATCCACAAGGTTGTCGATCACGATGAGCTCGGGCGCCTGCCCGTGGATCTCCTCGTACGCCGCCACCTCGAGGTCGATGTCCTCGAGCGACGGTGCGCCGTCGAAGCACCAGCGGATGTGCCCAGCCGATTTGAGAACGTCGCTTCCCCACGACGGTTCCCGCATCATGCGTTCCTCGACGGCTTCCTGCGTCTGCCCCGACAACATGGCGACCAGGCGAACCGCCATCGTCCATGCCGCTGTGTCGGCGCAGAAGTAGAGCGTCCGCACGCCGAGGCGTACGGCGGTAGCGAGCGCGAACGTGGACTTGCCGCTGCCGGGCTGGCCGGCGATCACGGTCAACTCCGCGGAGCGGATGTCACCACCCAGGGCCGAGAGGCCGGGCCACACGGTCGGAAGCGGCTGGCCTCCGGTGTCTCCCTGGCCGAGCGCCTGAGTGATCAGCACCTACTGCTCCTTCTTCGCCTTGGCTGTCTTGCCGGTGCGGAGCGCGCCCTTCGCGCGCAGCTTCTCCCGCTTCTCCCCGTCCGTGACCACGCTGCGGTCGCCGTTGGGTGCGGACATCGGGCCGGGCATCAGGTCACCTGCCAGATGCCGTACATGTAGAGCACGCAGCCCGTGACCAGGACCGCGACGAACGCGGCGCCGATCAGGTCGTCCTCGAGCCGCTCGAGCGCGGCCTTGGTGCCCGACTTCATCAGCCGAACTGCGGCTTACACTGGTCAGCACGGTTCGAACTCGGGCAGAAGTGCCCGGAGTAGGGCTTGCCGCTGGTCTTGGACACGCCCTGCTTGAACACCATCGCGCCGTGACGGCACGACGGACCCGCCGCCTGGCCGGTCTGCTGCGCCCAACCCGGGGGCGGACCCTGCTGCGCCGACTGCTGCTCGTGCTGGGCGAACCCGCCCTGCTGGACGTTTCCCTGGCCCGGCTGACCCCAGCCGCCCGCGGGCTGACCGAGCTGCTGCGACGGGGGCGCCGAGATCGGGCCCACGTTGGCCGCAGCCTTGAGCGCCGCGTCGGCCGCAGCGATCGTGCCGGCGAGGGACTCGAGCGTCGTGAGCTCGGCCACGAGCTCGTCGGGGTTGTCGGCGTAGACGTTGATCAGCGCGTCCCCGGCCTTGAAGTTGACCTGGATCTTCGTGCTGTCAGGTGCGGGCACGGCCCGTCCTCTCTGTGTCAGGTTGCGTTGGGTGCGAACTCGTGTGCGGCGAAGCCGCCCTTGGCGAAGCAGGCGTACGCGAAGCCGCACACGCCGCACAGGGTCGAGGCCGGGTTCGCCACGTAGGCGCCCGTCTCGCGCGCGGTCTTGAACGGCGCGATCATGCGCGCCAGGTACTCGGGGGTGTAGAGGTCGAGCCCAACCGGGGGAGTGTGCTCGCCCTTGCGTGCCATCCAGTAGCAGCCGGCGTCGATCTTCACGCCGAGCGTGTCCTCGAGCAGCACCTTGTACCAGCCGAGCTGGGACAGGTCCGACGGGGCGCGGCTGCCGGTCTTGATGTCGGTCACGATCGTGGTCCCGTGCTCGTCAACGAACACGCGGTCGATGTACGCCAGGATCGGGAGTCCGCCGTACTCGCCCTGAACCTTCAGCTCCACCGCCGGCACGCCCTCGGCCGTTGTGTAGAGTTGCCATCCGGTCTCGCGGCGCCACTTGATGTAGCGGTAGACCATGAGCGGGCCGTTCTCGAGCCACCAGTCCTTGTCCTGCCCTTTGGAGGCACGGAAAGGGAGATCGGCTGTGGGCCGTTCCTCGAGGGCAGCTTCGAGCGCGTTCTCGAACAGCGAGGGGATGTCGTCCTCGAACCCGTCGAGATCGTCAGTCAGGTCCGCCAGGTCCCACAGTTCCGTGACTGCGTGGACAGCGGTGCCTCCGCTCGACCACCACGCGCCCTGCTCGGGGGCGTGAGCGACCTTGCTGAGACGGTACTTCTCACCGCAGGAGGTGAAGGACGAGACGGCCGAGTAGGAGGTGTGCTTGGGCCGGGGCTGGATGTCGATGTCCTGCTCGGTGCCCATCGTGTCCTCCGTTAGGTGAGAGCCGCTGTCCTCGCGTCCTCGGTGATGAACGCAACATAGCACTCGTACGTGGGGAGGGTCACGCCGTCATTGTCAAGAGGGGTCGCCCGAATGGCGTAGCCGGCCTCGGGGCAGCGGGACTCCCACGTCGAGAGGTACGGCACGGCGCCGGCCTTCCCCCTCTCCGCTTGCGGAAACCTTGAGCTTGTGTGGTCACCCTAACCCGACCTGTGACAGAAGTGTCAAACGCAACACGCCACGGGTGGAGTATCCAGGTTGGGTTCGCGCGCTCTCGCGCGTTCCTCGGGGTTAGAATCCCTTGTAGGAGAAAGAGAAAGGGCGACCCGGTGGGGTCGCCCTTCTCCTACTTCTTCTTCTTGTAAGAGAGATTGTAACGCGCGCGAGGCGCGCTCTCACTCCGTGATTTCGTCAAGGCGTAGGGTGCGGACTCGAATGGGGATGTCCTCGTTCGGCCCCTGGCGGAAGCTCTCGTCCACGTACAGGAACCCGTCCTCGTGCTCCGGGCAGTACGCGACCACGACCTGCTCCCGCTCCACCATCGCAAGCCACGCCTCGAGGCGCTCGGTGAGGTCGTCGTCAAGGGGTAGCCCTTCACGCCGGCGCCCGAGGAGGCGCAGCATCCGGGCCGGGTACTCGGCGGAGTGCTCGGGAAGGACAGCGGGTTGACTCTTGGCCGGCTCGTGGGTAGTGGAGTCAGGTTGCCGTACCCGCTCCCAACCCGACTCACGCTAGAATGTGAAGATGATCATGGGAGACACGGCAGGTCAGCCCAATGGCTGAGTTCATCTACACATGACGCTTGACATGTTGGGTAGAAGTTGCATTACGCTCCCTTGGAGAACGCAACATCACACTCTGACCAAGGGAGACAACATGACCCCCGACGAGCGCGCCGCGCTGTACGCAGAGATGGACGCAAGCCCCGGCGACTTCACGCCGAACGAGTGGGCGTTGCGACGCGCCCTCGTCGCGGAGTTGCGCCAGGCCCGCGCCGACCTCGCCGCCGCCCAGCAGGAGGTGGAGCGGCTGCGGGAGTCGGAATCCGAGTCCGAGTCAGTTCGGGCGAAGATGGCAGACCTCCTGTCCCGCACCGCCATCGCGCTCAACGGGCCGGAGCCTGAACTGACGATGTGGTCCTGGCACGACCTGCCGGAGAAGGCCGACGCCGCCCTGCGTGCCATCGCCGCCGTCCGCGACGACGCGACGGTGGAGGCGATGGCGGAGGCGATCAGCGAGAACGCTTGCTCGCACGTCTACCCGCAGTGGGACGACTGCCACGAGTGCGAGGCGGTCGCCCGTGCCGCTCACGCCGCCGCCCTGGCCCGCCTCGACGCCGCGCAGGGGGAGTCGTGAGGCGTAAGGTCGGCCTGCTCGACGCAGGCAACGAGTACCTCGGTCACCTCGAGGCCAGGGCGTTCGACCCTGAGACGGTGCGGAACCGCACCATCACGCTGAAGCAGTTCCGTGAGGACGTGGCCGGCGAGGGCGACATCCTGCTCGAGAACCTCACGAGCAAGCACGTCGATCGGTGGCGTGCCGCGCACGCCTGGGCACCCACCACCGCGAACCGCAAGGTCGCCGAGGTGCGGGCGTTCTTCGACTGGTGCCGCGCCCGCGGCTACATGAACGCCAACCAGGATCCGTTCCTCGGGTGGCGCAACGAGAAGATCCCGCAGGCGTCCCGCCTCCGCATCCCGGTGGACTCTTGGGATCAGGTGCTCGACGCTGCCCCGCACCCGCTCGAGCGCGCCATCCTGGCGTGCGGCCTGTTCCTCATGGCCCGCTCGTCCGAGCTCGCCACCATCCAGATGAAGCACCTCGACCTTGAGGCGAACGAGGTGGAGGTGTACCGGCACAAGGTGCGCCGCTGGGACACCCTGCCGATCTGCTCCGAGCTCGAGGCCGAGCTCCGTCGCTGGCTGACGTGGTACTCCGAGCGGTGCGCCGTCACGCCCGACGCCTACCTGCTGCCGAACCGGGTCCGGCACCACACGATCCGCGACCCCAAGACCGGCCGGCTGGTGCGCCTCGACCCCGACGCCCCACTGAACCCGCACGAGCCCATCCAGCGCCCGCACCGCCACGTCCAGATGACTCTCCGGGCGCTCGGCTACGACATCGCCGGGGAGGGCGGGCACACGCTGCGCCGCTCCGCTGCCCGCGCCCTGTACGACGAGCTCGTGGAGGAGCGCGGGTACGACGGCGCCCTGCGGCGCGTTCAGACGATGCTCGACCACAAGCACTCGCAGACCACCGAGTTGTACCTCGGGCTCGACGTGGACCGGGTGGCACGCAACAAGGCACTCCGCGGAAAGCCGATGTTCGCTTCCCGTGTTGGTGTCAGCCGCGGTAACGTGATCCCCCTCAAGCGGGAGGCGTGATGTTGAGCCAGGCGTACCTCGAGGACGAGGGGAAGCGTCGCTACCTGCACGACCCCCTGTTCCACGCCCGGGCCATGTTGGCCGAGCGTGCGTACCCGGGAGCCTCGCTCGAGGCTATCGTCGGCACCCTGATGCTCGCCGAGTACGTACCGTCCACAACGGGAGAGAACGATGGCTGAGAGGCTCACGCTCGTCTGCGACAAGCGAGGTCGGGGAGGGCATCCGTGCCCGAACGAGGCCCGGACGTACTACGTCACGATGGCGGACAACACGAAGTGGCGCACGGACCTGTGTGACATCCACGCAGCGGACCTCGAGCAGGTCCGTGAGTACGGCGCCCGGGACCGGGCAGCCCGGAAGGCGACCGGGGGGCGCAAGACGTTCAAGCGAACCGCCATCGCGCCGAAGCCCTAGAACGCCCGTAGAGACGACGAAGCCCCGCCGTGACCAGTTGGTCGCGCGCGGGGCGTTCGCCGCTGTGCGCCCGTGAGATCCACGGGACGGGGGGTTCTAGCGTCAGGGGCCGTCGGGCACCAGGGAAGGGTCGATCACGGGCGCCTCGTGGGCGCCGACATCGCCGACCTCGAGCGGATCGGTCCAGAGAGCCGCCTCGGTCTTGGCGTTCTCCTTCCGCTGGACGACCTCGCCACCGAACAGCGCCAGGACAGCGGCCACCAGGCCGAGCCACGCGTCGGACGGCAGGTCGATCTTGTACGCCGTGAGCAGGGCCGTGATGGCGACCGCGACCGCGAACACGCGGGCAGGGTTGGCCTTCAGGAACGCGAGCATGGAGATCCTCACTTCGGGGTGTAGCCGAGCTGCTTCAGCAGGCTCGGGCCGGGGACAGACAGGTCGCCCCGAACCCAGGCGGGTCCGAGACGCTTACCGAGCGCGAGGTACACGGCCTTCGTGAGGGCCACGGTCTCGCTGCGGTACAGGCCCGTCGCACCCGACGGGTTGAGCTTCTTCACGTTCACCCCGAGCTTCGCCGCGAGCGCGCGCAGGGCAGTCTGATACGCCTTCACGTCCGCCGAGCGGGGCAGGCCCGGCTTCAGGAGCGCGAGGTGGAGGATCTTCGCCACCGGCTTGGGGACGTTCGGCACGGGAGCGGGCCGCTGGACCGGAGGCTTCACGACCGGAGGCTTCGGCGCCGGCACCGGCACGATCGGGTGGAGCTTGGCGCGGACCAGGGGACGCCAGTAGGTGAGCGGCTGAAGCACGTCGGTCTTGCGACCAGGCGCCCAATCGCGGTGACGGATCACCGCGGTCTCGCCCTTGCCCAGCAGCCGCACCAGCGCAGCCGACAGGGCAGCAGTCGCCTCGACCTGCGCCGGGGTGAAGCCATCCACGTCGCCGGGGCCAGCCGTCACGGACGGGATCGTGCCCTTCGACTCGATCTCGATGCCGTACAGGTAGCGGTTGCCCTCGTCCCGCGGGATGCTCACACCACCCACGGACATCGGGCCACCCTTGCCGGCGTGGTAGCAGCCCAGCGCGTAGATCACATGGACCGTGCCGTCACGGCCGACCAGGAAGTGGCAGGCCCGCACCGGGGCGTACTCGTTGTGAAGCACCCAGCGCAGCGACGGAGTGTTCCCCTTCGCGCCACCGTTCGCCGTGTGGTGGAGCACCACACCAGCCGGCTTCCAGCCCGACCCGTACTTCCCGATCCCCGGGTTGTCCCACCCGTCCTCGAGCACGTACTTCACACCCGACGCCTTCACGGCCTCGAGCACCCTCGCAGGTGTCGGTGCTGCCATCACGCACTCCTCGGCTTCTGAGTCTTGTTGCCATCCACCCCGAGGACAGACAGCAGGGTCTCGAGCTGCCCCTCGATCCGGGCGACACGCTCGTTCGTGTCCCCGGCCACCGCGAGGGTCTCCTCGCGTACGTCGTCAACCTTCTTGTCCAGGGCCGAGAGCTTGCGCTCGAGCTCCGCCATGCGCTCCCACCCCAGGACGCGGCACACCTGCCGCCAGAACCAGCGCAGGACCGCGCCCACACCTACTAGGGCAGCAGCCACCGCTCCCACCCGAACAACCTCGGTCTCGATCCCCAGGCTCTCGGCCATCAGTCCACCGCCACGAGCGTGACCAGCAGGATCCCGCCCGGACCCGCACGGCCGGGCCGCTGCTCCGGTGTCTGCTGGGACACGAACTGAACCTTGTCGATCCGCACGAGGCGCGTCTCACCCGTCCCGAAGTCCTGGTACACCACGACCGCGCCCTTCCGCTCCGCCGCCTCGAGCGACTGGATGCGGGAGAACACGTCACGCTCGACCGTGCGCCGGCCGACCGGACCTTCCTTCGCGTAGCACAGCAGCGACAGGCGGATGTTGCGCTGCCGCACACCGGACGGCTGCCCCAGCACCTGATAGCCCGTGAAGGTCGGCGACACCGTGGCCGACCCCTGCGTCAGGGTGAAGCGGAACGAGACGTGAGCGTGCGGCTCACCGTCCGTCGCCTCCACGTTCACCTGCCGGATCGACGCCGTGTTCCAGGTGTAGATGTCCGTCAGGGTGGCGTCCTCGCCACGCCACGACGCCTTGATCTGCCCAGCGCCCGGGATGTCGTTCACCTTCAGGAACTGGAAGATCTTGTCCTCCCAGGTGTCGAACCGGATCTTGCCGGTCTCGAGCCACCCCGAGGTCACGAGGTCCGTCGCGTGCTCCACGATCAGGGAGTTGTTCGACGTGATGAACGCCGTCCGCCCCGTCTGCCCGATCGGTGCGAGCCCGACGACAGAGTTGCCGCCCGGGGACTCGAGGTCCGGGGCGTACGGGAACACCAGCGCGTTCGAGTCCACCGGGGTCGAGAGGTCGAGCCGGTACAGGGCCGACGTGCCGGTGCCGGTCGGGAAGTGACCGCCCGCCCACACGAACCGGCGACGCACCGCGAGCGCGTACACCGGGCCATCCGACAGGATCGACAGCGGGCCGATCGTGAGCGCCCCACCCTCACCGATCAGGCACACCCGGACCCCGAGGTTGGTGCCGAGCACCACGTAGGCGCCCATGTAGGAGATCATCGACAGCACGACCTCGCCGCGCGGCAGCTCGGCCACGACGTACGGGACCGCCAGCGTCGGAGCCGCACCAGCGGCTGCGGTCTCGAGGGTGGTGGCGTAGATGGTCGAGGTGTCGCCCACGTAGCCCGACAGGTAGATCGCGTCCGGGCCAGCCGCCACACCCGTCCACTTCCACGACGACGTGGGATGCGTGAACAGCGGCGTCGGCATCGCGGCCGGCGGCGAAGCCACCGGGACGGGGCACTCGTACACCTTCTCGTTGGCGCACACGATCAGCCGGTCCTTCACCCAGCCGAACGTCGAGCGCGTGATGGAGGCGGGGAACGTGTACCACTTGGTGCCCGCACCAGCCGGCAGGGCACCCGTGTAGACCCCGGCATCGCACGACACGAAGTAGGTGCCGCCGTTGACCGCGAGGTCGTACACGGTCGTGGAGCCGCCCCACGTCACGGACGCCACGTTGCCGTCCGACGCCCGGTACTTCTTGATCGCGGTGCCGTCGGAGAACAGGACGCCCTCCTCCCCGCCAGCGGAGAAGGAGGCGATCTGCGCGGTCGAGGCGATCGACGCCGCAGCCGTACACTTCCGCAGCAGCGTCACCTGCCCAGGGGTCCACACGTCCACACCACGGGACGCCTGGAAGCGGTACTGCTGGGTGCGCTGCCGACCGTACGACACCACCTCACCCGCGGGGTCGTAGAAGTTGAGCCCCGACCCGAGGTGGAAGGACGCCTGCGACCGGCGCCACCAGTCGTTCAGCGACTGCTCGCCCGGCTCGGTGGAGGTGTCGAGCTGCTCGCGCCGCCAGTCGCTCGTCTCCCGCGCGTACGGGGTGTCGGCCGACGAGGCGGAGAAGAACGGCACACCGTTGATGGCGCAGTCATAGGCGACGTTCGACTGCGTGTAGGTGGGCCGCGTCACGGCTGATACCTCACGCGCACGTCGTTGTCCTGACGCAGCCGCTCCGCGGCCTCGTTCATCCGCAGCTCGAACATCTGCGCGTACTGCTTCGCCACCTGGACCCCGGCACCCATCGGCACCTGCCCGTTGATCAGGCGCTGCTCCGCCGTGCGGGTTCCGACCGTGCCGGCGTCGAGGTGGGCCACGAGACGCCAGCAGGCGCCCAGCACCACGATCTCCTGCGCCCACGACTGAAGGCCCGTCACGGTCTCGAAGTCGTCCGCGAGCGCGGACAGCGGCGCAGGCTCCGCCTGGTAGGTGACCTGGATGGTGCGACCCGGGAGAGCGTCGATCAGCTCGATCGCACGGCCGGTCGCCGAGGAGACGGGAGCGTTGCGGTCGAAGTCCCAGCGACGCACCGGCACCCACTGACGCGTCGGCCCGGGGGCCGACCACGACACGTCGAGCACCTCGCGCGCATCGGCCGGGAGGTCGTACCGGATCCGGCTCGCCTGACAGGTGAACTCGGTGGACTTCACGGCGAACACGCGCGGGTACATGGCGCGCAGCGTGTGGTTGATGGCCCGCTTCACCGCGACACGAGGGAACCGCGGGTTGTTCCGCACGAGGGTGCCGGCGGGCCACGCCGTCGCGGTCGTGCCACGCCAGCCACGCAGCACCCCGGAGCAGACACCCGTGGTCTTGTCGATCGCCTGGACGTACACGAGCTCGTCGCCGACCTCGAGGATGCCGGGGGAGAAGCCGGACCCGTCCGGCCACACGGCCCCGTCGAGCGTGAACGTGAGGTCACCGGCCGCGACGTTCGCATGGAGGGTGCCGAAGATGTCCTGATCCTCGATGAACCCCTCGAGGTCGAGGAGCACCTCCTCGATCAGGTCGCCGAGCGCAGTCATGCGAAGCTCCTCGTGGTCGCGTCGAACGCGCGACCCGCCTTCTCCGACAGGGCCACAGCGGTCTTGATGTCCCGGCCCCTGGTGGAGGCGGGCTGGATCCCGGCAGCGCGGGCGTCGCGGTACGACTGAAGCTCCGCGTCCCACTTCTTCTGCTTGGTGGCGTCACCGCCACCGATGCCGCAGAACGCGACCCGGAGGTTCGCGGCACGGGCGCACTCGCCCCACGACGCGTGATCCTGCGTCGGGCATCCCGAACGACACGCCATCCTGATCTCCCTGGTCCCGGGCAAGGGAAATCCCCTGCCGCAGGTACTAGGGGTCTAGACGCCCTGGACGACGAGATCCCATACGGACGGGTCAAGCGCATAGAGGTCGAACTTGAGGGTGTAGGCCGTCTCGAGCGACGTGGTGCCCCACCCGATCCCGAACCGGAACCGGCCGATCGCAGAGATAACACCCGTCTTGGTGGTGCCACCGCGGCTGATGATGGCCGCGAAGTTGCCCTCCACCAGCAGCCAGTAGGTGCCCGCCGCCAGCGTCACGGGAGAGGAGAACGTCACGATCTCCGGGGCGCCGGGCGACGCACCAGTCACCAGGGTGCCGACCGCCAGGTCCGAACCACCGATGCTCGACCGCAGGTACACCTTCGTCCCCGCCGCGATCGTGCCCGTGTTGGCGTAGAGCTTCACCTTCGTGAAGGTCTTGGTCGCGTTCGTGGTGAACTCCTGACCGCCGGGCTGCGACCCCAGGTTCACGTCCGAGCCGGTGAAGGCACCCGCGACCGACGACGACACAGCCGGCGTCGTCCCGGTGTGGGCGGTGTTCGCGCACCACAGCCCCTTCGCCCACGCCACGAGGTCGCCCACGGCGTACGCCGTCGCCACACTCCACGTCCCCTTGTAGGGCGACGACCCGCCACCACCGCCACCGCCACCGCCGTGCGTGTGGCCCTCGAGCGCGTAGCGCAGCAGCCCCGTCCGCTTCTTCACGGCGTGACCTCCTCGAGGTGCTCGAGCCCGCCAGCGCGGGCGATCTTCGTGGCCTCGTTCGCGTCGATCAGCCACTCCTGCCCGCCCGGGTAGACGATCACCGACGGGTCCGTGGCGAGCCCGGCATCCCAGCCACCCGACGTGGAGTAGGCGCTCGAGGCGTCCGTCACCCACGTCACCCCCGCCCAGGTGTGTGCCCAGGCGCCGAACAGGCGCGGACGCAGACCGGGCATCTTCTCCTGCCCGAACAGGCGGTAGCGCCAGCCGCCGAGCGGCGGCATCACGGCGGTCTCCGTCGTCACCACATGCGTGCCCGGATCCCAGATCCCCACGTACACGGTCGAGAGGTTGAGGTTGAACCAGGGCAGGTCGCTGATCTTCCACGCCCAAATGACCTGGCCGTCATAGATGACCAGCAGGTTGCCGTTGTCGATCCGCAGCGTGATCGGCCCGTTCACCGGGCCACCGGGCAGCGGACCCGTGGTGCCGACGGTCGTGCCGTCGCCCTTCTTCACGTCCACGCCACCGTTGCCGTTCGGCACCGCCACCACCGTGTTGGTGCCATCCGTGACCGCCGGCACCTGGCCGGTCGGCGCCGTGACGGACGTGGTGCCCGGCTGGTAGGAGTCCATCGACACGTCGAACCCGAGCTTGATGGCGAAGCCGATCTCGGCCGACACGTCGGTGCCCGGCACATCGAGGTACTGGAAGTCCGTCGTGCCGTACCGGTCGTACCCCACCGGGTCCGACACCTGCCGGAACCGGATCTTGGTCGGGTTGGTCGGCATCATGGAGCCCGGGTAGCGCGCGGGCGAGGTGTAGAGCGACCCCGGGTTGACGTACGACGGGGACGCGAGGCCGCCCGACTGCCAGTCCGTCCAGTTCCACGCCGCCGGGTTCTGCCCCGTGTGGACCTCGATCCAGTTGCCCCGATCATCGAGGAAGTCCACCGCGACCGTGACGGCCGGCGGCGACCCGCCGCCAGGCTTGCGCCGCACCTCGCTCCCGAAGGACGGGAGGCGGTTACCGTCGATCGTCGTCCAGAAATCCTGGCTCGTCACCGTGAGGCGGAACTCGATGCCCGAGCCGCCGCCCCAATCGATCAGCCCCTGCGCCACGATCGTGCCGACCGGCTTCGTGTGCGGACCCCACGGGAGCGACGGGTCCAGGCGGAAGCCGTCCGACGTGGAGACACCGAGCGACGACCGCTCGTGGTGCCCACGCAGCGCGATGCGCCGAGCCGTCGGATACGGCGTCGTCGCTACCCAGGTGGACGACCAGTCCGAGCCAGTCACCGCGTCCGACGGGAAGGAGTGAACCTTCGACACCAGCTCGACGGTGCCGAGCAGCGCCATCTGCGCGCCGCCGAACACGTCCACCAGGATCTTGTGGGTGTCGTTCCTCGAGCCACCCGAACCCTCCACCACGGCCGGGACCGTGACGGACGCCGAGTAGACCGTCAGCGCCTCGACATCGGCATCGACCGTGAAGGTGCCAGAGCAGCCCGACGGGGCGCCCGTGTAGGTCTTGCGCGCCACGTCAGACGCTCGGGGTGTAGAAGAACACGAGCCCAGCAGGGATGCGGGCAGCCTTGCCCGCCTCCACGTACACCGGGGTCGAGAGGGACTTCCACGTCAGCACGTTGCCCGAGCCGTCCACGACCGCGACAGCGTTGATCGCCGGCCAGTCGGCCGTCGCCACACCGGACACCGCCTGCGCGAGACTCGACACCTTCACCGGGCTGCCGCCCGCGGCACCCGTCCAGCCGGTCGCCCGCGGGATGGCGATGCGGGAGTACCCGTTGCCCGACAGCTCGACCGACGCGATCGAGTAGGAACCGGTCACGGTGTCCAGCGTCGGGGTGCCGAGCAGCAGCGCGAACCGCACATCCGATCCGAACGACAGCGCGTCAGCAGCAGAGCCGACACACGCCACCAGCACCTTGCCTGCCGCCGTACGCGACAGCACCGAGTCGGCCGGCGTACCGGTCGATCCACCCTGATCGGTGGGAAGCATCCTGTCTCCTTCGTGGAAGCACGGAAGCCCGCGCCCGGAGTAGGGGCGCGGGCCTCCGCATGGGTCTAGCTGTGGGTCAGGCTTACGCCTGGTTGTGGATGCTCGAGGTGGACTCGATCCGCCAGAGCGACTCCGGGCGGAAGCGGTTCCAGCCGAGGATGCCGTACCAGCCCATCGCGGTCTTGCGCTTGAGCGGGTCCACGATCACACCGTCGAGGACGACGTGCGGCTCCTCCGCGACGGCCTCGGCGAGCGCCTCCTGGCCGACCACGTACGAGTTGAACACGCGGGTCTGCGTGGCACCCGCACCGGAACCCGACTGCGCGTTGCCGCAGCGCGGCGTCTCGATGAAGATGCCACCCTCCCACTTGCCGATCTCGCCGGCGAAGATGCCGTCGAGCGCCTCGTACTCCTGCGGGACGCGCCACGACGCGGCACCCGTCTCGGTACGGAGGTCGAGGGAGACCTCGGGGTGGATGTAGCAGGCGTACGCGTCACCGCGGGTCGGCACGACGTTCGCGGCACGCAGCTTGGTGATCGCGTACCGGAAGTCGCGGGACTTCACGGTGTCGTTGCCGGTGATCGTGGTGATCGCGGCCGAGGTCGAGAGCGAACCCGCGGACTCACGGACGACCTGCGAGCCGCCGGCGAGAACCGCCTCGATCACCTTGTCCAGGCTGTCCACCATGTTGAACGCCAGGATGTTGGCGATGTTGCTGTTCAGCGCGCCGTCGAGGCTGAACTCCTGAAGGCGCTTCGTGACCACGGCGTAGTTGCCGCGCTCCTGAAGCGTCACGGAGATCGGCGTCGGGTTGGCGATCGCCACCGCGTCCGGCTCGGTGACCTCGTTCAGCGGCGTGGTGGCCGCAGCGAGGTCGGAGTAGATGTGGAACGCCACGCTGTCGCCCGGGTTGGTCTGAGCGGCGGGGCGGGTGTCCGCGATGGCGCGGAACTGCGGGACCGAGCGAAGCGCAAGGCGCATCTTCCGGTCGTACGCGGCCTTGACGAGGTTCGTCAGTACCGCGGTGGAGTTGTATGCGTCGGCCATGACTGGCTATCCCTCTCCGGGGTTAGAGCGCAACCCGTGTCGGGTTGCGTTCGCGGGTCACATGATGAACTGACGGGCCTCGGCCAGGATCTGCTCGATCTCCTGCGGGGACTCCGCCTTGTTCAGGCGGGCCTCGAGATCGGCCACCTTGCTCGGGGCCACGCTGCGGGTCTGGAGCTGCTCGGCGCGGCTCCGGTCCACAGCGGAGGGGTCGGGCTCCCCGTCGGTGCCGCCGTCCGTGTCGCCGCCGAGGGTGATGCCGAGATCGTCGGCGTTCTCCTCGAGCCACTTCACGATGTCGTCCTCCGAGGTGATGTCCTCGGGGATGAACTTGGCGACGCCCTTGCGGACGCCCTTGCTCGTGAGTACGTCTGCCACCGAACGCTCCCGGGAGCTCTTGGAGAGAGTGACGATCTTCTCGTCCTTCTCCTCGATCTCCTTCTTCGCTGCCCGGAGCTGCCTACGCAGATCCTTCACCAGCGACGAGTCAGCCTCGCCGTCGTTCAGCAGGTCGTCGTCCCACTCGCTCTTGCCCATGAGGGCCACTCTCCGTTCACATCACCACGGACCACACTTCCCCCACGGAGGGCAGGGGAGCGGCTTCCGCTACCGACTGTCAGACTCGCTCCGAGCGTCGGCACTCTCGGAGGCGGGCAGACTCCCCAGGGATCGAACCTGGCAAGACCGGGTTTGGAATCCAGTCCGCGCCCAGCGCGGGGTCCGTGTAGCAAGCTCAGCGGTCACGTCTGCTCGAAGCGTCGGTGGGGCGTGCCGTGGCTTGCCGTCACGTACTAGAAGTACGCGTGACAGAGAAGCGAACGTCTGCTAGAAGGATCCGCTCGAGGAAGTGCCGAGCGCAGCCGTGCCACCCGACTTGCCCGAGAACCGGGACCGCTCACGGCCGGTGATGCCGCGGAGCTTCCCCTCCATCTTGGAGTCCAGCCCGAGCTTCGCCTCCACCACGTCGTTGAGCCCCACCTTCGTGCCGTCGATCGACGCCAGCTTCGCCAGCGTGCTGCGGTCCACCGCCGTCTCGTCGTACGCCTGACGGGCCTGACCCTGCGTCACGCCCTTGTCCACGAGCGACTCGGCGAACGTGCCCGACGTGGCGATGCCGTTGCGGATCGCCTCGGCGCCGATCCTCGCCGCATCCGCGGCCTTCTCGAGCAGCGGCATCGCACGGTTCGAGTCGAGGTAGTAGGCCGCGAGGTGGCCCTTGTCCACGCCGTAGAAGTCCTTGAACGCCTTCAGCGTCTCGGGATCCTTCGTGTTCACGAGATCCATCGCCGTCTTGGCGCGCTGCGCCACCTCAGCCACGCTCACGTCCCCGGCGATGAACTTCGCCAGGTCGTTCGGCTGGTCGTAGAACCCCTTCGGCAGGCCCGCGGCACGCATCGACTGCCGGTAGCTGTTCTCCATCGACAGGTACTCGCCCTCGCTGAGGGCGCCCTTCCCCGACTGGACGCGGGCGATGTTGCCGGCGAACCGGGTCTTGTAGGCGTCGGAGTTGCGGATCGCCGTCACGGCCTCGACCTCGTTGTGCGACCCCTGGATCGCCTCGAGCGCAGCCTTGCCCACGTCGCCCATGCCGTACTGCTTGAACTGCTCGAGCACCCAATCGTAGACGGAGCCGCCGCCCTTGGCGGCGACCATCGGGTCCGACGGGGACTTCGCCTTCGTGACCCCGGCGTACGTGGCGCCCGCGGCCTGAACCTGCGTCGGCCCACCGAGGTCGCCCCACGGGTTGCTCGAGTAGGCGCCCGCCTGAGAGGCGGACGCGCGCTCGTCCTTGCGGTAGTCGTAGTACCCGGCGTCGTGCCCGGCTTCTGCTGCCTTCATCGTCTGCCCCTCAGCCCTGAAGCCCGAACATGCCCATGATCTTGTAAGCCTGCTGGCCCACCTCGTCCCACGCGTTCTGCGTGTTCTGCCAGCGGGAGTCCTTCTTCAGCTCCTGCTCGAACTGCCACATCGGCACCGTGGCCGGTGCCCCCTTGTCGTCCACCGCCTGAAGCGCGCGGGCGACCGTCTTGTCCTGAAGGTCGATCGACCCCTCGGGGATCTCGAGCACCTTCGCCATCGTGGCGACGTACGGCGCCGCCAGATCCTTCACGTCCTGGCCGGCACGGATCGAGTCAGCGAAGCCCGGGTAGGACGGGGCCACGTACTTGTCCCGCAGGTTGCCCGTGAGCTCGTCCCACGACACGCCACCCTCGGCGATGGCCTTCGCGTTCTTGCCCACGAAGTCCTCGGTCAGGTTGATGCCGTTGTTCTTGGCGAACTCGCGCAGCTTCGTGACCGCCTGGTCGAACGTGCCGGACGCGGCCTGCGTGCCGGACGCCTCCGGGTCGTACGCGCCACCCTGCTTCTCGCCGAGCACCACGCGGGGTGCGATCGCGTCCTGCCACGACTTGCCGTTGAGGTTCGCCAGCCCCATCGCGCCCGTGAGCGCCTGAACGTCCTCCGGGCTGATGTCGCCGTTCAGGACAGGACGGCCCTTGCCGTAGAAGCCGGCGTACCACAGCGCCTGCTTCCACTCGATGCGCTCCTGCTCGCCCTTGTCCTGCCACTCCGTGTATTCGGAGCCCTGCTGGTAGTAGGTCGGCTTCCCCTGCGCGACCCCGCCGTCCGTGGTGGGGAGGAACGGGGTGTAGCCCTGCGGCGCCTTGTCGAGCCCGATCGCGCCACCCGACACACCGGCCGTCGGCATGGACGCGGCACGAGCCGCGGCCTCCTGCTGCGCCGTGTTCCCCGTCACGGTGGCCGGGTTGACGCCCGGCCCCGACTGGTTGCCGCCGAGGATGGCGAGCGCCTCCGGGGTGTTCGACCACTCCTCGAGCGACATCGCCTGCTCGCGGGTGAACTTGCCCTGCCCCTGGTAGTGCGGGGTCTCCTTCGACGCCTTGTAGTCCTCGTACGCGTTCGTGAGCCGAGCCACCTGCTCGGGCGACAGGTTCGCCATCAGTCCTTCACCTCTCCGCGGAACACCTGGGTCCACATGACCGAGAACTCGGGGTACTGCGCCACGAGCTCGTTGCCCTGGTCGCGCAGCCACGCACGGAGCGGCAGGTCACCCTTGCCGGTCAGCGCGCCACCACCGGCCTGCGCGATGGCCTGGTCACGCAGCGCCATGTAGACGGCGGCGGCGTGTCCCGCTTCTGTATTAGCGAGCGACGGCTCGCCGAGCGCATCGCGGATCTCCCGCACGGCCACGTCCCGCGAGTTGTTCACGGTCGCGGCCTGCGGCACCTCCTTGTACGCCGCCTTGAGCGCTGTCGTCTGCGCGTCGTACTGATCCTGCGTGATCTGCTTCGTCACGAGCTTGCGGTCCAGCACGCCCTGCTGGGCGTTGTAGAGCAGCCCGTTCGAGTAGTCGATCGCCTCGTCGGCCGACAGCGCCGGGTTGGTGCCCTGCTTGCGAGCCCACCGGTCCATGTAGGCCGAGTACCCGCCAGCCGGCAGGAACAGCGACAGCACCGCACCGTGCTGGTCCGCGACCTCGGGGTTCGCCTTCACGAACTGGTACGCCCCGTCGGACGGCGTGTAGCCGAACTCGCGGTTGGGCAGCATGGTGAGCAGCGGGTCGATGCCGTACTTGTCGAGCATCTGCCCGAGCGCCGCATCCCTCGAGCCGGTCTCCCGCACGAGGTCGCCGTACTCCTTCGTCAGCACCGCCTGCGACAGGTTGTCCCCGTTGCTGGACTTCACCAGCAGGTCGGGCTGAAGCGACCCGGCGCTCATGTTCTGAAGCAGACCCTTGCCGAACGTGATGCCGTGCGCGAGCGCGTTGGCGTCGTGGAGCAGCCGGGCCTGCCCGGCGTTGTCCATGAAGCCCTGCTCGTTGAGGTAACGCTCCGGGTGCTTCGAGAAGAGCTGCGCCATCGCCGGCTTCACGTACTTCGTGACCCGCTCCGAGAACCCCGGCACACCCACACCGGCCGCGACCGTGCCGAACCAGCCCGGCAGGGTGGCCTCGAGCACGCCGGGATCCCGGTCGGGATCCACGTTGGTGTAGGGCACGAGCGCCCGCTTCATCCAGTCCGGCACAGCCGCCTGGTAGGTGTCGGACCCGTCGAGCGCCGACGCGAGGATGCTGATGGCCGGGCCGACGCCCGGGAGCATCCCGTTCTGGAACAGGAGGTTGAAGCTCGAGAGCGGCGACGCCGCGGACGTGGTGCCCGGGTCGATCGCCTCACCACCGTGCGCCACCGACACGAGCGACCCGATGGCCGCGAGCACGGAGCCCGCGATCGGGATGCCCACCATCTGCTGCCCCGTCTTGGGGTCGGAGTAGAACATGGCGTCGTCCGGGTTCGACGGGTCGTCCGTGAACCACGCGGTGCCCGGACCCTGGCCGGCGGTGTAGAGGAGCTGCGCCTTGTAGACCTGCTTCGTGTTCTCCGCCGCGAGACGGCCCCACGTGCGCAGCGAGTTGCCCCACGCCTGCGCGAACGGCGAGGCGAGGCGGAGCGCGTGGCCGACAGCGTTGCGCTTCTGCGCGTCGTAGAACAGCCCCTTGACGTGGTTGACGCCGTGCTCGTCGGTGACGTGCTTCAGGTCGGACAGCGTGAACTCGCTGCCCTCCTGCGCCTTCGCCGCCTGACGCTTCAGCTCCGCCAGCGTGTTCTTCGCCCACGACCCCGGGATCCCACCGAGGACGGCCTCAGCGTTCGACACGAGACGGGCCGCGTCCTCCGGGTTCAGGGCGGACGCGAGCTGCGCCGCCTTGTCCCACTTCGCGTACCGGAACTCGGGCAGGTAGCCGAGATCCTTCTCGATGTGGCTCGAGAAGGTGAAGAACGCGTCGGTCGCAGCCTCGACCCGCTGGCCGAACGCGTTCTTGGCGTGGCGGTCAGCCCACACGGGGGTGCGGACCTGCTGGACCGGGAACGCCGGATCCGCCACGCGGTCCTTCGCCGTGTCCTTCAGCAGCTTCGCGGTCGCGTCGCGGCGCGCGAGGAACGCCTGCCCAGCCTTGACGCCCATGCTCTCGGGCACCTCGTCCAGCACACCACCGGACAGCGTGTGCTTCACGATCGAGGGCTCGAGGTCGAGCGTGAGGCGACGCCACCGGGACGCGAGGCTCACGGCCTCGTCGCCGAACAGGTACGCCTCGAGGTCGCCGCGGGTCTTGATCTTGTCCCCGAGGGTGGCGGACAGCTCCTTCAGCCTGTCCACGCGCGCCTTGCCGGCGCCGTCCCACAGGTAGTCCACCAGCGCCTCGCGGGTATCCGTGATGCCGGTCTGCGCCATGTGCCGCTTCAGCGCCTTCGACGGCGCACCCGACAGGACGCGCAGCACGTCGGACGCCATCGGGGACGACCACATGAGGCCGAGCTCGTTGCCCCAGCCGCGGTAGAACAGCGGGTGGTCGGGGCCGACCGGCACCTCACCGAGGCGCATCGCACGGCTCGGGGAGCCGGGGTCGAGCAGCGACACGTCGCGGGCCTGGACCCGGCGGAAGCCGTCGATGGCCTCGAACAGGTCGCCGTCCTCACCCTCGAGCCGGTTGAACACCTGCCCGTCGATGTCGGTGTCGGCGCGCTCCGCACGGTTGATCAGCCGGCCGACAGCCGACTGCGGGTCGAGACGGTGCGACAGCGCCAGCGCCGTCAGCCCGTGCGGGCTGGTGAACACCGACGGGTGACCCGACAGGAACATGCGCGCCTGGATGTCCGCCATGTTGCGGAGCACATACCCACCACGGAAGGCGAGCACGCTGGTGCGCCAGAACTTGTCCAGCACCGCGTCCTGCGCCTCGAGCATCGCCTGACGCAGCTCCGGGTTCCCCTGGCTGGCGCGCTCGAGCGACTTCGCGGACTTGAGAGCGCGGCGCATTTCGCGCCAGTCCGGCGACATCACGCGCGTGGACATCTCAGCCTCGAGGGTGGCGATGTCCTTCGGGATCGACTGCCCGTTCAGCGTCAGCGGGGTGCCACCGTTCGCGGCACGAGCCTCCGCCGTGTAGGTCGTGAGGCTGCGCTGCCGAGCGCGGGACGCCTTCAGCGCACCCATGAACGCCTCGGTCGCCTCCGGGCCGAGCCCCTGCTGGACCGCGGCGCGCTCCGCGAGCGCGTCGAGCATCCCGTACCACACGGTGCGCCGCTCCTCCGCGGTGCTGGTGCGGAGCATCGTGTTGACCCAGGTGTCGTGGAACGACCGGGCCTCAGCCTTCGAGGTCGGGCGCCACAGCTTCAGCATGTAGTTGATCGAGTCGGAGGTCAGGTTCGTCATGCCCTCGATGTCCTCGATGTGGCGCGAGTTGCTCCACGGGACGTTGCGACGGCCGACGCCGTACGACCACTCGACCGCCTTCGGGGCAGCGGCGAACGCCTTCTCGTACCGGGTGAGCGCCTTGTCGGGGTCGATGCCGTTCATGGCCGCGCGCCCCATGACGCGCAGCCCCATCAGCCGACCGGTCGTCTCGTCCACCATGCCGCGCCCGGCGTACTTCACGAACACGCCACGCACGTCCTCGACCGTCTTGGCGTCCGCCAGCTCGGTCGTCATGCGCGCCGGCAGCTTCCCGCGCGTCATGGTGTGGATGGTCGCCGGGTTCTCGATCGCAGCGACCGCACGGTACAGCGGCTCCGCGTCCGTCCCGATCAGGAACTTCATGCCCTTGTCGAGGTCGGCCACGTCGGTGCCGTCCGCCGTCTTGCGGAGACCCGCGAGGTCGCGCAGGAAGTTGATGTGGTCCGCCGGGTCGCCGGTCGGCGCCGCCACGCCAGCCTTCCGGGCAGCCTCGGAGGTGAGCAGGTTGACGAGCGCGAGGTTCTCGTCACGCGCAGCCTCGTGCGCCGCGACCTCAGCCAGCACCTCCTGCCGGCGCCGCTCGAGTGACGCCAGCCGTGCAGCGTGGGCCTTCAGCTTCGCGGCCTCCACCGAGTCAGCCTTCGCCGACAGGCGGTCAGCCTTCTCACCGAGCCGGTTGACGCGCGCGTCGTCCAGGTCGCGGATCGCCTGCTTCGCGTCGTCAGCGAGCGCCGTCATGGAGTCGAGGTTCGGGGCCATCGCCTCAGCGGCGAACTCCGCCTGATCACCGGCAGCGAGCATCGCCTGGTGCTGCTCCGCCACAGCCCGACCGCGGCCGGCGGGAGCGAGCAGCGGGTGCCCGTCCACCACGACGTTCGCCTTGGCGAGCAGGTCGTCGTTGAGGGAGTAGAGGATGCGGGCCTGCGTGTCCACAGCCACGCCAGCGTCCTGAAGGTTCCGGGCAACGGAGTCGATCACCTGGCCCGGCGTCTCACCGGACGCACGGAACACCCCGGCCGGGACGCCGAACTCCTTGGCGAGGTCGGGCGCCACCTTCTCGAGCCCGGCGACCACCTTCGCGGCGTCGTCGGCGCCGCTCGTCGCGGACACGACAGCGGGAGCCTGCCACTCGGCAGCCGCCACCTCACGGTCAGCGGCACGCGCCGCGCGGGCCTCCTCGAGCACGGCACCCTTGTGCGTCTCGAGCGAGTCCGCGAGCTCGGTCTTCGTCCGCTTCCACGGCACCTTGACGTACTTCACCTTCGACTTGCCGAGGGTGAACGCCTCCGACTCCCAATCCCCGAGAGGCTTGGAAGCGCCGTGGGTGGCGGCGTCGCGCTCGAGGTCGGGGCTACCCGACCGGATCAGGGCGCTGATCTCCTCAACGCGGGACGACCCGAGGTCGGACACGTCGGCGTTGAGGTGCTTGCGGATCACGGCGAGGGGGAGGACGCCGTGCTTCTCGTACATGGCGCGCTGCGGCAGGGTCAGCCACGACTTGATCGTGTCGTCGGCGTCGCCGTACGTCTCCTGCCACGAGCGCACGTCGTCGGCGTGCCGCGACTGCGCGAGCTCCTCAAGCCCGGCCGGGTCCACGTCGGAATGACGGGACAGCTCGGCCTCACGGAACGCGGCACCAGCCTCGGACACGTCGCTCGAGTGCTGGACCGCGGGACGACCCGCGGCCTGCGCGTGCTCGGACGCGTAGTCGAACAGGGCCGTGCCGATGCCCTTGCGGCGGAACGCCGGGTCCACCCCGACGTGCTGCACAACACCCTGCGCGTCGGTGTAGAGCACCCCGACCTCGCGGCCGGCGGAGTCCTTGACCGTGTGCCTCCACAGCTCCTCGGCCCCGAGCTCGCCCTCCTGAGCGAGCAGCGGCTTCGGATCCCACGGGGCATCCGCGGCAGTCGTGTCGATCCCGGCCTCGGGATCCTCGCGGACGAAGATCCGCTCGGGCTCGTCAGCGAAGCGCAGCCCGTTGGGCAGCGCGCCCTGCGGAGGCTCGGGAAGGATGTGACCCTCGCCGAGCATCTGCTCCTTCAGCGCACGAGCGGCAGCCTCCTGCTCACCCGCGCTCCGGTACGTGTCGGCGAGCTCGTGCTCGACCTGCTTCTTCGCCGCGGACGCGTCGAGGAGCTGCTGACGCCACGACTCGAGGGACTGCTCCGACAGGCGACCCATCGCGTTCGCCACGGCGGTGTCCGCATCCACGCCGGCCGCGACCGCAGCGGCCCGGACCTCGGCGATCTTCGGCACGACGTTGGCCTGGTGCTGGGCCTGCGCCTCAGCGATCGCCTCCTCGAGGCGGGACACGCGCTTCGCCGCCTCGTTCGCAGCCTGCGCCGAGTCGAACGCGGCAGAGGTTGCCTTCACGGCAGGGGCGATCGCGTCGTCGGCGTGCGCCGCAGCCGAGCCGACCTTCACGAGGTCGGCAGCCTTCGCGGCGGTGGCGCCCTGCGCGCCACGGACCAGCGCCTTCACCTCACCCGTGCCCACGTACATCGACGGGTCGAACACGCGAGACAGGGCGTCCACGGTGCCCGAGAACATCGAGTAGCCGGTGCTGCCCTTGGGCATCGGCGTGACATCGGCGAGACGCTGACCCATCGTGGCCGACAGCCCGCCCGCGAGGTCTACATCCATGCCCTGCTTCGCCATCGCGCCGGACGACGTGGGGTCGGTGAACCAGCCGTCGCCCTGCTCGAACCCCTCGTTGCCGTCCTGAAGGTTCGTGACCTGCCAGCCAACGTCGGTGTTGGTGAACACCTGCGCGATGCCGATGCCGTCCGGCTGCTCGAGCCCCTGCGACTTGGCCGCCGCGTAGTTGACGGCGTTCATTTCGATCTGGAACGGCGCCTCGAGCGCGTTCGTGGCCGTGCGGGTCAGCGACTTCAGGAACCCGACCGGGCCGTCGTTGATCTCCTGCCAGCGGCGCTTCTGCTCCTGAGCGATCGACTGCGCGATCTGCTCCGACTTCTGCGACTGCGTGAGCCCGGCGAGCGCCGTGGCTTCGGCGCTGCCCGGCGCAAGTCCGGCAGATGCGGCAGCAACCACAGCGTCCGGGGTGGCACCCGGGTGCGCGGCAGCCAGCGAGGCCAGATACGCCGGGTTGCGGGCCGGGTCGGTGGGGGAGAGCGCGTCCGCGCGGGACGCGATCAGGTACTCGTCGTACGTCTTGGGGTCGAGGAACGCCGGGTTGACCGCAGCGGACGGCGTACGCCCGTCCTCCGTGGCGGTCCCACCAGGGCGGTACGAGCGTGCGTCTGCCATCAGCGGCCTTCCGCGTCGAGCTGCGCCACCAGCGCCGAGAGCTGGGGCGAGGGGTAGTTGGCGTACGCCGCACGGAGGATCGCGGCCACCTTGTCGTCCTCGGGCGCTCCGACCGCCAGCACCTCGGGGCCAGCGCCGGCGCCGACGGGGGCGCCGTGGGTCACGGGCTCGTCGGGGCGCTCGGTGGGGGCGTCGAACGCGACCCGCGGGGGAGCACCTTCAGCGGCCATCGGGGCACCCGACTGAAGATCCATGAGCTCCTGCCCTCCGCCGTACTCCATGCCGGGCACGTAGCGGATCGGCTGCGTGTCGCCGGGGCCACCGTCGGTGCGCTTCGAGAACTTCCCCGGACCCGACACGGGGGCAGGGTTCTCCGGGCGGCGGTAGCCGCCGTGACCGTTCGCCATCAGTCCTCGTCCTCGCCGTCGTCGTACTCGTCGTCGTCGTCACCCTCAGACCAGGCGGACACGAGGAGGAGGTCGTCGGAGGTGAGCGCCTCGATCTCGAGGGCGGCACGGACCCGAAAGTCCTCCTGCTCCTCGAGCCGGTTGGCCTCGGCGAAGAACTCCGAGCCGACAGCGCGCCAGAACCCGTGAACCGAGTCGAACAGGTTGGCGACGGCGTACGCCGCCATGCCTACGAAGGGCTGCCAGCGCAGCTTCGCTGCGGGCAACTGCTCGTCGTCCGGGTCGAGATACCCCACGATGGCTCCCTCCTCGCGTCCGAGACGTACTAGGACGGGGTGGGGAGCGGCGCCGAACGGGGTCAGATCGCTACGCGGCGCGACACCCCGGCGCTGATCTGCGCCTGACCGCGGGCGTCGAGCCCGGCGAGCATCATCTGAAGGTCGGGACGACCACCGGGCGCCATGCCAGCCTGCCCCGGAGCGACCCCCTTGAGGAGGCCGGTCGGCCCGAGACCGTAGGGCGGCTGGTTGCCGTCCCCACCGTCGCCACCCTCGGCGCCGGGCTCGGGGGCCGGGGGCTCCGCGGGCTGGAAGGCGTTGGCGATCGACTCCTCGATCGGCTTCCCCTTCTGCCGGTCCGCGATGATGGTGGTCAGCACCTCGAGGATCTCGCGCGGATCCTGGCCCTGCTGCGCCAGCACCGGGATGGCCTGCGCGTACCCGGCGAGCGCCTGCTTGAGCGCCTCCCGGTAGTCCTCGATGTCCACCTTCCGCTCCTCGTCGCCAGCGTCGAGGTCGGCGGGCATCTGCCGGCGGAGGTAGTCGCGGGAGATCAGCTTCTCGGCGCGGGCCTGAAGGCCGAACACGAGCCAACGGTTCGGGTCGAGCCCGGCCATGAGGCCGTACTGGACATCCACGGACGTGTCGCCCTTGATGTCCACGCCCGGGGTGTAGCGCACCTCGAACGGGGTGCCGTTGACGACACCCTCGAGCGTCTTGCGGACCCGGGGCCACATGCGCTCGTCCACCTCGAGGGCGGTGGAGAGGAGCTCCCGCAGCCAGCGGGACAGGATGGCCTGCGCGGTACGGACCTGCGTGTCCATCGTGCCCATGAGCGCCTGGACACCGCGGCCCGTGATCACGGACGAGTCGGTGTTGCCGGTGCGGACCTCGGGGTAGCGGGTGCCGGTACGCAGCTCCACGTCGAGGTTCTGCTGCTCGGCGAACGCCTCACGCGGCACATCGAGCCGGACACGGCCGACGCCGGCCGGGTTCGCCGTGCGGATCACCGCGTCGGGGCCGAGCGGCATCGAGGCCACGTCCGTCGGGACGACGAGCGGAGCCTGGACTGCCTTGTGCGCTGCCTCCATCGCCAGGAGCGCGAAGCGCGCCTTGGCGAGCTGGACGAACAGGACATCATCGAACTGGCCGCGGACCGACGGGCCGGGGCGCCGCGCCACCTTGACGAGGCACTTCCCGACGGGGTTCTTCTCGTTCATCAGAACGAGGCCACCGTCGATCTCGGGCACCACCATGAGGTCGGACTTCGCGTCGTGGTACGACACGACCTCGACCATCGTGCGGGAGCGGAGCCTGAAGTGCTGCTCCACCTTGCCGGCGTGCTCGGGGTACAGCTCGCACAGGTCGTCGGGGTCCACGAGCATCTTCTGGAACAGGGCGGTACAGCGGCCGAAGCGGTCGATCTCCGGGTAGCAGCCCATCGGGTCCAGCAGGCGGATGATCGGCGACTGCCGCGACTGGTCGATCTCGACCTTGCCGACCAGGAAGCCGTACGTCAGATACCAGTCGGCCCCGGTGAACATCTGCGTCTGAAGGTCCGACGTGCTGATGTACCCCTGGACGATCTTGGTGCGCGTGTCCGCGCGCCGCTGGTCGGAGTCCTTGACCATGTGGGACGTGTGGCAGTTGACCGCCGGCAGCGGGGCGATCATCTCAGCGAGGTCGCGCGCCGCCACGTCGATCATGTTCGCCGTGATGGGCTCCTGAAAGGGGCCGGTGTCGGGGAACATGTCCGGGGCGATGTCGGACATCCGGCCCTCACGCACCGCGAGCACCTGCGCCATGCGCGTGTCACGCTCGGAGTACCGTGCCTTGAGGCGCGCGAACCGCGACACCACGTCCCGCACGTCAGCCACCGGATCCCCTTACTGCCACCACGACCCGCCAGCAGCCATGAGCTGCCGGTCGGACTCGTACTCGTCCCAAGACACCGCCCGCTGCGACGCCCGGTCGAACCTCGTCTGGAAGATCGACCTCGTGTGCGTGCCGCCGGCCGCGGAGGAGATCAACTCCTGGCAGCGCAGCTCCGCGAACCACAGCGCCATCACGGTGTCGGTCTTGGATCCGCGGGGAAGCTTCGGCTGCCACGCGATGAGCTGCGTGACGAGCGCCTTCACTGCCTCGTTGTGGGCGCGCGGGAGGTGGATCAGTCCCATTTCGAATAGGTGGCTCATGGCCGCGACTCCGAACTCGGAGTCGTGCTTGTTCCCGCCCGTGTGGTGGTCGGCCAGCGTGACGCCGCGGGCCGCGAGGTACTCCCGAACCTCACGGTCCTGCGTCAGGAACCCCTGGAAGGCGTTCTTCTCGATCCGCCACTCGTGGATCCCGTACCGGTCCGTCCAGTCCTTGATCAGCGCACGCGTCTGATCCGGCGGGGTGTTGGCCCGGTTCGACACGTCGATCACCCAGCGGTGCCCCGAGTACGGGTCCAGCCCCACACAGACGGCTGCCTCGTACCCCGCGACCGCCGGGTCCAGCCCGGCGATGATCCGCAGACCCGCCAGCCCACCGGGGCGCCCGGTCTTGGGGTCGTCC
>ERZ650304.255-NODE-255-length-33057-cov-5.803739_pt1 | contig 33057 bp, 33 predicted proteins | sample MGYA00376240_ERZ650304 | MGnify/ENA primary metagenome ERZ650304 (study PRJEB26733, sample SAMN07839271) | wastewater metagenome | biome: small river; feature: stream; material: water | place: USA: North Carolina | collected 2016-03-01 ... | reverse complement strand
TTCGGGGTAGCACCGCTATGGGGTACAGGCTCGGCTGTCCCTTTTTGCCGTTTCTATACAAAAAAATACGGATAGCCGAGACATAGAACTGTACCCCTATGTCTCAAACAAACTCACCAAAAGAGCTTCTTGCTCAAATAAAAGAACTTGAAAAACAGATCTCTGTTTTAAAGAATCGAAAAAAATATGGACTCGTCTGGGAAGATAAACCAGAAGATGTTGTTTTGCAGTGTACAGAAAACGTTCCTGTACTTAAAGAAGTTAAAAATAGAAAAATCGTAACTGATAATTTAGAACCGTCTAATTTATTAATTGAGGGAGATAATTATCACGCTCTTTCTGTTTTGAACTATACCCACAAGGGGAAGATTGATGTTATTTATATTGATCCCCCATATAACACAGGTGCAACTACTTGGAGATATAACAATGACTATGTAGATAAAGATGATTCTTATAGACATAGTAAATTTCTAAGTTTTATTAAAAATAGAATTGATCTTGCAAAAAATCTTTTAAAAGAGGATGGATATTTTATTTGTGCTATTGATCACAATGAACTCTTCACTCTTGGTTTAATGTTTGATGATATCTTTGGTGAAGATAATAGACTTGGATTAGTTACTGTTCTTCATAATCCTAAAGGAAGAAACTTTACTAAATATTTCTCTGCAAATAGTGAGTACATGCTTGTATATTCAAAAAATAACAAGTTTGCAGAATTTAATGATGTCGCCATTGATGAAGAAGTAATGGCTACCTTTGATAAGCAAGATTCTGACGGTAAAAGATATAGATTAGAACCATTTATGAGATGTCGTACCGAGACATTAAGAATAAATAAGCCTGATTTCTTTTATCCTATATACACAGATAAAGAATTAAAGAACATATCGTTGACTCCAATAAAAGGAGGAATTACTTTGCTACCTCTATCAAATGATGGTAGAGAATTTTCTTGGATTAATTTACCTGAAACTTTTCAAGAAAAAAGTTCAAATAGGGATGATTTTGTGATCGAGTATGTCGATGGCAGATATCAACTATTTAGAAAATTTTATGAATCGCAAATTTACAAAAACGTCTGGACTAATAAAAAATATTTCTCTGAATTCAATGGTACTAATCTAGTTAAAGATATACTCGGTGATAAAATTTTTGATTACCCGAAATCACTCTATTTACTTGAAGATATTTTAAAAATTATTTCAAGCAAGAATGCTCTTGTTGTTGATTTCTTTGCTGGATCAGGTACTACTGGACATGCAGTACTGGAACTTAATAAGCAGGATAATGGTGCTCGTAAATTCATACTCTGCACTAATAATGAGAATAAAATATGTGAGGAAGTAACATATGAAAGAATTAAAAGAGTTATTAAGGGCTATACCAACAGAAAAGGAGAAAAAGTTGAAGGTTTAGGTGGAAATTTATCGTACTATAAAACTGATCTAGTAAATATAGAAAAACTACATAAAGTTTCTGATGAAGCTCGTATTAAGGTTACATATCAAGCAGGAGAAATGATCGCTGTTCGTGAAGACACTCTCATTGAGATTGAAAAGAACGAATCATGGCAAATATTTGAAGGCAACGGAAAAGCAACGGCAATTTATTTCAAAGAAAATAAAGAAAATCTTCAGGAACTTATTGATCTTCTTGAAGATAAAAACTTACCTATCACTCTCTATATCTTTGGTTGGGGTAAAAATGAATACCGAAATGAATATAGTACAAAGAATATAAAAATCGAGGATATCCCTGAGCCAATTCTTGAAGTTTATAAGGAAATTAATCGACTATAAAATATGATTAATCTTAAACCATTTCAAGAAACAGCAATAGCACAACTAAAAGAGAAATTCCTCACTCTATGGAAACTTGGCGATCATAACTTAAACCTTACCTTTAAATCTCCAACGGGGTCAGGAAAAACAATCATGATGGCACAGTTCTTGCGTGATATTGTAGCAGACCCACGATTCTCTCATGGAGATGTTGGTTTTGTATGGATAACGAATTCTGACTCTCTCGCAATGCAATCAAAAGACAAACTTTTTTCATACTACGGCGGAGCAAGTGAAAACCCTCTTGTTGACATGAATGATCTTCGAGATGGCTCAATTCCTAAAAACGGAGTCTTTTTTATTAACTGGCAAAAGGTTGTTTCAAAAGCAAAAGAAAATAGAAAACTTCGTACAGAGGGAGAATCAAATACTACTTTTGATGAATACTTAGAAAATACTCACAACCTAAAGCGAGAGGTGGTGCTCATTATTGACGAAGAACACATTGCTTCATCTACTGTTCTTGCAAGTGATCTTATTACAAACATAATAAAACCAAGAATTATCATTGGTGTTTCTGCTACCCCGCAAAATACTGGTTTTGCTACAGTTGAAGTGAATCGTGAAGATGTGATAAACGCAGGGCTTATTAAGGAAAAGATAGTTTTCCAAACAGAAGAAGACTTAGAGTCAGAAGACTACGAAGGAATCGATCAAGATGAGATACTGGTTTCCCTTGCATATCATAAAAGAAATGAAATTACTAAATACTACAAAGAACTAGGTATTGAAATTAATCCTCTTGTACTTATCCAGCTTCCAAATGACGACAAGGCAGATAAAACTACTAGTGGCACAACAAAACAAGATTTTATAATTAGTTCTCTCAAAGAAAAGGGTGTTTTTGATCATGAGATAGCTATTTGGCTCTCAGAAGATAAAGTTAACCTTGAAGATATTACCAACAACACATCGCCCGTGTCGTTCTTGCTATTCAAACAAGCGGCGGCGACAGGATGGGACTGCCCGAGAGCAAGTGTTTTGGTAATGTTTCGTGAAATTAAGAATCCTACTTTTGCAATACAAACGGTTGGACGTATTTTGCGTATGCCACTTGGTACACACTTCGCGAAGCCAGAATTAAACCTTGGATATCTTTATACCAATTACAAACGCAATGAAGTTCTTACAGGCTATGCAAAAACCCCTGGAGGTAATAGACCCGCTATATACCCAAGTGAGAGAAAAAAAGAAATAGTACCAATAGAACTTGAATCAGTATTCATGAGTCGTTCTGACTACAACGACTTAGGTGATAGTTTTCAAAATACATTTAATGAGGTTGCAAATCATTATTTTGGTATTACAGACAAAGACTCATCTTCTGTTCGAATTAAAAAGATTGAAAAAGGAGGAATTGAGATTGATCCAACAGTTACCAACGGTCTTATTGTTGGGGTTGAGATTGATGATTACGATAATTTTAAAGAAGAGTTACTTTCTGAAGGAAGTAGCCATGATCAAGAAATATCACAAAATGATTTAGAGAAAATCTATAATCTTTACTGCTTTGGTCTTATCTCAAAGCAAATAGACGAGAACAAGAAATTCGCACCAGAACGTTCTTGGGGAAAGCTCAAAACAGCTCTTAATGTGTGGTTTATGGAAACAATGAGTATTGGTAGAAAAAACACCTATAACATAGTTGTGAATGATCTAATTAAAACAACAAGCGTACTATCTCCCCTAATAGGAAAGGCACTTGAAATGTACCGCCCAATTCGAGAAAAAGAGGTAAACAAAAAATCAGAACGTGCGAAAAGAATTGAATCTATTGAAGTTCCACGACAATCACTATTCTTTACAGATCAGTATGAAGAGATGGAAGTTAAAAAATCTGCGTTATATCCTTTTTATATTGAGAAAGATTACAAAGGTGAAGATAATGAAAAAGCGTTTATTGATTTTCTAGAAGAAAACAAGAATGTCATTTGGTGGTACAAGAACGGCGACTCTGGTAGTGAATATTTTTCTATCGCTTATTACAACGAAGACGAGAACAAAGAGAAACTTTTCTACCCAGACTGGATTGTGAAAACAAAAACTAAAATTTGGATTATTGATACAAAGAAAGGAACGACCGCTGAAATAACTGACACAAAATACAAAGCAGAAGCTCTCCAAGAGTGGCTCAAAAACAAGAAAGAACTCGCAGGAGGTATTGCTGTACAAGACGGTCCAAATGGTTGGAAGCTTCAGAGTAATAAAAAGTATAAATATACACCATCGTTTGATGGTTGGGACAATCTAAAAGATCTTCTGTAAAAAGAGTAAATTGAAACTGACTATGAGAACTTAGTCGAATTTTCTTAGTCAGGATTATTAACTGAAAGAAAGTAATCATTCTTCAGTTTTTCAGAAAATCTATAAGTATTCGCATGGGAAAGAACTCCAAGGTACGAGAATAATGTTGCGTCTAACTTTTCTCTTTCGAGTGATCCTGACTTATAAAGTACCATCTTTTCTTTGATTCTTCTTAAAATTCTTTTCATTGTTCTTTTGCGTACTCGCATATAGTTCGGGAATGCAACATATCCTAGAAAATCAACACCATGAGTATATTTACGAATGGTAATTTTCTTTGGGTGTATGCCGAGTCTTAGTTGCTCATTAAGGAATTTTGAAATGTCAGAAATTAAGGAAACGAGGTACTCTCTATCGTGACTTACAACAACAAAATCATCAGTATATCGAGCATAGTATTTTACTTTCAACACATGCTTCATGTATTGATCAAATCTATCCATATAGATATTTGCAAACAGCTGGGATGTTAAGTTTCCAATCGGCAAACCAACACGGTCAAAAAGCGTTGATCTGTCGCTCGTAAAACTTTCTATCACCTCAATCAGCAAAGACATGAGCTTTTCATCTTTTATTCTCTCCTTGAGAATGCCGATGAGGATTTCATGGTGGACTGAATCAAAGAACTTCTCCACGTCACACTTAAGTATGTACACCGTTTTAGTATTACTCTTGCTTGATTTAGCAATCATAGTGCGTAGTGCCTGTACTCCCTTATGATTACCTTTACCAACCCGACAAGAAAATGAGTTGCCTATAAATGTCTTGTCGTACAACGGATATAAAATGTTCATAATCGCATGGTGCAAGACACGATCACGCACAATCGCTTTATGAATGTGTCGTCGTTTAGGATCAGAAATAAAGAAGTCTTCATAACCGCTATGTTTGTATGATCCGGTTTTAAGTTCACGATACAGCTTGAATATCTCGCTTTCGAGATTTTTCTCAAAAGCGAGTACATCTTCTTTGCGACCCTTGTCACGTTTAAATTCCTCCCATGCATAGAAGAGATTTTCTGGTTGAACTAATGTAGTGAATAACTTAATAAATATACGCATATGAATGATGGTGATGTGCCGATTCTGCGGAAAATCCATGAGCTATATAAGACATTTCATGAATATCGAACAGTAGTACCAAAGTCAGAACGATTCTCTATTTTTGAACGCTCTGAAAATGTACTAATAGATATTCTTGAATATGTGCTTGAAGCAAGCTATGTATCAAGAGATCGTAAAGTGCTATTACTTGAGAAAGCGAGTGTTAAACTAAACATCTTTCGTTTCTTCGTCAGGTTGATGAAAGAAAGTAAAACGCTTGATGTTAAGAAATACACACTTCTGCAAAGTATCATCGACGAAATTGGTCGAATGCTTGGCGGATGGATCAGATCCACAGAACGATAAAAGCAAAAGGTATCCTTTACGGATACCTTTTGTGTATATAAGATACTTCGGAACAAACCCCGACACCGAGCCATAGTTATCGTTGGCATTGGACACATCGTTGGTGTCGAACTTCAACTTGTCGTCATTGAAGTTGAAGATAGGAGCCTTCGAGAACACGCCATTGGCATCAGGAGTTTTACCACTTTCCATCTATGTCACAAACCACGAAACATGATTTTGCACATGAATCATAATTCTGTATTTAATCTGACAACACAATTACTTGCTTGTCGTAAAAAGTGGTAAGCAGTATCCCTTATAACAGCGACACGCTCATGACAACCGTAATCATCATGATTCTGATCGTAGATTTCTCATAAGAGAAAGAGTTCGGCGACAGCAATCCGTAAACTGCTATGCACGAGCCTAGACTCAATGAGTAGTATATCAAATATATAAAAATTTTTCGAGGGCAAGAATCAAAAAGAAAAAGGGATACCACAAGTGGTATCCCTTAAAAAAATTCGAACGCAAGGATCAAGAAAGCAAAAGATTCAAACGTTCAAAGTACAAGCATCAGTTCTGCGGAACAAACCCCGACACCGAGCCATAGTTATCGAGGGCATTGGACACATCGCCGGTGCCAAACCCCAACATGTCGCCATTGAAGAGGAAGAAAGGAGTCCTCGAGAACACGCCATCGGCACCAGGAGCGAACTCATCACCTGCACAGTCGGTATCCAATTCTTCCCAACGAACATAGCGTTCGGGATGAACCAGAGCCATACAGCCGATAGCGAATGCACCTAAGCCGAATTCGTTGCTTGCGAAGGTTTCCCTTGCTCTGCGAACGGATTTGCCACGGTGACGCATACCATACTGTACTGCAATAATCAGGATGTCGCCTTGTTGTTCGGCTTCCAGGTGTTCCAGGAAGTCAACGGTGCGGACATGCTGACGCAGTTTGCTTGGTACGATTTCACCGTTGCGGTAGTTTGTAAAGCTACGGCTGTCGGCTAATTTCGTGTGTACCAATTTCACCGCCTCGCAATACTGCTCGGCTTTGTCGGTGATTGCAGGAAACTGCTTTGTGGCAACCACGGATACTTTCGGGATAGCGAACCATCCTTCAGAACCTTCAGGAAGCGTAGGCAGGTTTTTTGCAAACTCCAATGCCTGTGTCGGATCAAGTCCGAACATGGTGGCAATGGTTTTTACCTGTTCTGCAATCGGTTTCGGACCCTTGTACTCTTTGGGGTAGGTGTAGTTTGAGGACACCACCTCATTGGTGTACTGGTTTGTAGCCGAATGTTTTTGAATCAGCTCGCCAAGTTCTTTCCAGAACTCACGGCTTTCGTTAAGGCGTTGTGCGGAACCATCGGCTCCGTCTGTCAGTTGTTGTTTGTTGTACACAGCACGCCATTTGGCTGTGGCATCAAGACCCTTTGGGTCATCTGACGTGATCAACTTTTTAGTCGTCATCATCTTTTTCCTTTTTTGATTTGAAAAGAACTGGGTCCCGACACCCAAGTCCTCGATTGTTTAGATAGAGGTCGGGTATCGTTTATCAGTACCATTGTATCACGAAAGAAGTGTTTTGTCAATCATAAGCAATCTGGAATAAGCCAATAAATACAAGCTATAACTAACCAATAATTCTGACATTACTCTCAACATCAACATAATCACTATGATAAAGAATATCGTCATCGTCACAACCATAGTTTCGGTCAGTACTAATCCATGCCATGAGGACTGTTCCCTCATTGGAATGCTTATCTAGTGTCGAATTAATAAGGAGTGAAAATGCATCGGCAAGGTCATCGTGTTTCTCAACACCAAAGCCGACCAATTGCTGTATTAAGTCTTCACAACCGTGTCGTGGGAACTTAATAATCCCTGATTTAATTGAAGTCGAAGTAAGAGACAGTCTCGTTCTCTTGTCTCCCTTAGGCTTGACTGCTTCAGCTTTCACTCCGTTTAGTTCAAGCATTTGTGGCAGTGCTTCTTGATACGCCACACTTTCGACAAAGAGCGTATCTTGCCTTCTGGGCATCTGTGTATTCTTGAAATTCTTCATGAGATCGACTTGTGCAGGAAAGTTGAGTTTCTGTTGTATTGGATTTGGAAGAATATATATTCTCATTTTCTCGCGACGAGAATACACATGAGCAGAAACGATAGCAGTATAATCAGCAGAGTCCTTGGTTGAGATTGCAAGATCCACACCTGCATAGGTACCACGATATCCTTTGTGTTTTGTTCCAGGCAATTCATCGTAGTATTGAATCCACTCTGGGTATATCACTTGATCATCGCTTGGAATGATACGGAGGAGGTATTCTCGTTGCCATGATATTTCACTTGCTACACTCATTTTCTGTTCTTCAACATCTTTGGCTTCAGGATATTTTCCAGGCCATAAGCAGTTGTCTTCTTCGTCTAGAAGTGGGTATTGTTTGAAAGTACCTTTTGATCGCTTATTATCAATATCTTCCTTGATACGCATGAGCAGAGAGTCTTCATGCAACAGGTTCCCGACAATGATTAAGCGTGTCTTTCTGTCTCCCGCAGGGATAACTTCGCCATAGAGCCATTGGTATGTCTTATCTCGTCCCTCGCGCGTTTTGGTAGACTGTACATCTTCTACGTCGTCACAAATGATGAGATCGGGACGGTGTTCATTGTGTCGTGATCCTCGGATACTTTGCTCAGTTGAAGCCACGGTGATTCTGGCACCGCTTTTATTGAACACAAGCGAGTAGGAACCCCACTCGTCGCTTTCTTCTTGAAATGGTCCTAAGTCTTTCTTCAAGAGATCATTTCCTTCAAGCTCACTCTTAATATTCATCATATGTTGTTTTGCTTGTATTCTGGTTTGGCAGAAAATCATACAAAACTTCTTTTGCTGTTTGCCGAGAATTGCCCATATCGGATACGCAGTCGTTACCATTGTTGATTTGCCCGATCCACGGAATGCTACTACATACAGATTCTCCGTTGCTGACTTTTCAAGGTTATGAATTATTTCTTTCTGGAAGTCCGCTGTTTCGTACTTTACATAGTGAGCGTAGTAAAAGTGAAAGAAGTAGAGGAAGCTGTCTCTTGTGATAGAGGTTCGCACTAACTTATCTTTCATCATTCGGTTCACTAAACTGGTTTCAATGATTTTAGTCATAGTTATTTTTCTTTATTAATTCTTTTAATAGATTTGCTCTTGGTGATAGAAGCGAGCTTAAGAGCGTTACGCACAATCTTTTGTTGTGACGGCGTGAGTGCTTCACTTTCTTCTTTGGTTGTGATTTCAAGTTTGTTTTTATAGTTGTCGTTGCGATGACGAAGCCAAAAACTGATGGCAGGATAGTTCTTTTCTTTGATCAGCGTGAGTAGCTGACTTTCACTCATGTCGTTCACAAGAGCCACACCATCTTTGAGTGCCTGATCCATTTTTTTCAGAAAGACAGGATCTGATTTTCGCCATTTGTATACACTATTTCTTGATACACCAGTTTTTTCACATGCCACTTGTACAATCGGGACTTTTGTCAGTTCTTCAAAGAACTGATCTTGGAGTTTATTTTTCTTCATAGAAGTTTTTGATTATCTCTGCTTTCCGACCAGTCAGTTTTTCGTAACGGCGAATTGCTAAATCACAAAATACGGGTTCAATTTCTAAGGAATACACCTTGCGCCCCAACTGATCCGCACAGATCATCGTGCTTGCCGATCCCGAGAAGGCATCAAAAATAATGTCGCCTGGCTTAGTGCAACGCATAATAAACTTATGGTGTAATTCTGGATTCTTGCTTGTCGGATGTTCCATCTGATTCGACGGAAGTCGTTTAGTTGCCCAGAGGTTTGAAATTTCTTCAAGCAGTTGGTTGCCTGTAGTTAAATCTTTGTTTTGTATCTCATTGAGATTTTTAACCAAGTCAGACAAGTACGGTGACCCTTTACTTCCGTAGACACAAAATTCTGTACATTTATTGAAAGCTACCGTAGGGGTCGGTGAGGAGTTGTTTTTCACCCAGACATTGAGCCGTCTATTCTTGATACCGAGTTCCATATACAGCGTTTGAAAAACCCACACCCAAGCTTCGTCCGCCCAGAACGCCACATGTAGGTCATCAACAGATACAGCAAGAGCAGATTTTAAGACTTGTCGGATAAAATCAACGTATTCTTTCGGTGATTGATTATCATCGAAAGACCCACCATAGTTTCGGGTGTTACCAACGCCTTTGTCATATGACAGCCCAATGTTGAACGGTGGATCACTGTAGATAGCCGTGGCTTTGTGTTCACCGAATAGTTTTTGTACTGCGTGTATATCTGTTGAGCTGGCACACAAAAGTTTGTGATCTCCCATGACAATAAGATCTCCTTTTTGCACAACAGGGGTCTTTATCTTTTTGATTTCCTTGTCGACATCAAATTTATCATCTTTTGTGTCTTTGTCTTTGTCTTCGTCCCAGAATTTTGCAATTTCCATATCAGAAAACCCTGCAAATTTTATGAGATCTAAATCAAATGACTTGAGCTTTTCAAAATCCCATTCACCATCGTTGACGTTGCTTTCAAGTGCAATCTTTGTACGCTCATTATTTGTGAGAGTACGATCAGGAACGAGAACAGGGACTTCTTTGATGCCTAATTGAGTAAGGGCAGTTTTTCTTTGATTCCCTGACAAAATAGTATTGTCGGTATCAATCACAATCACACTATGGAAACCGCTTTGTGTGATTTTTTCTTTTAGCTTTTCAAGAGCGACCTTTGTTATTTTTCTTGGATTTTCTTTCCAAGGTATGAGAGCGTTAACATCTCTCACTTCTGCACGCCATTGTATTTTTTGCATGTAGTTTTTTGTTTGATTAGTAAGGTAGATGACGAATCTACTATCTTTATCAAATCAAAATGGTACATAGCCATGTAATCGACATGATATTGAGTCCACATAGAAAAAACCGCTTGTTTTTAAAGCGGTTTAGAAAAGTTATCCACTCAAGATGGTGTCAACTTGAGAATTTATTCTCTTTCGATATGAATTTTAGGATTTATACGATACCCAGATCCTTTCTTGCCATCAATCAATTTTAGATTCTTGAGTTTTAAAGTATTGCAAGCATAGTCATTAAATGTTTGTACGATTTTTGCTACAGCGGGATTTGTCGGGCAGTCCAAAAGTGATCTCAAATCTTCGGTCTGTATGTAACCCTTTTTATTTAAAAGTAAATCAAGTAATTTCTTTCTTTTTCCATTTTCGGATATGTCATACGAGTAAACTTTTCCATCAATAATTCTATTTAATGTTACATCACTAGTCTCATACACAATAACAACTTCACTATTTTGTGCTTGTGCAGTTTTTTCCTTTTTTGCGTTTAGTTGTCGTAGCTCTCTTAGAATCAAAACATCAGTCGGTACATAATTTGCCATAATGTAATTATTCTTTTCAGGAATTCCGATTCTAGTGAGTTCCGTCATTCGTTCTAGAGTAGGTCGAATACTATCAATCACGGCTTTCTGGTGCTCAGAAAACTTTTTTGCAACATCCTGAAGCTTGTCAAAATGCTCCTTTCCAATGAGGTCGGCAACTGTTTGAGGTTTATTGATATCCTTTGACATGAGGGAAGTATAGCAAAAACTTGCTTTTTTGTATAGCATAATTTATACTATTTATACCATGACCAATAACCTTAGTGACAAAGACAAAAAAGCTTTTGCTCTTATCCGCAACAAGATTATCCATTATGGTGAAAGCCCTACCCTCCGTGAAATTAACGAAGTCACAGGGGGCAAATCTCCACGATCCGCAAGTTTAGTCATTGATCGACTTGTAGAATCTGGTCTTATAAAAAAGAACGGTAGAAATCTTATACTTGCAAACACATATAACGAAAGTTCTGTAAGTACGATAGATATACCTCTCGTTGGTTCTGTTGCGTGCGGAACACCAATATTTGCAGAAGAAAATATACAAACATACATTCAGGTATCAACAAGAATGGTACAAAAAGGTTCAACATATTTTCTACTTCGAGCATCGGGTGATTCCATGGATGAAGCAGGAATCAACAGTGGTGATTTACTTCTCATAAGACAACAAGATTCAGCAGAAAATGGAGACAAAGTTGTTGCACTCATTAATGATGAAGCAACGGTAAAGGTTTTTGAAAAAACTCGTGACGCTGTCATCCTTCGACCAAAGTCGAAGAACAAAAATCACAAGCCCATTATATTAACAGATAATTGCATGATCCAAGGAGTAGTTGTTGCGGTGCTTCCGTCGGATTTATATTAATAATTATGCCAATACCTCACTCACAACTTGAAACTTGGTCACATCAGGGACCGATTATAAGTTCAAGTACCACTTATCAGTCAATTAAAAATGCATTAGAACACTCAAATTCACCAATTTCGCAAATGATAAGTTCTGGTGCGGTAAAAGTTTACCTTCAAGGATCATACGCGAACGACACAAACATTCGAGGAGATAGTGATGTGGATGTTGTTGTTGAACTTACGGATGCTTTTCATTCCAATAAACACCAACTTACACCCCCAGAGCTACAATTACACGAGCAGGTATACAGTCCAGCTTCTTATGGGTGGAACGACTTACGAAATGACGTAATTAAAGCACTCAACCTATACTATGGTGAATCATACGTCGATACTTCTGGGAACAAGTCAATTAAAGTTTTACCAAATAGTGGAAGACTGCGTGCCGATGTTGTTCCAGTCGTTTCGTACAGAAAATATCACTACTTCAATGGAATGTATGATCACTCAAAAGATGATGGTGTTTCTCTGACACACATGACAACAAAATCTAGAATTGTTAATTATCCCGAAAAGCATTATCAAAATGGAGTGCAAAAACACCAAAATACAAACAAGTTATTTAAACCAACAGTAAGAATGATAAAAAATGCTGTGAGCTATCTTGTTGATAACGGCACTCTTAAAAAAGAAGTTGCTCCGTCTTATTTTTTACAATGCATGGTTTACAATATCCCTCCAAATTTATTTGATGCTGACCTAACACAAACCTATTGTAATGTCGTAAATCATTTGCACGGTGCGGATCTCTCTTCATTTACCTGTCAGCACGAGATGCACAGCCTTTTTGGTGCAGATGATACATCATGGAATGAGATTGACGCACGGGTCACTCTGAACGCCTTGATTGATTTATGGAATGAATGGTATACAGCTTAATTATATGCACCCATACTCAATAAATTCAGAAGAGCACAAAAGAACATCTTTCTATTTAGCTGTGTTTGCAATACTGCTTGCTTGGGGATTGTATTTATTCTCTAAGAACGTAATGTCATTGCCTTGGTGGATAGAAGCACCATCAGTAATAGGATTCTACGGAATTTTATACAAATGGTTCGATACTGAGCTTTGGAAAAATAAACATATTCGTAAACTACTGGGGATTAGAACACCTATAGTTGATGGTGCTTGGTCTGGTGAAATAAACTCAGCTTCTGTTTACTCAAAAGGACCAATACCAACAAAAAAGTTTTGTATCAAACAAACATGGACACATATCAGTATTTACCTAGAGACAGAGACATCGGAATCTCATAGTTTTGAAGCGTCAATGAATGTGGATCAATTTGATACAGCCAGAATTCATTATCAGTATATGAATGTCCCAAAGGATAGTGCGCCTGAAACTATGCATATTCACTATGGATCTGCGACAGCTAAACTTACTGATGAAAATAGCCTTGAAACAGAATACTATTCTGGAAGAGATAGAAATAACACAGGTTCATTTAAGGTTATAAAGTTACAGTAGAGTGTAACTTTATATAGCCTATGGTGTGTAACTTTTGTCACTTTTTAGTCCGCACGAGACGCGTCGATTTTAAATCTGAAAAAATGCTAAAATAACATTACAGGGCTTGTCGGTGTTTGGTTCTAACACGACGCTCTCCGCAGGAAAAATTTTACAAAGTAAAATTTAGGAAAAATGTCTGGGAGACATTTTGTAGGGATTCGAAAGAACTTTCCTGAAATACGAGTCCTTCGTAGCCTCAGGATGAGAATTTCGGAAAGTTACCTGCCGATGTAGTCGGCGAATCTCTCCGGTTCCGCATTTATAAATTACTTAACTCTAATGTGCAATGGTTAAGCCAAATGCGTCTTGGGCGCCGGATTCTAAAAGAATCCGGCGCATTTCGTTTATTGTTCCGCCGGTTGTGGTTATATCGTCAATTATAATACATAATGAACCCTTTATAATCTCTGGGTTTATAACTTTAAATGTGCCTTTGGGGCTATTTAACCTTTCTTTTTTACTATGAATACTGGCTTGCGGGGTTTTATCTTTAATTTTTTTGATTATATTAGTACAAATCTTATATTTGTCTTTATCTTCTTTATTTATATTACTAACTATACTTTCGGCAATTATCTGAGCTTGGTTAAAACCTCGTGTTTTAAATCTTTTGTTAGAAATCGGTACTGGAATTATTAATATATTGGTATAATTATTTAATTCTGTATATTCTATTACAATATCTAGCATTGCACTGGCTAAATATGGTCCAAAAACTTTTAAACCACTCCATTTTTTGCGGTATTTAGCATCGGTTAGGATTTTTTTAACTATTGGGTACCTATATTCGTATAAAGCATAAATATATTCAGGTAAATCGTGCTCTGGGCGGGGGATATTGTTAATACAATTACTACAAATTAAAAATCCAGGTTTTTTGCAGTTTTGGCACTGCTCTGTAAAAACAAATTTGTCTATAAACTTTAATATATATGAAAATAGTTGCATAAATCCTATGATATCTTATGTATTATATGATATACTATATCTGTATATGGCGACAAGTTTCATTAATTCCATAACATCTTTAGTTAAATCTTTTTTACAACCAAAAGATTCATCTTTAGTTGTAACTGGAATTGATATTGGCTCAAGTAGTATCAAGCTTGTCGAAATGTCTATTAAATCTGGACATCTTGTACTTAACAATTATGGTTCAATTGCCCTTGGTCCGTATGCTAAATCTCCAATTGGAACAACACCAGTATTAACATCAGAAATTGTCTCTCAAGCTTTAGTTGAACTTTTTAATGAAACAAAAGCTAATAAAAATAATATTGTAGCATCACTTCCAACCGGGTCTTCTTTGTTTAAAGACATCACTATTCCTGCTGGTATTAACGATGAAGAGGCTAAAACTGTTGTTATGACTGAAGCTCACCGGGTTATTCCTGTACCAATTCAAGATGTAGATATTGATTGGCTTTCTATTCCAAATGAAATTCTACCAGAAGAAGAAGTTGATATTAGTAGAAAAAGTTTTTTGTTGATCGCTGTTTCTCATGAATCTCAAAAAAGAATTGAATCTTATATGCATGGGGCAGAAATATCTCCAACAGTCTATGAACTAGAAGTTTTTAGTAGTATGCGAAGTATTTACACACACGAGCGTGCACCAATAGCTTTGGTTGATCTTGGCGCTAGTCATATAAAAGTTAGTATTATTCATGAAGGTGTTATGCGTAGAGCCGTTGCCCTTGACCGCGGTTTTAATGAGTTAGAAAATTCATTAGTTGTAAATGGTACAGATTTTGTTTTGGCTCGTAAAATAAAACACAGCTCTTCAATTACTGGACTAAGTAATGAAGAAAAATCTTTTCGAGATACTTATTTGTCTTTAATAAAAGATGTTCAGGTTGTAACAAATGAATATGAAAGATATTCGCATACTTCAATCTCCAGAGTTGTACTTTTAGGAGGGGGAGCTGAAATGAAAAATATTATAGAATACACTGAATCAATAATTGGTATCCCAACAGAGAAGAGTAAACCATTTGCACAAACAATTGTTCCTGAAATTGTTAAAGATGTTATAACTGAAATCGAACCTGAATTTACAATTGCAACAGGATTAGCATTAAGAATACTTACAAATTCATAATATGGAAACAAACACTTTCGTACCTCATGAAAATAAGTCTTCTTCTAACGGTCTAGGTAACTGGATTGTTATTATTTCTATTATAATTTTTGTTTTATCTATAGTCGCTGCAGGAGGAGCATATTTTTTACGTAAAAATCAAGAAGTTAAAACTAAAAAACACGAAGATGCTCTTACTAGGTCAAAAGAAAGATTTGAATCCGGTATTCCAATTCGAACTCTCCAACAATTTGATTTACGTCTTCATTCAGCTAAAGAATTGCTTTCAAAACATAAATCATTTGCTGGACTTTTTCCTTTGATTGAAAAGATTACACTTAAAGATGTTCAATTTACTTCTTTTACTTATAATGATGTCGATAATGAGAAAAAAAATAGTGTTCAATTAGTAGGACGTGCACCAAACTATAAAGCTATTGCTGAACAATCTGAGCAATTTTCAAACGATGAAGAAGCCAAACGTTACATAACTGATGTGGTTTTTTCTAATTTATCTGTTGATCCTAAAAATACTGATTTTGTAAATTTTGAAGTTAAATTCCAAGTAGATCCAGAATTTTTGGTTTACAATAGATATATAACATTGCCAAATACAAAAATAGATTTATCAAATATTCCTGATAGTAATACAAGTGGTCGAAATGGAGCTCCTAATATACAAAGTCGTTAATATGAAAATAATCTTATCAGTACTTTTTATTTCTGCAGCTACAGTTGTAACAATCTTTTTTACTGCACCACAATTTATGTGTACAAAAGATACATGTAGTTATGATGGTATTAAAAAATTAAAAACTGATCAAAATTCTTATATAACAGCATTAAGTAATGCCGAAGATTTGGAATTACGTAGAGCAGATTTAGAAGCTAAATACAATGCAGTTTCACTTGAGGATAAACAAAAATTAGAAAGTCTTTTACCTAATAATGTTGATAATATTAAACTTGTTCTGGAACTTGAAACATTAGCAAAAAAATATGGTCTTTTAATTGAAAGTCCTAAACTTCAAAATGAAGTTGAAACAATAAAACAACCATCAGCCCCTGCTGGACAAGATCTCCGAGGTACTAGTAGTGCCGTATCATATGGTACTTTTAGTCTTGATTTTACTGTAAGATCAAGTTATGAAAATGCAAAAATGTTAATTGATTCAATGGAAAAAAACCTTAGGTTAATTGAACCAGTCTCTATTACTATCAAGGTCCCAGATATGGCAACTTTGGATAAAAATAAAGTAAAACTTTATCCTCCTGGGACTTATGATGTAAAACTACACACTGTAATTTATTACTTAAAAAACTAATATGACTAAGAAAAAACTACTAATACTATTACTAATACTTTTAGCCTCTATTGCTTTATTTGTTTTTAAAACAAAAAAGAAATCAATAGATGCTGGCGGGACAGTCCCATCTGGGGCAGCAGCTTCATCATTAAATAATGAATTTATAACAGCTCTTATGGGTGTTAAAAGTATTTCTCTTGATACTGGTTTACTGTCTTCACCAGTTTTCAAGTCTTTAGTTTCATCCGGGGCAATAGTTGATGTTAATGCAGCCAAAGGTAAAAATGATCCATTTTCAACTAATTCAGCATCTAATAATTTTATACCACCAGAAGAGGTGATTAATCCTAAAATAAATGAATTTATGAATCGTGGTGGAAATGATAAATTATTAAATGGGGTAAAAATTAATTTTTCAAAAGTAACTTCTAGCACTGTGGCTATTGCTATTACTGGTTTACCGTCTGATTCAGTACCATCAGTTAGTATCGTTCGAAATGACGGGGTTACAATTATTGTTGATGATTTTGTTTATAAAAGTTTAAATGAAGAATATACAACTATTGCAACAGGGTTAACTCCTAAAACTGATTACACTATTAAATTATTAAAACCAGAAACTTTTAATAACATTGAAGTAAAATTACAAACAAAATAATATGAATAATCTTTCAATTTTTGTACGAGCTGGTCTTATTACAGAAGAGCTTTCAAAACAAATAAAATCAATTGCTGATAAGGATTTCGGGGGAGATATTGTTTTAGCAATGCTGGCTAATAATATAGAAGAAGAGAGTATTTTATCTATTTTATCAAATGAATACAGTATTCCTTATAAAATATTAGAGCCAAGTGATATTTCAAATGATGCATTAGCGTATATTACCGAATCTTCTGCAAAAGAATATAGTATCATCCCTTTATCTATTAAAGAAGGTATTCTTGAAATTGGTATTGTTGACCCAACAATGCCTGGGGTTCGGGATGCAATTCGTTTTATTTCTGAAAATAAAAATGTCGCGTATAAGCTATTCTTAGTTTCTTCAAGACTCTATAGAGCAGTTTCGGCCCGCTATGGGGGTGTTGGTGATATTGCAGAAGTTGGACTTAACCCATTAGCTAAAAAAAATGATGAAAAAGATGAAGAATTAGTCACAATTAACAATGATGATATTAAGCCAGTTGATGTTACTGCAACAAAAGAAGATGCTCCAATGCGTCGAGTACTGTCAACTATTATTCGTGACGCTATTGCTTCAGGAACATCTGATATTCACATTGAAAATACTGGTAAAGCAGTCCGTGTCCGTTATCGAATTGATGGAATTCTTGAAACTAAAACAACATTAGGTAGCGAAACAGCACCGTCTCTTTTAGCTTTAGTTAAATTAAATTCCAGAATGCTTTTAGATGAACATAGAAAACCTCAAGACGGAGGGTTCTCTGTTGTTTATGAAAATAGACAAGTTGATTTACGTATTTCAACAATGCCTTCATATTATGGAGAAAAAATCGTTATTCGTATTTTAGATACTTCTGCTGGCGTGGTAAAACTTTCTGGTATTGGAATGTCAGATGATCATTTAAAAACAATGCAGGATGCTTTATCTCGCCCTTATGGATTAATCCTAATTACTGGCCCAACAGGGTCTGGTAAATCAACTACTTTGTATGCGATGCTTTCCGAACTTGATCGCGAAACACAAAATATTGTTTCACTTGAAGATCCAGTTGAATATCATGTTGATGGTATAACTCAATCTCAAGTTCATCCAGCCATTGGTTATACTTTCGCTTCAGGTTTACGAGCGATTCTTCGTCAAGACCCAGATATTATAATGGTGGGGGAGATTCGTGATAAGGAAACCGCCGAGCTTGCCATTCAAGCCGCTCTTACTGGTCACCTTGTTTTAGCAACTCTGCACACTAATAGTGCTGTTGGAGCAATTCCACGTCTTGTTGATATGGGAATTGATCCATATTTGATTGCTCCAACATTAATTCTCTCCGTTGCTCAAAGATTAACCAGAAAATTTGCTAATGAAAAATCCAAAAAAGCCGTTGAGGTGTCTGAAAGTATTAAAGAAATGTATAGTAAAACTACTGAAAATTTACCTCAAGAAGTAAAAGATAAATTAGTCAAGCCAGTTAACATTTATGAACCAGTACCTTCATCAGAGAACCCAACTGGTCTTCGCGGAAGAACTCCGGTTATGGAAATGTTTGTTATCGACAAAGAAATGCAACATGTCATTTTGACTAATCCAAAAGAAGATGAGATTTATAAATTAGCTCGTTCCAAAGGAATGATAACAATGCGTGAAGACGCTTTTCAAAAAGCATTTGATGGTAAAATTCCTTTTAAAGAAGTATACTCTTTGTAATATATGGATTATAAAAAAAAATTAGAAGATCTTATTAATGAAATGGATTCCCGAGGGGGATCAGATTTACATTTTAACTGCGGGCTGCCACCATCAATTCGTGTTGACGGGGATTTAGCGTTTTTAACTGAACATGAAATATTAAAATCAACGGATATTGAAAATTTTTTATTAATATTATTAACCGAAAAAGGTGGAGAAGCTTTTCATTTAACTCATGATTTAGATTTTGCATATTTATCAAATAATTCTGTAAGACTTCGAGGTAATGCTTATATTGAAAAAGGTCAACCAGCTATTGCACTGCGTCGGGTTCCAAAAGTTAAAACAATCACCGAACTTAATTTACCTGAAAAAATTCGTGAATTTGCACTAGCAAAGCAAGGATTATTTTTAATTGTTGGTCCAATTGGTCAAGGTAAATCCACAACAATGGCTGCAATGATTGAAGAAATAAATATGGGTCGAGCTGCTCATATTGTAACCATTGAAGATCCTGTAGAGTTTACTTTTGAAAATAAAAAATCAATTATTGATCAACGTGAAGTAGGCATAGATACTGATTCTTTTGAAAGTGCAATGAAGTCAGTTTTTAGAGAAGATGTAAATGTTATTTTAATTGGAGAAATGCGCACCCATGAGACAATTGCTGCAGCTGTTACAGCCGCAGAGACTGGACATTTAGTTATTTCAACACTGCATACTAATAATGCATCACAAAGTATTGATCGAATTATTGATTCTTTTCCTGCTGACCAACAAGATCAAATTAGAATGCAGCTTGCCAGTTCTTTGATTGGGATTTTGTCACAACGTTTGATTCCTAAAATGAACGGTGGGCGAGTAATGGCATATGAATTATTGGTTTCAACTCCAGCAGTAGCTAATCTTATTCGTGAAAAAAGAACTCATGAATTACCAATGCTTATTGAAACAGGAACTGACCATGGTATGGTTGATATGAATCGCGTATTAATAGATTTAGTACAAAGAGATGTAATTGCTTTGGGTAGCGCTATTGAATATTCTCCAAACCCAAATGCACTAAGATCACAATTTAAATAATATGAAAGTTTTTGAATACAAAGGTCTCTCTAATAAGAACGAAAAAGAAACAGGTAAAATCGATGCAATGAGTCGTGATGTTGCCATAGAGATTCTTCAGCAACGTGGAATTGTAATTACCTCAATTATAGATGTTGAAGAAAACAAGATGGGTGGGGTAATGAAGTTTTTAAATAAAGTTCCTACAAAAGATATTGTTTTTATGGCGCGTCAAATTGCTACACTTTTTGAAGCCCATGTTTCTGCAAATAAAGCTTTTTCTTTGATTGCAGATCAATCAGAAAATGTAACTCTTAAAGCTCAATTACGTAGTGTTACAAATGATCTTTCTTCTGGGATTAGCATTTCTCAATCTTTATCACAATATCCTGAAACTTTCTCTAATTTTTTTATTAATATGGTTCGCTCAGGTGAAGAGACTGGTAAACTATCAGAAACTTTTGTTTTTCTAGCTGATTACCTAGAGAGACAATATGAATTAACTTCTAAAATAAGAAGTGCTCTTATTTATCCAGCTTTTGTTATTTTTGTTTTTTTCTCTGTTATGGTTTTAATGTTTACTTTTATTATCCCTAAATTAGGTAAAATGATTACAGATTCTGGACAAGCTGTTCCAGTTTATACACAAATTGTTTTAAAAATTTCAGATGTATTTGTTAATTACGGTTTAATCCTGCTACTTGTTTTTATTGCTGGTGTTGTAGCTTTGGTATTTTTCTTTAAAACAGCCGGGGGTAAAACTTGGTTAGATAAAGTAAAATTAAAAGTCCCAGTAATAAAACGTTTATTTGAGAAACTATATTTAGCTCGTATTGCTGATAACTTAGATACAATGCTTTCTGCCGGGATACCAATAATTAAAACCTTAGAAGTTACTGGTGCTGTTGTTGGAAACCAAGTCTATGAAAATGTGATTAAAGATGTTTCCGAAGAAGTAAAAGCAGGAATAAGTTTAGCTAATTCTTTTTCCAAGCATACAGAAATTCCAGCCCTTCTTTCACAAATGATCCGTGTTGGGGAAGAGACTGGTATGCTCGGTCAAGTTTTAAAAACTCTAGGACGATTTTATCGTCGTGAAGTTGATCAAGCTGTGGATACAATGGTTGCGTTAATTGAACCAATGATGATTGTTATGCTTGGTCTTGGTGTTGGTATATTATTGGTTTCAGTTCTTGTACCAATTTATCAAGTTTCTACAGGGATGGCATAATTTATTTTATTCATATAAATAAATTAAAAGTTATCCCCATGGATATTTAATTATATATTGTGTTGTCACACATTTAATATGATATAATAAAGGTAGCATTTTTTTGTTAAACTAAAATTTATACAAAAAAATTATTATTAATATTATTATTATTTCATACGTATGAAAAAGTTACAAAAAGGTTTCACTCTTATCGAACTTTTGGTTGTTATTGCAATCATCGGTATCTTGTCTGCTGTAGTTATTACAAACTTAACAGGTGCTCGTGACAATGCTCGAAAAGCTGCTGTTAAAGCTAACCTTGATGGTTTAGTTCCAGCTCTTCTTGATACTTGTTTGTCTGGTACAGCAATTACCTTACCTGTAATGTCAGGTTACACTTTTGGTATCAACTCTCAAAGCTGTACTGGTAACAGTGCTGCGGGTACATTTATGATAACAGCTTCAGCTACACCTGTTTCTGGTTGTACTGCTGTTATTAGAAATACTGGTGTTACTTATACTGGTTGTTAATTTTTTGATGTATAAAATCTCGAGATCTAAATCTCGAGATTTTATTTTGTATAAATGTGGTATAATCATATTATGATATTTTTAATATATTTACTTGTTGGGATTTTAGGTTTAATTATCGGTAGTTTTTTAAATGTTGTGGCTCTAAGACTCCATACTAAAAAAATCTCCAAAGGCCGTTCTAAATGTGCTACTTGTGCCCATACCTTAAATACTTTCGATCTTATACCTGTATTTAGTTTTGTTTTTTTACTTGGAAGATGTAGATATTGTAAATCAAAAATCTCTTTTCAATATCCGTTGGTTGAATTTATAACAGCAATTACTTTTATTACAATTTGGTATAGATGTTTAATAATATCCGGGGGATTATTAACTAGTACTGTTTTGTATTTTATTTATTTTGCCATTTTATTTTCATTACTCATTGCTCTTTGTATTTATGATTTAAGGCATTACATACTGCCATGGCCACTAATGAAACTATTTTTATTAATTAGTTTTTTTGGTAGTATATTTTTAGCTTTTTTAAATAATAATTTATCTTTAAGCACCTTTATAACAGGTTTTGTTGTGGCTTTGCCTTTTTATTTAATTTGGTTTTTTTCAAAAGGAAGATTAATTGGTTTTGGTGATATTATGCTCATGTGCGGTATTGGATTTATACTGGGTATTGCATCTGGTTTTTTAGCAGTTATGTTTAGTTTTTGGATTGGAGTAATTTTTATTTTATTAAAAGTTATATTTGAAAGAAAACTTTTAAAAAGGGATACACAAATACCTTTCGGGCCATTTTTAGTTATAGGTTTATATCTTGTATTTATATTAAACCTTACATTTTACAAGTTGATAATGTTGATTATTTAAATGAAAATTAATTTACATAAAGAAAAAGGTTTTAGTCTTGTTGAAATATTAGTTGTTTTAGCTATAATATTTTTAATATCAGCTATTGGTTTTTTGGGTTTTTCTACAAGTAAAGAGAGTTCTAGTTTACAATCTGATGCTGAAAATTTAGCTTTTAATATCCGTAAAGCCCAATCAATGGCAATGGCTGTGAATAGCATTGGAAATAATTATCAAAATGGTTATGGGGTTTATTTTAATTTATTTAACAAAGACAATTTAACTAATCCTCAAGAAGTTGACCCATTCTCTTATTTAATTTTTACTGATTTTGAAAATACTCCAGGTGGTAAAAATTGGGATTTAGCATATTTAGAAAATTTAACAATCTCTAGCTGTGGTAATCCAGTTGGTCTTACTTCAGAATGTTTTCAAAAAATAAATACAAATAATAAAAACTATGTAGCAAGTCTTGAATTATGTGACACATCTTGTAATTATTTTGATTCTCTAGCTATTACGTTTTTTAGACCTAATTTAGATGCTTATTTTTGTGTTGTACCTGCTAGTAGTGGTGGTTGTAATTTATCAAATTCAAAAGGTTACGTAAAAATAACCCTAAAAACGTATGATCATGGTTTATATAAAATTATTCGTGTTTGGTCAACAGGTCAAATTAGTATAGAATAATAAGTATTATGAAGACTATTAAATCTTTTAAATCTACAGGGTTTACCTTGGTTGAATTGTTAGTTTCTTTAGCGATCCTTAGTATTATTTTAACTATTGGTATTGGACTTGTTTTAACTTCGAATGCTTCCGTTAAGCAGTCTCGTTCCAAGCGTAAAGTTATGGATAATATGACTTTTGCTCTTGAGAGTATGTCCAGAGCCATAACTTATGGTAATCATTTTGGGTGTTATTCTTCAGCTTCAACATCTAATTGTGATATTTATAATGCACCACCAGGATCACCGAGCTTATATTTTAAAGGAAGTTATTTAGGTAATATAGTTGATATTAGTTATGAAAAAAAGATCGATTTTAATACTGGGTATGGTTATATTGCAAGAACAATCAATGGAGGGGATTCAGTATCTTTAACTGACCCTAAAATTGATATCAAAGATTTAACATTTTTTGTTTCGCATACTGATGTTTGGGCTTTTGACCATCAGCAACCCAGAGTTACTGTTGTTATTCGCGGTTTTTCTTATGCAAAAGATACCCCAGAGGAATTTTTTATTCAAACAACTCTTTCTCAAAGAGATTTAAAACTATAATATGAAATCAATAAACAAAAAACATAAAGGTTTTACTTTAATCGAAACAATAATCGCTGTTTTTCTTTTTATGTTGGTTTTAACAGCATTTGTTTCAATTTCAGGGAGAATAATTCTTGATACAAAAAGTCAAAACTTAAATATTACGGCACAATATTTATTGCAAGATGGTATGGAGTATATTCGAAATAATCGGGATAGTGCTCTTAATAGCGGTGCTACATGGGCAGAATATACAACGTCAGGTCTTTGTTCAGCTACTGTTGGGTCAACTAATGTTACTTCAATTTGTCCTTGCGTATCTTCACAGTATGGTTGTGCTGTTGATCCTTTATATGAAGAAGTTGTAGCTTGCCCCCCTGGGGGATGTCCACCTATAGTTCAAATGAAAACAGGTACATATGATCCATTATTTTTTTGTACTGGTTTAGGTATTGGGTGTTTAAATTCTAGTAATACTATGATTAAAACAACATCTTTTGTTCGAACTATTAAATTAAATCCACCAAGTAGTAATCCTGGGGAAATGTATATTGATGTTACTGTGTCATGGACCGATTTTGGGGGTATAACAAGGTCAAAAACATTAAGTTCAACATTATTTAATTGGTAATCTATAAAAATTTATTATGACTAACAACATATCTAAAATTAAAAAAATTAATCCTAATTCAGGTTTCGCTATTTTATATGCAATGCTAGTTATTGCTGCTATCACCGCTCTTTCTTTAGGTACAATATCTCTGATTGTTAGAGAAAAGAATTTATCGAGTATTGCTAATTATTCTCTTAATGCTCGAGCTTCAGCTGATGTTGGTCTTGAATGTATGCTTTATCTTGATAAAGCTGGGATATCTTTTAGGTTTGTAGACCCTACAGTTTACAGTGGACCGTATACTACTTTTTGTGGAAGAGATAATTCTGGAAATTCAGTTTCTTATACAATAACCCTAACTTCTTCATCACCATCAAAATATATTTATTCTGTACTACCAACAACAACCCCAACAGGGCCTTGTTTTTCAGGTATTTTAGAGAGGACAATTGGTGCTCCAGATACAACAAAAATTGATATTCAAGGTTATAATATTTGTGATCCAACAAATCTCTCAAGAGTTGAGCGTGGGATACTTGTTGATTATTAAGGAAAATGAATAAATTAGAAGCAAAAAAAAGAATAGCGAAATTACGTGAGCTTTTAAAGTATCATCGTTCAAAATATCATCAAGAAGATGCACCGGTTATTACCGATGAAGCTTATGATGCACTTATAAAAGAGCTTCTTGAATTGGAAAATAATTTTCCAGAATTTAAAGATAAACAAAGCCCGGCTCAAACTGTTGGGGATTTAGCTATAGAAAAATTTACAAAAGTTAAACATAAATTCTCGCAATATTCATATGATAATATTTTCTCTTATGATGAATTAGTTAAATGGGATGAAAAGATAAAACGTTTTGTAGAAAAAACAGAATTTGTAAATGAAATTAAAAATTTAAAATATGTTACTGAACTTAAAATTGATGGACTAAAAGTAATACTAACTTATAAAAACGGGGAATTAGTTGGTGGCGCAACTAGAGGTGACGGTGAAATAGGTGAAGACATTACGCATTCAGTAATGGTTATTGATTCTATTCCTAAAAAATTAAACAAAAAAATAGACATTATAGTTGTTGGTGAAGCTTGGATGAAAAAAAGTGATTTAGAAAAATTAAATAAAAAAAGACAAAATGAAAATTTACCACTTTTTGCAAATACTAGAAATGCCGCCGCTGGTAGCTTAAGACAGCTTGACCCAAACATTACTAAATCTAGGAATATTCAATTCTTTAGTTATGCTATTGATGAAATAATTGGGGATTCTAAACAAACATCTCAAGAAGAAACGTTAAAGACATTAAAAATTCTTGGATTTTCTATTAATTCAAATTATAAACTGTGTGGTACAGTTGAACAAATTGAAGACTTTTACCAAAAACAATCTAAAATAAAAGATACACACGAATATGGTGTAGATGGAATAGTTATTAAACTTAATAGTTATGATATTTCCAATGCTATTGGTTATACTGCTAAGTCACCACGTTTTGGAGTAGCTTATAAATTCCCAGCCGAAGAAACAACCACAATAGTAGAAGATATTGTGGTCCAAGTTGGGCGTACTGGTGCATTAACACCCGTTGCCTATTTAAAGCCAGTTTTAATAGCTGGGTCTGTAGTGTCGCGGGCAACACTACATAACCAAGATGAAATTAAAAGATTGTCTCTTTTAATTGGGGACACTGTAATTCTTAAAAAAGCTGGAGATGTTATACCGGAGATAGTTAGTGTTATTACTGAGCTCCGCAGCGGTAAAGAAAAAAAATTTATAATGCCTAAACAATGCCCAGTTTGCGATAGTGATGTTGTTAGTAAAAATATTTCTGGTAATTCAGATTCTGTTGCAATGTACTGTAGTAATAAGAAATGTTTTGCTCAAGAATTGGAAAATTTAATTCATTTTGTTTCTAAAAATGGAATGAATATAGTTGGTATGGGAGATAAAATAGTTGAAAAACTTTTTACTATGGGTCTAATTCAGGAAAAATATGATATTTATAATTTAAAAGCAGGGGATCTTTCAGTACTTGAAAAAATGGGTGAAAAAAGTGAATCTAATTTAATAAATGCAATTAATAAAAGTAAAAATGTAGCACTGGGTAAATTTATTTTTGCATTGGGGATTCATCATGTTGGGGCAGAGTCTGCGCTTCTTTTAGCTAAAGAATTTAAAACTTTTGATAAGGTACAAAATGCAACATATGATGAACTAATTAATATTGATGGTATAGGTGAGATTGTGGCTGAATCTATAATTAGTTATTTTAAAGATAAACATAACCAAAAGGTTTTAAATGAGCTTTTAAAACATATAACTATTGATAAAGTTTTGGAAAACAAAACCCAAAAACTATCCGGATTAAATTTTGTGATTACTGGTAGTTTACCAAATATCTCTCGAGACGTTGCTAAACAAATGATAATAGACAATGGTGGTAAAGTCAGTAGTAGCGTGTCTAAAAATACATCGTATATACTTTTAGGTACCGACCCAGGCTCAAAATATGATGATGGGCTAAAATTGGGTATAGCTATGCTAGATGAGAAGCAATTTTTGAAAATGCTCTCTATTTAGGGTATACTATAAACATGACAAAAGATGATATTGTAGGATTTGCCAGTTTGGTAAAAATTAGCATTACTGATAATGACGCCGAAGTCCTTTTAGGTAAAATGGACTCTATTTTGGGCTATATTGACCAAATTAAGAATGTTCAAGTTAACGACATAACAAATGATACAAATAAAACTAACCCTGAACTAAGAGATGATGTCCGTATTGATTCAAATTTTACAATGGAGTTTATGGAAAACGTACCGCTTAAAGAAAACAATTATGTAAAAGTCCCACGGGTTTTAAACAACGACTAATATGATTGATTTAAATACACTTAACATTAAAGATCTTCATAAACTATACATCAATAAGGAAATAACTGTTGCCGAGGTTGTTGATCTGTATTTAAAAAATATTGAAGAAAAAAATAAAGACATAAATGCGTATGTCGAGGTTTTTACTGATTTAGATCAATATATAAATATTGCTCAAAATAAAATTGATTCTAATCAATCAACATTAATGACTGGTGTACCAATTGCTATTAAAGACAATATGCTTTACCGCGGGCACATAGCATCTGCTAGTTCAAACATGCTTAAGAATTATGTTGCTAGTTATAGCAGTCCTGTTGTAGATGAATTAATTAACCAAGGAGCTATTATTTTAGGGCGCACAAATATGGACGAGCTTGCTATGGGTTCTTCAACTGAAACTAGCTACTATGGTAAAACTTTAAATCCACTTGACGTTACTCGTGTCCCAGGGGGCTCTTCTGGTGGAGCGGTTGCATCTGTTGCATCTAACATGGCTTTGGTTTCACTGGGTTCAGATACTGGGGGATCTATTCGCCAGCCAGCAGCATTTTGTGGATTAGTTGGTATGAAGCCAACATATGGCACAGTTAGCCGCTATGGGTTAATTGCTATGGCTTCATCATTTGACCAAATTGGTCCAATAACTAAAAGTGTTGATGATAATGAAATTTTATTTAATACACTTTGTGTTCCAGATAAATATGATGCAACTATAATACCAGAGTCTATTCGTCTTAATTATAAAAAAGACTTTAAAAAGACAATTGGAATTCCACAAGATTTTATTAAAAGTGGTTTAGACCCAATAGTTAAACAAGGTTTTGAAGAAACAGTTAAAGGCTTAAAAGACATGGGGTATAGTGTTGTTGATATTGAACTGCCTTTAACACCACTTTCTTTAGCGGTATATTATGTTATTCAGCCTGCGGAAGTTTCTAGTAATTTGGGACGTTTTGATGGACTAAGATTTGGTTATCATCCTGAAAATGTAATTAATGATTTAAACAAACATTACGAAGATGTTCGTACAAATGGGTTTGGTAAAGAAGTTAAAAACCGTTGTATTTTAGGAGCGTTTATTTTATCTCATGGTTATTATGATGCTTATTATGGTAAAGCCATGGCATTAAAGCGCGCTATAAAAAATGAATTTATAAAAGCATTTAATGAAGTAGATATAATACTACTGCCTACAACACCGGCATTACCTTTTAAATTTGGAGAAAAATCAAATGACCCATTAGCAATGTATTTAGAAGATTTGTTCACAGCCCCAGGTAACATTACCGGAGCTCCTGGAATATCAGTACCAGTAAATGTTTCGGGTTCAAATTTACCTGTTGGAATTCAAGCATACGCAAGCCATTTTAATGAAGAACATTTATTTGCAATTGGTCGAGATATCGAAAAATTAAACAATAAATAATATGGAACATCTTGCCCAAGCCAGTAATCAAGATTTGTATAACTCGTCTTATCGAGAATCTGCATCAGTTCCAACAAAGGATAGTTTAGGGTCTTTAATGACAAGAATTAGTATTATCTCAGGAACAATCTCCGCACTGTTTATTGTAATTATTTCGTACTGTATTATTCGAATGTTTATGATACAAAAACATGAGCAAGATCATATTGATCATGAGATTCATAAATATCAAGAAAAATTAGCTGATCTAGCTAAAAACCCTCGTTGGGAATTAATTGAAAATTTAGTTACTAGTACATCCGAAGCCGATTGGCGTGTAGCCATTATTGAAGCCGATGTTTTGTTGGAAGAAGCACTAGAGCATGGTGGATTTACTGGTGGTGGAGTAGGGGAAATGTTAACTAACGCTGGGCCAAAATCATTTGCTAGTTATCAATTTGCTTGGGATGCTCATAAAGTCCGTAATGATATTGCTCATGAAGGCAGTAATTATCCACTAGCCAAAGAAGATGTAATTCGTACAATTGGAATGTATCGTGCTGTTCTAGAAGAGTTTGGGATAATATAAAAAAGAATGAGTATAAAAACTCATTCTTTTTATATGCGCGACTTAGTGGATGAAGTTAGAACTGTTTTTGAAGAAATAAACGATACTTAAATTTATATTCCTACTTTGCTTTAATAACCATTTCCATTTCTGGAATAACAGCACCGCTTTTTAGTTTAAAGTGCTCATTTAGTATTCGTTTTCCAGAATCTGTAAACCCAAGAGATTTATAAAATTTAATAGCAGAACTATTATATTCAGCAACCTCAACAAAGGTATCTTTTTCTTTATCAAGAAAATCCGATGATGCTTCCCAAAGCTGTTTACCAATACCTTTTCCTTGATATTCAGGAAGTATGTAAATTGCTTGGAGTTGATTTTTTTCTTCAGATTTAACACAAAAGCAAAAACCAACAACCTTGTTTGATTCTTTTGCAACCAAAGTTTGCCTATCTGCTGTTTGTTTTAGTTTTTCTTTTCCTTTTTCTATTGCTTCTTCACTAGAAATATCTTTAAAACGATCATGTATATCATCGACAGTAATACCTAGTTCTTCGTTTGGATAAGTATTCAGCCATGTTTTATAACGAAGTTCATTGATAGCTTTTGCATTATCTGGAACAGCTAATGAAATTTTTATATCCATTTTTTCTTGATTTACAGTATTTTCCATTTTTATATTATACCAGTTCTATGTACTTTCAGTCTACAGAAAAACACCCATACAAAATGGATGTTTTTCCTTGGCGCAGTCGACGAGACTTGAATCTTACAGATTCTGTACACCTTTTCGATGTATTCAAAATTAAAAATTTCTCATACATAATGAAAAGCTTTTCAAGATCCCGTACGGAAACAAGCAGTTGTTTCCTCTCTTGCCCAAAAATAAAAAGCCCCACTAAGGGCTTTTTATTTTTGCGCAGTCGACGAGACTTGAACTCGCAACCTCCCGCGTGACAGGCGGGTGCTCTAACCAGTTGAGCTACGACTGCATATTATATTGGCAACAAGAACAATTTTTGTCGGCGATGGAATTTCTCCTTACAGGAGCTGTACACTTTTCGTATCGTGCTCGCATTGCTCCGCGCGATATACTCAAAGTTTTCAATTCCCTAAAAATACTAAAGTATTTTTCGCGACTGTGTCGGCGGCGGGAATTGAACCTGCGACCTTAGCTTTATGAGTGCTACGCTCTAACCAACTGAGCTACGCCGACATTTTATTTTTTTCGAATTGTGAGATTTTGAAATCTGTCACATTTCGAGTGTTGCGGGGCCCGGAATCGAACCGGGGTCCCAAGGTTATGAGCCTTGTGAGATACCTCTTCTCTACCCCGCGATATATTAAATTAATTAAACAAGTATCATATTTTAAAACCTCATAACCTTTGTTATTCGCGCTATTTGTCTCTTCTGGAGATACCTCTTCTCTACCCCGCGATATTAAACTAAACTTTTATAATATTAGCAAATAAAAGCTTATTTTGCAAATTAAACAAAAACCGGTTAGAAGCTATGCTTCTAACCGGTATCCATATATTCTATAATTTCTTTATTGCTTTTTCTTTTTTTAAAAATACCTAAAACGATATTTTTTATACCAATATTATCTTTGACTAACCCAGCATTTTTATTTTGCTGTCTCCATTTTTCAATTGAAGAGGTTTTTAAAACATTTACACCTCTATCAATCTCAACCTCTATAACTCTTTCATTATTTTTCAATAAAAATCTGTCGACACTTAATATCAAGTATTCCAGATTATCAATATTTGTTTCCATGACTTTATAATTCACTACATAATAAACACTATATAAACTAATGTCAATATTTATATAATATGCTATTGTATAAACATAATGAAGAAAAAGATGGGGCGGGCAAGGAGAACATTTTGGATATTATTTGTGACACTATTTGTGTGCTCTATTTTGTATTGGGTTATTTCTGGACAATCGGTTTTTAATAATCTATATAGCTCTACTAATTTAAATAATCAAACAGCTTCTGTTTCCAAGGCTTTTCCTGTTGTAGAACAAGTCCCAGATTATGTAGTTATGACTTTTGCGGGTGATGTGATGTTTGACCGTGGGGTAAAAGGCAGTGTTAAGAAAAATTTCCAAGGTGACTATAGCCAGCTTTTTGATAATATAAATGGTGAAAAGAATGATGAAAGTATCTTTAATAAAGACGATATTTCATTTGTTAATTTAGAGGGACCCGTCAGTGATGCAGGTCACAATGTGGGCAGTATTTATTCTTTTCGGATGGACCCAATTGTAATTTCTGTTTTAAAAAGTCTTGGAATTGATATTGTTAGTTTTGCAAATAATCATGTAGGGGACTATTCATCTGTGGCATTCGCAGATACTTTAAAAAGACTAAATGAGGGTAGTATGCTATTTACTGGAGCAGGGAACAATTATACCGATGCTATAAAACCAAGAGTAATTGAAAAAAATAATATTAAAACTTGTTTTATTGGTTTTTCCGATGTTGGACCTAATTGGATCAAAGCCACTGATAAAAATCCTGGAATACTAATTGCACAAGATCCAAATTTTTCAAAAATAATAAGTGATGCTAAAACCGGTTGCGATGTATTAATTGTTTCATTCCACTGGGGCGACGAATATCAAAAACATAATCCAAGACAAGAAAAATTAGCCCACGAAGCCATCGACAGTGGAGCAGACATTATCGTGGGGGCTCATCCCCATGTAGCGCAGGATATTGAAATTTATAAAGATAAACCCATAATGTATAGTTTGGGTAATTTTATGTTTGATCAATATTTTAGTAAAGACACTTTGCAAGGCTTAGTTGTACAAATGAAGGTTTATAAAGATGGTCATACTAGTGATATTAGACAATATACCAGTCAACAAAATAAGTTTTTCCAAATAGAATCAATCACTGAAAAAACTGAGATTTAATGTTATAATTGTACTATTAGTATTTATTTTTTAATTTTTTGTTTACTTATATATTAATTGGAATTATTGTGGGTGCAGTTACTGGTGTCACTGGGGCATCGGGGGTTTTGGTTTTAATTCCAATAATTACAACTTTTTTTGATATTCCGCTTCATGTTGTACTGGGGACTAGTTTGTTTGTAGATGTAATTGCTTCTATTTCTGTTTCATTTTCATATTATCGAGCTAAAAATGTTGCCATTAAAAGCGCTGTTTGGCTTATAATAGGTGCACTTATTGGAGCACAGATTGGTTCATATTTTGTTGTGTCTATTTCAAGGTCATTCATTTTGTTTATTATTGCTGTTTGTATGGTATTTTTTGGTTTTAAGATGCTTAAAAGTGGGTCTTCTAAAAACCAAAATACTGGTCTTCTTGTTCCAGAAAAAGTTTCTAAATATTTACAAAACCCAACTGCACTAATAACAATGGGGCTTGTTATGGGTGTGATTACTGGTATCTTTGGGGCTGGTGGTGGGTTAACTGTGTTTATAATACTTTATTCAGTTATGCGTTACGACATTAAAAAAGCAGTGGGGAC
>ERZ650304.254-NODE-254-length-33207-cov-5.594052_pt1 | contig 33207 bp, 46 predicted proteins | sample MGYA00376240_ERZ650304 | MGnify/ENA primary metagenome ERZ650304 (study PRJEB26733, sample SAMN07839271) | wastewater metagenome | biome: small river; feature: stream; material: water | place: USA: North Carolina | collected 2016-03-01 ... | reverse complement strand
CCGAGCTCCTTCGAGGCGAAGTTTTAAAATGTCAACCCTTGCGAGGTTAATGTATTGGAAAAGCGTGCGGTTTGGGTCGCCTCCGAATGACTGTTCAAAATAAACCCGAGTCACTCGCCCCCTCATTGTTCGGTGTGTAGAGTTTGCATCGGGTTTAAAATCTCGGTTGTATTTAAAGAGCTCGGCGTTTGCGGTTGCGTCGGCCGGGTCGTTAATGTTAAAGGGCTTTTTTATTTCCCAAATGCCAACCGAAAGCCCGAGCTCGTGCTTAACAAAGTGCCCAATAAGAGCCTCAACGTCTCGGTGAAATTTCGCCCAATCTTTAACTCGGGTATCGTTCAAAGGCTTAACCAAATGGTCAAGGGCTGCGATAATGTCCTTTACTGTGATTGTCTTTTGCTGATTCATTATGTTAAAATTATGGCCCCGGGTTGCCCCGGAGCCGGTTAATTAATTATTTTCCCATGGTGCCGAGTGAAGTAAGCAACCCGGTCACTTTTGTAAATGTAGTTTGTAATTGATCGCAATAAACTCGTGAAAAATATTCTATTGTAATATTTTCGAGTGTTTTGCTTTGCACCTTAAAAAAGCGCATTGTGTAGGTGTCGTCGTTCGCAAGTTCAATACGAAGATATTGAGCTTTTGCTTTGTTTCTGCGGAGCTTTAAAGTAAGTGATCCGTCGTTGTCGTAATATTTTACAAGCGAGCCGGTCATTGAAAAAAACTTGTTAGCTCCTAATTGTGCAATGATCTCGAGTGCGATCTCTTTGCCTTTTGTGTTGTTTGTCGTTGTTTGCATGGTGTAAAGATATAAGTATTTTTATACTCTGCAAATTTTTATATAAGTTTTTTTATATAAAGTTATCCACATTCCACAAAAAAGCCCGGGGTCGCCGGGCTATCTCCGGTCTTAGCCGGTTGCATTGGGTTGGGTAAAGCCGTTTAAATTTTGTCTCTCCCGTAGTGCCCATAAGTTGAGGCCTGTAAACGTTTGGAGTTACTATATCGCTCTTTAACGATTTCGCCGGGTATTGCCTCACGATCTTCGCTTTGGTAGCTCTCCGGGAGCGTGGCGAGTTTTACCTCGGGGCTCGAGTTGAGCATATAATCAAAAGCGATCGGAGCAATTAAGTCCACGGACGTAATGCAGTCACCCGGGTCGTGGTTGCTCGGTCGAGTGTCGGGCTTAAAACTGCAAAGAGAGAGCGATAACATAAAAACGCTCACGTTTAAAAGTGTTCTGAATTTCATAACGTTTTTTTTAGTGAGTGTAAACTTAATCGATAAATTTGAGACTTTCCAAAAAATCGGGGTCGAGATTTTGCCAACGTTGGGAGCCTGTAAAGGCAACCGGCTCGATCCGCCTTACGTCGGTATATTCGTGGATAAACAACCCCGGGACATAATCGACAAATGCGGCCTTTGCGTCTCCGGGCTGCATTGCTCGGCAACGGGTTAAGCGGCCGACTGCGATCGCCTTACCAAGCACGAGCTCGGGATTAATCTTGTGCTTTTGGTAAAATTCGTTAATCAATTTAAACCCGCCCTCACCTGCAAGGCGGAGCGTTTCGGTGTGGTCGGGTTTCTCTTTTCCGACACAAATGAGCACGAGGCCCCGGTAAGTTGTTGCCCAAGATCTCGTCTCGAGCTTTCCGTAAAGCATTAGGGTTGCAAAAGGTTGCTTCCATGTCAAGGCCTTTATTGCCTCTTGACCAAATAAGTCCGTCATAACTTTATGAGTTTAGTAGTTTTTTTTAAGTAAAGGGGGTGTTTTGGTTGGCCGTCCTTATTCGTGCCAAGACAGTAAACAGGGCGCCCGACCTGTTGGCAGAGCTCGAGGTAATACTCCCGACGTTGCGCAATATCCGAGAGCCCGGGCCATGAGCCCCATGCAAATACAACGATCTCCGAGCTCTCGACCATGTAACGGGCCCAAGTCTCGAGGCTTGTGCATAAAGCGTCGCCGCCGAGCAATGCGTTGGGGTTTGGAGATATAAGGGAGTAAAGGTTGGCCATAAAAACGCCGCCGTAATTCCAAGCGTAAACGAATTGCGTGACCCGGGTAATGGTCGGGTCGTTTGTCATGTGGTTGGCCGTCGACGGATTGAGCCCGACAAAGGTGACCATTGGCCGGGAGGCTTTCCACCGCCTCCAAAGTGCGAGGCGGTGGCGACCGTCAACGGAAAAATGTGCGCCCATGTGAGCGGAGGCCTCGACGATCTCCGCCGGGGTCTTTTCGGGTAAAATGATTTTTTTAGCCATTGGTTTTCGCTTGCTTTTTTAAAACGTCGAGGTTGTCCTCAATGTAGGCCTTAACTGCCAAGTCCCGGAGGCCCTCGGAGTAAAGCCAAAGTAAATATTTTGCCGGGACGTTGGCCATTGCCTTACCTTTGTGAGCGCCCCACGGCATTAAGTCGGTATCTTTCATCATGGGGCAACCGCCTCCTCGTCGGTGTTAGTCATTCCGCAACCTGCGGCCGGGTTTATATATGCGTGAAAAGATCCGATTTGAATATTACAACCGGAAAGCCAAACGAGGAAAATAAAAATCAAGATAAGGCATCCGCAGCCGCATCCGGGTTCATCTGATTGCTTAGTCATTGCTTGGGCCCTCCTTTTGCTTTTTTTTAACTGTAAATTTTAGAGGAGGGGGCGGAGTGTGTTTATATTCCGGTAAGCCCTTGAGCGTGTCCTCGAGTTGTTTTGATCTTGAGAAACAAGTAAAAACAAACTTAAAAAACGGTATGACTATAGCTTTGAACATTGCGTAAATAATAACACAAAAGCCAATAAAAACGATAGCGCCGCCGATAAGTGAAAATATTATTTTTATGATCATTTTTTTTGCTTCCGGTGCGTTTTTTTACCCGGTTTTTTACGCTTGTGTTGTGCTTTATTGTGGTGAGGTTTTCGAGCCGAGCCTCCTCTCTCGAGACGCTCGTATTTTTCGGCCTGAGCTCGTTTATAGGCTTCTATATCCATTTCCGAGGCCTTGCCATGGGTCTCGAGCTCGGGCTCACGGATATTGTCTTGGAGCAAGTCAACACCGCCAACCTCAACCTTTTCGACTCCGCCAACGACGGCCCCGTCGATAATAAGGGCGGCTTTTTTATTTTTCATTTTTGGCCTCCCTTGCTTTTTCAATCGCCAAAGCGAGATCCTTCTCGGTGATCGCATAAAAACGGATACCCTTTACCTCCCGGCGCTCTTGTATGTTTTCGGTCGCCGGGTGTAACATTGCCACAAAGTGCACGCCGTCCCAAATGCCGTCCGAGTCTCTATAAATTACATTATGGGCTCGAATGTCGACGCCGCTCTCCCAAATTTCAGTTAATACCCGATCTATTGCGTTGGTAACTGAAACGGCGCCGTTGTTGTCTTTAATGTGCAACACGTTGCCGGTAATGTCAAAGGAGTAATCAACCCCCGATCCGAATAAGTTTTCCGATTGTTTCATTTTTGCCGCTTTTTGTTTTTTAGTGATCCGACATACCGGGCCAATTCCGAGGGCGATGCTTACCGGGTCAGTAAGCGGTCGCTTGCAAATTGAGCACGGGACGGCGGGTTTATTCATTTTAAAAAATAAGTGTTGTGTAGTTTGCGAAATTTATTATAAGCCTCAAAATGGTTCCAAAGTCCCGGGTCGTGTTGCCCAAATTGGTGCTTTGTTAATTTGAGGAGCTCGTTGCTTTGTCCATGTATAAAGGCGTGCTCAATTTCGAGCAATTCGAGATCGTAAGGTTTTACGAGCTCAATGAGCGACGGGTCGAGAAAAAAAGCCTCGAATATCTTACACGTCCAACGCTCCTCGAGCTCCGCATAAATACCGCCCAACATTATTTTAAGGGGTTTAATTACGTCACCAATATAAGCCTCGGGCGAGTCGTGGTGTAATGCAACGGGCTTGAGTTTTGCCGGAGCCATACAAGCGACGAGGACTGAATGTTGCCCGACGTTGTAATTAGTTCGCATTTGGCCGCCAAAGCGGCAAAAGTTTGAAAGGCCCCAAGCGATATCCTCAACGTCGATTTGATCGACTTGGGGGTTTAGGACGTCAATTATTCGACCGGTTGCCGTGTGAAACTCTCCGGGGCGTAATCCCTCAAGAGTCGGGTATTTTTGTTGTGGTTCGCTCATATAAATTTAATATTTTGATCAATTAGCAACCGCTCGCCGATCGCTTTAACTATTTTAACGGTTACGGCATTGCCGAGCATTTCGTAACGTGCGGTCTTTGGTATAGGCTTAACCTTTCCGTCCTCATATAACCCATATTTCGTCCAATCGTCCGGGAAACCTTGGAGACGCTCGCACTCAATTTCCGTTAGTTTTCTTATTTCGGATGTCTCTTTATAAAGGAGTAAATTGTCGTTTGTTGGTGCGGAGGATAAGCAACCCGTAAGATCGTCGTCTCGCTCCTCAATCATTTTACCCCTAAATGAGTTTGTATCTCGGCCTGCGGCTCTATTTCTTTTACGGTCCTCTTTTGCTTCGTCAGTTCTCACCTCTCTCAAAGGAATTGCTTTTTTTACTTGGACAAGCGTTTCCGTTGAATTGTTACCGTATCTTTTTGTTATCGCTGTGGCATTATTTTCGTTTTGAAACCGTTGCCCTTTTCCTCGTTTTTTTTCTGTCTCCGAGCTAATCCCAAAATTTTCTCCGGTGAAAGGAAATACTCGGGGCTCGCTTGCTCCTGTAAGATGTCCGATAAGGTAAATCCGCTCCCTATTTTGGGGTAAAACCCATGAAGTATTAACAAGTTGTTGCTCGAGTCGGTAACCATGCAAGTCGGTAAAGGCTTTGATAATTGCCCAATAATCTGCGCCGTCGTTTGTGGAGTAAGCTCCTTTAACATTTTCCCAGATAAAAAAGTTAGGTCGTAGCCACCTGACAAGGAAGACGGCAAATTTGATAAGAGAGGAGCGGTCGCCACCGAGCCCCCGACCCTTTCCCGCCAAACTAAAATCTTGGCAAGGACTTCCGAAAGTGATAACGTCGGGGCGACCGACTGTTTTGATAATTCGCCGAACAAGTTTAACATTTCCGACATGGATAGAGTCTTTAAAATTATGTTTATAGTTTGCTATTGAATGAGGTAAAATCTCGCTAAAATAATGTTTTTCGATCTCGAAACCCGCCTCTTTTAAACCGAGTGCAAAGCCTCCGACCCCAGCAAATAATTCAAGCAATTTTATTTTTTTATTCATGCTTTTTTATTTGTAGGGTAAAGCCAATACTCATTAAAACCGTTGTTTCTCTCGTCGGCAAGCCCGGCCTTTTTTAGCTCTTGGTAAGCGTTGGAGAGTTGGTGCGCATAACTGTCTTTATATTCGCAGCCCGGAAAGATCATTGTGTCATTATGGTCGGCTCCGACTGACATGGTTATCGCATTACCGTAGGCGTTGGCCTGCCAAGTCCAATATTTTATCCGGCCCTCCCGATCATTTTTGTCGGTTGGATAAGTTGGTTTTAAAAATACGGCGTCCATGAGGCTTTGCTCCCAAGCTCCGCCGGTTTTAATTAGTTCGGCGAGTAATTTTTGAGCGGTTTCGGATAAGTTTGTCGTTGTTTGCATGTCGCAAAGATATAGGTATTTTTATACTCTGCAAATTTTTATATAAGTTTTTTTATATAAAGTTATCCACATTTGTAAATAAAAAAAGCCCGGGAGTTACCCCGGGCCGTCGTAATTGTAGCGAAACTCCCCGCTTTACACGGGCTTTTTATATTCTTTTAAGTAGTTTAACTCAATCGCAAAAGCGACATCGGTAAACTCGAGGTCATGCTCATAACTTTCAACGGTTGCCTTTTCAAGCGATAAGTAAGCCGCAAGGTCACGGTAAAGGCCGGGGCGTTGAGACTCCGGTCGCTTTTTGATCTCGTCGGCAATACACTGAATAAAGCCCGCCGGATCGTCGATCGTTGTGCACGTTGCAACTATGCCCACAAGGTCGGAGGCCGTCGGCAACGACTGTCTTAACCATTGGAGGGCGAGGTCGTCCCATGTGCCGGGAAACAACTTAACCGCAGCATCGGCCGCCGGGCTGTTTACGATCTCTTTTAATTTTTCGACAAAGTCCATCGCCGGGGCGATATTGTCGTTTACAAACTCTTTACCCTTATGCCATAAGGTCATAATGAAAGTAAAAATTTTTTGGATAAATTTTTTCATTTTGTTTTGCATTTTAGTTTAATTAATGGGCCAAATATAACCCTTATTTTTTAGTGCACTTGCACCATTTTGGAAACCATGAGCAAAAGCCTCGGCACGGCTTATCAACCGGAGGCGGCGGAGCAATACAAGACCCGTCGTCCACGTTTGCAAGTCGGTTATAATTTGAGGCGGTTGGGTTGGTGCAACCGTAAACTTTTGCAATGCAAGACTCGTCCGGCGTGTTTGCCTGCGGGTTATAATTTAGCGCCGTAACATCGGTGCAACCGTAGACCCTCAAGATACAAGAGCCGTCGTCCGTCGTTGCGAGCGGGTCGTAACCAATGGCCTCGGGGTTTGTGCACCCGGGAACGTTTCGACCGGTTACCGTTACAACGATATAACCAAAAGACATCGCAGGCACTTCGGTCGTGTTAATTATGCGGCTCACTTCATTAACGCCTAAAACGGAGCCTTTTTTATTGGCCTCCATGCTCACCCCTTGGGAGCTAAAACGGGTCGCCTTTACACATGTAACCGTAAAATCGGCGCTAATGTTTGGGGCAATGTTAATCAGTGGCGTAAATTTGGCGCCGCCGTTTTGATACCAAAAAGAGTAAACACCGGGCTCGGTGATCTGAAAACTCGGATCGTAAGGGTATATCCCGCCGGGGGTATTAAAATACATTACAAGAGCGTCCCACGTCGGAGAGGTTACGTTGTTGGGGTTTTCTGTGTCCCTAACGTCAAAGCTCTCCCTTGGCCCTATTGTGCCAACTCGGGAGCGTGTAAACGGGCCGCCGTGGATATTTAAAGAGGCGATCCTCGGGTCGTTTCCGTAATGGTTTACGAGCTCGAAAATATTGGCCGCATAAGTCCACGTCCCATTTAATGCCCCGGCATCAATATAACCGGCCTCGGTAATATAACCCGGGAGGTTATGGTCTGCTAAATAGTTGAGCATTGGCTCCCAAAAAAGGGTCGGGTCGGATTGATAGAAAATATTGCGCCAATAACCCTCGTCGATCGTATCGGTTGCGTAATTATATACCCTTTTTTCCGGGACTATTGCACGCACTTTCGGGGCCGTGGTTGCGCCCGTTTCGTCGGCCGTAGCTTTTGCCCCGGTTTCGTCGCTCGTGGCATTTGAGCCCATGGCATCCACAAAGGCGCCGGTATAATACAAGTGCAACGCTCCGCCGAAAATATACTCGGGGTGTGCGGCTGTAAATGCAAAAAGGCCATTATTCCAAATGTCGTGCGTATTTTGCCCGCCTTGCTCCTTTGTAAATATCGATAAGGGTTTCGGGGCAATGGGCAAGGCCACAACCGTCCCGGGAAACTCCGCATAAAGGGCTTGTAAAAAAGGCACGAGAGCGGCCTCGTATTTTGGCCAATTAAATTCGTAACCTCCGGCCCGATAAAAGGCCTCGTTTACAAATTCAACCGCAGGCACCGGGACGCCGCCGTTTTTAAGTGTCCTAACTGCGTCAACCGAAACGACGAGGGGCACGGAGTCGGAGGCGACAAATATGTCCCAAAAGCCGGAGCCGGTTTTTTGCATGTATTGGTAAATTTTAACAACGTCCGCCGGATCTTCGTTGAGTTTGTCGTAACGATCTCGCCACGAAAATAACAAGCCCGGAGGCATGAGGTCATTGAGGTAAGCGGAGTCGGCCGAGGTTTTTATTGTCTCGGTTGCGTTGGCTGCGTTAAAACCTACTTTTTGGCTCGGTCTTGAGCCCGGAGGCGATTGCGCCGAGGCGGTTGACATGATTAAGGCAACGGATAATAAAGCGATTAAATTTTTCATTCTGCTTTTTGTTTTTTGTGAATTAATAAATAATATCGTCGCCGTCGTCCGGTTTACTTGGCTTTTGGCCTCTGCGATAAAATACTTTACCGAGTGCGTCGATCCAAGATTGCGGAGGGAAACGGCCGTTTGAGATTGCTGAAATATTTGTAAATGAGCTCCAAGCGAGCCAAGCGTAAAGGGTAAAATGTGCCCCGGTAATGAACCATAACTCCCCAAGGCTCGCCCCAATTTCGGCATTTTGTAACCCATGCAAAAGCAAGTAAGTCGAAATAACGATCACGAGCTTATCAAAAAACCGGGAGAAACCCTCCGGGCCGTGTGTCTTTTTTCGCCAATGCTTGTAAAAACCCGTAAAGGTGTCAAGACCTAAGAAAAAGGCGCACCAAAATAAAAAGTCGTAATCGAAGTGCAAAAATTTAGCGAGCCACACCCATACGGCGGCCGTGGAGTAACCAATTACAACGTTATGTAAAACGTCAAAAGCCTCATGTGAGATTGAGACAACCCGCTCAAATATCTTGCTCATAAAATGCGTATGTTTTTTAAAGGTTTGACCTTCGCCGGAAAATGTCCGGGGTCGGTCGATTGCTGCTTTATTTTTCATTGCTTCGACTTGTTTCGTAAGCATACGCTAAGATAATGCCCGAGATTGAGGCGTCAAAATAACACCTCAATCCGGGCTTAGTTGTGACATGCAAATTATAGTAACATTACCGGCATCATTAAGCAAAGGCCGGGCATGTTATCGCTCGTTAATAAAAAGGCCTGATTTGGCGCTAAAAAATGGAGGGTAATATCGTCGTCGGGTATGGACTTTAAAACCATTGAGAGCATACTCAAGTTAACACCGAGGACAAAAGTATCGCCCGGGTTATTTGCAAACTCCGTGCTATCTCCAAACGGCGCCTTTGCCTCGTTGTGGAGGTCGGGGTCGTGCGTGGAGATCGTCGACTCTCCGCCGTCGGTTGGTATCTCAATGCGTGCCGTATTGATCTCGGCCGCTCCAATCTTGGCAATGTTAATCGCCTCGAGTGCCTTGGCTTTTGATAGCTTGAGGCGTGACATGCCGTCGAGTTGTGGAATTACGACTTTGTAATCCGGGAAACGGGCGTCTATTGCGGAGAAAATAATACGGGCCGACGGGGTTTCAATTAGGTTGCCGTTTATACTGATCTCGGCGCCCTCTTTTAACCCGGAAAAATCGCAAGCGGCTTGAATTACCTCTCTCGGGAAAATTATGGGGTTTGTTTTTACCGGCTCCCTTAAAAGTCGCTCGGTTAAAACCATTTTATCCGTTGCAACGAAAGCGGTGCCGTTAAAATAAACGCCGCCGATTTGAGGTTGCAAGGTGTCATCATCGAGACAAAATTGCGGGCACTCCTTACCGATCGCCACAAACTCCGAGTAAAGCATTTTAACAACTTCGCCCTCGTTATGCTTGGCAATGGGAAAGTCGGAGGCTTTTTCTCCGGCCAATTTTACGGAGCTTTTGCCTGCGGAGATCGTCAAAACCTCACCGTTGGACGTTATGCCAATAAGGTCGGGCATTGCGTTTATAGAGTCTTGAAAGCGCTTAAAATCGACCGCAATGGGCTCGAAAGTTTCGCCAATTTCACCAATGCCCGAAATATCGACCTCGATTGTGGTTTGGGTATTTGTGGCCCGGATTATTTTGTCGGTAAAATACACGCAAGCCGTAATCGGCAAAACGGTATTTTTTGAGGCAACCCGTCCGACCTGTCGGAGAGCTGCAATAAGTGATTTTTTATTGAACTGCATTAGTTGGAATTTTATTAAAAGTGACCTGTAAAATAATTGCCTCCGGCGGTATCATTCCAAGCGGACTCCCCGAAATAACTCGAGCCATTTTTTTCTTGAATTTATCCCGGGCCTTGTCAATTTTTGGAGCAATTAACCGGGCGATAATATCGTCGGGCGAATTTTTCGGGTATAAAGTAGGGCCAAAGGACGGGGGCGTCAATTCGTTTTCTATTTTTTGAAAGTCCCGGTCGTGCCTCATTTTAATATACTCGGCGACGGCATTAGCCTCCTCGTCGGTTTCGGCAATATGCTCGAGCGTAAAAAACGGGCTCGAGGCCGTTATTTTTATTTGTGCCATGCTTATAAATTTAAAATGGTAAATCGTCCTCAACCGGCGGCTTGTCAAAAGCGTCGGGCTCATTTGTTTGTGTAGTTTCGGGCGCCGCCGTTGTGGATCCGGCTTGTGGTTTTGACCCCAAAAGGTGCACCTCAATAACTTTGCACTCGAGCGACGAGTTAGGCTGCGGGTCGTCACCACGTCCCATCCAAGCACGAGAGGAGCAAGAGCCAACAACGCACACCTTTGATCCCTTGGTCAAATACTTTGCGATTTCCGTGGATTGCCCTGCATTTTTCCAAAATGAGCAATTTACCCACTGCGTTTTGCTGATTTTTTCGCCCGCTTTATTTTTGTAGCTCTCATCGATTGCAAGATTGAAAGATATGACAGTCATGCCGCCGTCAATGGTTTTAACATCGGCGTCTCGTCCGAGGTTTCCGATAAAAATGCCTTTATTCATTGCGTTTTTTTATATTGGGCCAATTACGTCCTTAATTTTCCAAGGTGTAAGGGAGCCCTTTGTTTTATTTAAAGTTGTTTCGTTCACCGCCCAACCCTCTTCGATAAGCCCGAAAATGTCGAGGCCTATCTTGAGCAAATAAAAAACTTGCACGGGTGCGAGGCTGTTTATTTCGATCGTTTTTTCCATGGTTTTAGGGCTTCCCTTTTTTCTAAAAGAGATCCGCCAAGACTGATCGCTCCGGGAGATCGCCCGGACTGATTGCCTTATGATATCTACTTCTCTCGGGTCGTGCCATGCAACGACTTGGAGCTCGGTTACATTTATGGAGCTCGGGGGCCGGAGGACGAGCTTAAAGCGCTCACCGCCTGCCAATGCCCGGGATATTGTTTCCGAGTTGACCCGGATAAACTCCGCCCGGTCATTGATCGCCAAGGCTCCATAATATAGGGGTAAAAATTCATTTGGCGACATCGTGCTTAAACATTACCCGGGTTTCGGTTTGGTTTTTTCGACCCGCCGGGGTGTAAGTGCTTTTTTTACCTCGAGGGGTAAGGTCGGTAATTTTTTCGGGCTCCTCGGTTATTTTTCTCAACAAATACGGAGAGGCTCCGATTATCATTGCAACGATTAACATAAAGGCCGCAAGTATTCCGATAATTAAGGCAACTGTTTGCATGTGCTTTATTTTTAATAGTTATAAATTATTTCACGTAATTGGTTAACCAATTCACGAGCGCCGGAACTATCTAAAAATTCGTCAAACTCGTCAACGGCCTCCTTTCTTTTCAACTCGAATCGCTCTTTGCAGTCCTCGCCTACATAACTAACGATCGCAGCCTCGCAAAGTGCTCGAGCCGCTCCGGGAGTTGTAACGATCGCATTGGCCTCGACTTTTCGCTCTCCAATGTCCCGGAGGTATGCTTGAAGATACGGCATATTGTGGTTTTTATGGTTTGGAGCGGCCAAATTTTTACCGGAGCCGGTAATTAAATTGTCGATCCATGTGAGATCGTTCTCAATGATAAAATCGTAATTTAAACCAAAGCGATCAATTATGAGGTTTTCGGGGTCGTAACCGCTCTCTCCGTCCGACCAACGGACGTCTCGGAGATCGTCGAGGTTGCTGCGTAAAAACTCACTTATCCGCAAGCCGTCGGGGTCGTGGTCACCGCAGTAAAGGAGGACACACTCGAGGCCTAAGTCCTCGGCCTCTTTATACCTGCGGGCGTATGTGGCCCGTTGCAAAACAGAGCCCCACCCTTTCGAGTTTGCTATTGGTATGTGATACTCGTCGCATACGGGTTTAAAAAGGCTTATAAGATCGACCTTTTCAACGATCATTTGAATATAATAACGCTCGCCTTTCCACCAATTAGGTGTATAATGGTCGCCGGAGTTTTCAAAGCCATTGAGCCAACCCTCGGAGTCCTTTACAACCGATAGCTTGTCAATGCGTTCGACGCCCTCAAATTCCCGGGCTTTCTCCTCCGCCACAAAGTCAACCGGGAGGAGCCCTTGCTTACGGCAAGAGTTGATCAATCCCTCGACTTTGTCGAATTGGTCTTTATTGATATAACGCTCGGTCTCGAGGAGGTAACACCAACCCCGGGCCGAAACTTTAAAGCCGATTTTTGCGGATATTTCCCGCATTTTATCGGCAAACTCGGAGAGCTTATTCTTGTGGTAACGTTTGCGAAGTTCTAAAATTGCCATTTGTTTAAGGTTTTAAAGTGTGATCGGTAACGAAATTGTCGCAAAAGCGAAAACGGTCATCTGCGTATTTTGGGTCGTATGGTTTAGACCCGACTATTGTCATGGCATGAGCGTTAAACAACCTAATTGCGCCGGTAATTGCAGACGCCTTGCGAGTGTATATCTCACCGTTTAAAACGCCTTTGTAATTGCCCGAGGTCAAATAGTAATTTGTTTTAAATACGGCGGTCTTACCCTTGCCACCGGTTTTTATTCCGTGTGTCATTCGCAAGTGATAAAGCGATTTGTTTTTTTGCATATTGTCGTTATTTTGTTGGCGTAAAATTATAACTATTTTTATAATATCCAAACAAATTTTAATATTTTTTATAATTATTTTTTACCCTTCGGTTAAATAGTCGAGGGGTATGCCAACGGCACGGGAGTTCATACCTGCTGCAAACGGTGTCTTTTCGGACTTAACGGCCCCGTCAATCCGCTCAAGTATTTTATTATGTGAGCCGACCCAATTCGTGTCTTTGAGTGTTTTCTTTATCCACATTGAAGTATTGGCGAATAATATTAACCGGGTTTTATCGTCGTATTTTAACCCCATACGCTTGAGGCGATCGTTGGCAGTGTCCCGGCTTATTTTTTCACCGCCTCGCAGGCCTGCGGATATGAGCACGAGCTCGCCGACCGTCCGCTCCCATTTCGGGCCGCCGTCGGTTTCGACGGTGACCTCCTGTTGCATAAGAAACGAAAACAACATCGCCTCGTCAAGATCTTTATTTGTGATCTCCGACCAATCTCGGTCTTTAACCCATTTAAGCGCCGCCGGGTAATCGATAACTTTTGAGGAGTAAAGCGAATAAGCCCCGGCGAGGAGTGCCCCGAGTTGGTCGCCCGATCGTTGGTCACCAAATACGGCCGCCGCCGCCCGGGAAAATACCTTTGAATTTTGCAAAATTATAGGGAGTATTGAGATAGTCCGGGCCTGCAATGCCTCGCACCAATCCTCCGTTAATAGCTCGCCGATCATTGCTTGCACCTTGGGCCAACGCTCGGCCCCCGTTTTGCTCTTGGTGAGCGATACGATCGTTACCCGGCTCTTGTCTGCGGCCGTGGTGACCTTGGGAGAGATCGACGAAAATGCAAAGCATGAGCGTATTGAAAACGATTGAGAGCTCCCGGTTTGTCCGCCCTTAACAATAAGGCCCCCGTCGTGGGCGGAGGAGGAGCGCACGAGTGACAAAATGGTTTGTAGTCGAATGTTATCGGCTTGGTTGTCAGAGTCGGCCTCGTCAAAACACACCGGCCGGGCGTTGTGTCCGATCATTTGCCGGATACCCGCTTCGGAGGTATTGCCTTGGACTGATATTGCCATTTTGCCGACGAGGCTCTTGACCATGCCCATAACGGTCGTCTTTCCCGTTCCCGAGCCTCCCGTTAGCCATAAATGGGGTCGCCAATTTAAAGCGCCGCACACCGGGGCGACTATACACCAACCGGCTAAAAGGTGAGCATTGACCGGGCGCTCCCAATTTAGTAGGGCCATTAATTCAATGAGCTTTATCGCCTCTTGATTTGTTAACGGCTTGCGGAGGTTGAAACCAAATGGACGGTTTGCCTCGTAAATATATCGGGTTTTAAAGGCGTTGAGCTTGAAAGTTTTGCCGGACTCAACCACATGCGTCCCGGCGTGGATAACGGTGCGACCCTCGTCGAGCCAAGCGCCAATCCCCCGGACGTTTTCGAGATCGTAAACCCCGGCATCATAACATAAATTCATAACGTATTGGGCGCACATGTCCAAATTGAGGCCGCTCTTGGTGTAAAATTTATGCTCCCACCAACCGAGGTCGGCGAGTTGCATGAGGCTTTGCTTGGAAAAAGAGGACACCGCAAAACGGATCACTTGGTTAGCCTTGTAACTGTAAACGTAAAACTCATTTTGTCCGTTTTGGGTCTTGTTATACCCGAGCGCACGCAAGGGCGGCAACTCCTCGAGATCGTCCGGCGGTTGCGGCGGGTCGTCTTGTGGCATTTCGTCCGGCGGTTCGGGCTCCTGTGGTGTTGCGTGGAGGTCAAAAAGGTTATTCAAAACAAAATTCCGGGCGTCGACATTCGACCAATCCGGCTCGTCGGCGCCGTCCCAATGCTTAGGCTTTCCCTCGGGTATATTAACCCCGTGGAGCTCTTTGCAGTGATCTTTTAAAATGTTGAAAATACCGATCACGGCCACGAGCTCGCCGCCCTTTGTTACTCGGGTGCCCCCAAACATGGCAAAGCGTCCCGGGTCGTCGTTGTCGGGCCAAAGTATTACTTTGCGGCCAAATAAGGGCGTCCAATCCGAGCTCTCGACATTATTCGAGCCGCCGGGCCAAGTAACAACCACGGCGCTCGGGATCTTCTCTGCGACGGCGTCGGCTGTCTTTTCACCCTCGACCACAATAACAGATTTTTCCGGATTATTTTTTAAGCCTGCCAAATTATAAAGCGGCCGGGGCTTGGTGAAACCCAAAAAACGCCACTCCGAGCGGGTGCCGTCGGTCGCATACGAGTAAGGGAGGACGTCCTTTTTATCGACGATAGTGCCGTCCTCTCCGGTTTCCTTATAATCAAAACGGCAAGCGTAACCAATGAGCTCACCCTCGGCCGTTGTGTAAGTCCAATATTTCGAGGCATCGCCGTAACGATAATGCGAGAAACTTGCCGCCGGGGCATCCGCAGGCACCGGGACAACGGGCGTCCAAACGACGGCCTTTTTATCGGAGTCCCTTTTTTCGGGCTCAATATACGTGCCCCGGGATCCGGTTTGCAATTCATTACACGCCTCGAGAAAGGTGCGCCCCATTTGCATCAAAAAGGCGATCGCATCGCCCGAGGCACCGCACCCAAAACATTTAAAAATTTGCTTTGGCCGGTTGACCTTTAGCGAGGCCGTTTTTTCGTCGTGAAAACAACACGCTCCGACATGCTCCGGGCCTTGCTTTTTCAATTTCACATAACCCCCAATAACGTCAACTATGTCAACGCTCTTGAGGAGTCCCTCAACGTCAATCTTTCCCATTTTTAGGACTTTTTAAAGGTTAATAATTCGAGCGGCATCGTCCTCATTTCGTGCGACACCGGCGAGGCCTCCGGCATTTTTTACCGTATCGATAAAATTTTGTTGCTCCGGGGTCACTTTGGCATTGCCTTTGACCTCAATAGCTGTAAATATAGCGACCGGCTTGCCGACCATTTCCGGGGTGACAATAACCGAAGTAAACCCAATAAGGTCGCTCGAGCCTTTACAAAGTCCGGCATTAAGCGGCCGGGGGTCGATCAATAACACCGTGCCCGGGTTCGATCTGCCTTGCTTGCCAACCCAACCGGTGCCGGTATTATTTCGGAAAATTTTAACGTCGAGACGTTGCCCGAGAAAGAGCATTATTTTGCTCATTAGTGCGTGTTCTGCCATGCTACAAATGTGGTTTAAAAAATATTTATTTTATAGGTTTAAAACCTTTTTATTTCGACCGTTCCAAACTTTTCGGGCCCAACCCGGGAGGTAACCCCGGGCTCGACCAATCGCCTCGAGCTCCTCGAGTGTTTTCGCTCGGCCGACCTCTTGAGCCTTTGCCTTTTGGAGCATCATTTTCGCCGTTTCTGTTATCTCCTCAAGATCGCCCTCGACTTGGTTGGGGGTGTTGCTCCGTTTTGCTTTTTCGTATGTGTGACCACACACCGGGCAAGCCGGGGCGGGTTCGTGGATTGCGTAACACTTGTCGCACTGTTTAACTTTGGGATCCTCTTTGTCGCCTTTCTTTTTTTTCTTTTTTACGATACCCTCAAGCGACCACTCTCTCGGCTCGTCCGGGAGCCCATGGGCGAAAACATTACCGGCATGATCCAATATTATCGCATTGGTTTTACCGGGTGCCGGTCTTAAAACTCGGCCGACCTGTTGTATGTAGAGGCCCGTAGACTTGGTTGGGCGGAGCAATATGCCGCACGTGACCGCCGGTATATCGGTGCCCTCCGAAATTATATCGCAAGAGGTTACGACGTTAATGGTGCCGTCGGCCAACCCGTTTAATATGCGTGTCCGCTCCTCGTCGATCATTTTTCCGTCGACATGCTCGGCGGTATATCCGGCATCCCGAAACTCTTGGGCGACGTGTTGGGCATGTGTTATCGATATGCAAAAAGCAACCGCAGGCACGCCGGGGCAAAGCCTCGTATAATGCTCAACGGCGGAGCCGGTGATCTCCCTTTCGTCCACAAGCTCGGCGAGTTTTTTCTTATCGTAATCGCCTGCGATCGTTTTTATGCCCGCAAGGTCGAGCTTTCGACGGGGTGCGAAAACAACCGGCTTGCATAAATAGCCCAATTTAATGAGCTCGCCAATTTGCGGCCCTATGACAAGCGAGTCGTATATACCGCCAAAGTCCCGGCCGAGCCCCTTGCCGTCGGTTCGTATCGCAGTGGCCGTCACCCCCACGAGGAGAGCCTTGGGCCAAAACTCAAAAATTTGCCGCCACTGCGGGGCGGTCGCATGGTGCCCCTCGTCGATAACGATAATGTCGGGAGCGGGTAATTTTTTCATCCGTTTAACGAGCGTTTGCACGCTTGCAACTTGGACGTTTTCGACGGGGTTGCCGGTATATTTCGGATTAACAAGACCGTGACGGGTGTCATTGAGATAAAGGGCTTTTGAAGTTTGCCGGAGCAATTCGACCCGGTGCACGAGTATGTAGACCCGTTTATTTTTGGCCGCCGCTCCGTTAGCGATATAGCAAAAAACGACGGTCTTACCTCCTCCGGTTGGGCAAACATAAAGCGGGGCCTTATAGCCCTTTTTAAATTGCTCCCGGATATCCGTTACCCCTTTCTCCTGATATGGTCTTAATTTCATGCGTGGCCAATAACTTCGGTGTCCGGGTTGTTAATAACGTTTAACTCTTTTTTCTTAGCGATCTCCGCCTCGAGTTTCCTTAATATCGTTATCGTTTTAGGTTCCTTTCGTTTCCACGCTTGCACTGTCATGCGAGTAACCCCCGCATCTTTGCAAACTTCGGAAAGGTTCGACCCAACCTCGGCGCACTTAGTTATAAGCTCTTTATATAAGTTTGTCATTTGTGACATGTATTTGACGCAAAAATAATAAAAAATATAAAATTTACAAGTTTTTTTATAAAATATATTAAAATAAAAATATCTTTGAGGCTTAAATTATAAAATGTATGTCTGATAAATTAGTAAAAAAAGACGGAGCGAGCGATATAATCGCCAAGCTCGTCCTCGAGGGCGACCTCTCAAAACTCTCGGGCCCTGAAAAGGTCGAGTATTATTCCCGGTATTGCGAAAGCCTTGGGCTCAACCCATTAACCCGGCCGTTTCAACTCATAAAATTCGAGGGTAAGCTGATAATGTATCCGACCAAAGATTGCACCGAGCAACTCCGCAAAATAAACGAGGTAAGCATTATCGAGGTTTCGACTCAAGAGCTCCGGGGCCTTTTTGTTGTCACCGCAAAGGCTCAAGACAAAACCGGAAAGGTTGACGTTTCAACGGCGGCGATCGCCCTCACAAAAGACGAAAAGGTTTGGGTTGAAAGGCCAACACCCCAAGACCCAAAAGCGGGTTATTATAAAAAAACCGGTAAAAAAATACCCGTAGAGGGTGACGATCTCGCTAATTTATTAATGAAAACGGAAACCAAGGCAAAGCGCCGGGTTACCCTTTCAATTTGCGGCCTCGGGTCTATTGAGGACAACCCGGGCGGCGAGAGTTTTCTCAATGAGAAAATTAACCCCGACGAAATTGTTTACCGACACTCAGAGGAGCCGATCGACGAGCCGGGTGCAAAAGGTGATTTTCTGCCAAAAGCCAAGATCGATAAAGTTGTCGAATTATTTGAGCCGCTCGGCATACTCCGGGGCGATCTCGAGGAGAAAATTGGCCACAAATTACATTTACTTACTCAAATTGAATTCGACGCCCTTGCCAAAATTTTCCACAAAATAAAAGCATCGCCCGAGGAGGCTCTCGGAAAGTTCCGGGACGAGAAATTTATAACGACTATCGAAATAAAAGAAACCCCGGCGGAGGTAAAGGTCGAGCCCGTAATTACTCAAGAGCCCGTAAAAGAGGAGAAAAAACCGTTAATTTAGCACATGGCAAAAATTAGAGTTTTCGGGCCGGTTGAGGACGGCACCTTTGCGCACATGTGCCCGGCATGTGGTGACGAGCATATTTTTTACACCAAAAAACCGCCCGGGGCCCATGCGTGGACTTTTAACGGAGATTTTGAAAAGCCGACTTTCGGGCCCTCAATGTTAATACGTTGGGGCAATAAAATACCCGGACACGAAAATCTTGAGGAGGGGCGGGTTTGCCATTACTTCGTAAAAAACGGCATGATTGAGTATTGCGGAGATTGCACTCACCCAATGGCCAACCAAAAGCTCGAGCTCCCGGATATTAAATTACCTGACTACCTTAAATAAAAAAAAGCCCCGTTTTACCGGGGCTTTTTTAATTGCAAAACACAACTAAGCAGGCAGAAAGGTAACCCTTTTAAACCAACCCCGGAAATATTTTCCTTGGCTCGCTTTGTTTCGGATTGCCTCAATGTATGCAGCCCCCTGTATTACATTTAATGTTTTATAAAGTAGTTTAACGTCCGGGTGAGCATTTACGGCGGATATCGTTTGAGATACCGGCTTGCTCCCGACGAGACCGTCGACCGCAATGTCCGCCCCGGTTGTCGATAAATTATAAGCCTCTTGCAGCCAACGGACAACTTTGCCCGGGCCGAAATTAACACCCGAGTCATATACTTCGTTAGCAATATCTTGAGACTCTATCTCGTCGAGGCGTGCCTTATCCCAAAAATTTGTTTTGTAAAAACTTTCGACCATAATTTGCAAGCCTGCGTCCTGCGAAAGCCTTGCGGTCAAATACTTATTACTTAACAACTCTTTGGGGGTTTCGGCCTTTACCTTGTCAATAATAGACCAACCCGGCCAATTAGGCCATGATTTCCGGGCAACACCCCGGTAAGTTTCGCCTCCGAGATCGTCGGGGTCGTTTGCGTAGCCCCCCTCAATTTCCGAGGTGAGCGCTTGAGCTTTTTTAAAGTCTGCCATAATTATAGTGTTTAAAATTTGATGCAATGTAAAAACGTCTCCGCACTCAAGTCCGGGAGGCGATAAGTGCCGCCGGGCTCTCCTCCAATGTTGTAATCGGTGCCGATAAGATCATAAAGGTCGGCGTAAGTTGTTTGCGAAACCGTTTGCCCGGCACATTCCAAATATCCGTCCGGCGGGTCACCGGCTGCAAACTTTATAATTGTCCCAACCGGGGTAGTCCCGTCCTTTTGATTATATACAATAGCCTCCCAACGGTTATTTGTTGTATTTGCAAACAAAATACAAAAGTCTCCGGGGCGAAGATAAAAGGTTGTATAACTGCGGTTATTAACCCAAATTGTATCCGCACCCGCACGCACGAGGCTTATGCTATTTGAGTTCTCGGTTATAACATTTATAAAGGCCAATGTAGTGCCAACACCACAAGCGTCGGCCGTTGGTAACGTGAAAATTGTTGGGCTCCCGTCACCTACAAAATACTTGCCTCGAAAAAGTTTACCTATGTCCGTAGTCAAGACCGTGTAACTCCCAACCGTGTCAACAACCGCCCGGAACTTTATGCCCTTGGCGAGTATGTCGTCGATTTGGTCTTGCAAGTCCTCGTCCACAACCGTAAGGGCCGCCGCCGTTGCCTCGAGCGTGTCCTTTAAATACCTTGTCCGGTTTCCGAGTTGCTTGGCGGCAATGTTATCGATACCGCTTTCTCCGCCGATAACCGGATCCGTAATCTCAATCCGGTAAGTCCCTGCCTCCCAAACGGAGGTCTCTGTTAAAAATGCCATAATTTTCCTATTTTAAAATATTATTTTCCAAGTTCCCTCGAGGCGTAACGTGTCGGTCTTTTCAATCGTCGCCCGGGTAATCCGAGCAAAGAGCGTCAAGTCCTCGCTTACGAGTCCAAACTCTTGAATACTTGCCCCGTTGTCCTCGGAGACCAAGAGTGTGAAGTTAAACAAAACGGAGTTTATTTCCGGGTATTCAACAACGCCGATCGCCTTGGTAAATGGATCCGTAATTTCGGTGTCGTCGACGGTTTTGGCCGCTCCGCTCGTTCCAAATTGAATTTTTGTAATTTGTTTATCGACACCGTCACCCGCAAGCAAGTGAGCGAGGGACTCCCGGCCCACATTTACGACGAGGTTGTTATCGACAAAAGCCTCCCGGAGGCTGTCATTTTCAAAAATATTGAGGGTAAAAATGCCCTTTAGTTTTAAGTTTTCTGTCATGCTGTTATAATTAACTCAAGTGTAAACTCGTCGGTTATGTCGACTTTTTCAATCATTGTGGAAATAAAAGAGATATCGAGGAGCAACGACCGCACATTTTTCCATTGGTTTATAAGGGCCACGAGTAGCGCTTGGCTCTCCGCATTTATTCCGGCCGCCTCTCCGACGTCGATAATAACCCGAAAATTGGCCCAAAAGCTATTCCCGTGCGTATTACTCCCGTCGTGGTTTTCGGCCCCGTCGTGCAACAAAACGCCAAGACCGGCAACACCCTCCTCAAGTATTGCGTTATAATATCCGACGCTTTTGATCGCCTCCTTAACGGCCCAAGGGGTGCCCTCAAAACGGCGGAGGCTGATTGCGTTTTTAATGAGTGCCCGGCGTTGTGCCTCGGTTGTTGTCAACGCCCAACCCTTTACACCCATTACGTCGAATTGTCGCCCCAAATAAGGGAGCAACAACGGGTCGCAATTATCGATCAAATAAATTAAAACCTTTTCGACCTCAAAAATTGAAAACCTCCCGGCGATCATTTCGTCGAAAGCCGCAAGGTGCTCCTTGTGCGATATACTCGAGGCCAATATGTTACTCATTTACCACCTCCGTAACGTTTACAGTTAATAACGTGCAATAACCAAACTCGGTCGCACCGATCTCGGCCACGAGCCCCGCAACGTCCTCCTCAACCTCTGCGGAGTAAACACCGTAAACCATGGCCTCGCCTATGATCTGACTTGTTACAATATCTTGACCCAACTGTTTACGCTTGGAAATATGATAAGCGGTAACCGCCTCGGTAATTGCTGCGACAACCGTGTCCTCGTCCGCATACCCAAAAAGTTTAATGTTTAAAGTAATTGTAAACTCAACACGAGTCGGCGATATAACCGTTACCGTGTCCGTAAGCGGGCGCACGTTCTCGGCATTACAAGCGGCCGACACTGCGTCCAATACCTCGGTAGGTGTCGTCGTTGCCTCTATAACAAGCGGGTAAATGTTTACCAACCCGGCCGCAATATCCGGCGGGCCTAAAACAACCACGTCGATAATTGAGGCATGTGCACTCTTGGCAAAAAATTCGTAGGCCCCACGGCTCCCGGCGTTGCTAAATGAGCCCGGCGCCAATTTGATACGCTCCCGGAGTTCGTCGTCGGTTTCCGCATCAGTTCCACCTGCGGAGGTATCGGTATTTGTAGCAAGTAAAAGCCAAACATAAGGATCTAAAATTGTCGAAATATACCCGGCAAGGTAGCCATTACCGGCCGCCCCGGGAGTGTCGCAAATACAAACAACGGTCACCGGGGTAACACCCTCCTCGACATCGACATCGTTTTTAACTGTAAAAATTGCGGAGCCGTCGATCGCTTGTATGCGGAGGCCCCGGGGTATAGTTAAAGCGACATGATCGTCGGCCAAAGTCATTTCGACGTCAGTCTCGGCCGCAACCGCAGGCAAACGAGTAACTCCGACGAGCTTGCCGAGATAGTCGATCATTGGAGCGTTGGCAAAGTCCACAAGGTTTTGCTCGCAAGCGTATTGTATTTGCGCCCGCAAGTTACTCTCCCGGTATGCAAATGCCTGAATAAGCAAACGCTCGACTTGGGCCGGTTGCAATGTCCGACCGGTAATATCTTCATAAGACGCCACGAGCTCCGAAATTATGGAGTTTACGTCGTTCGGTATTAAAATGGGGGCCTCAAGTTCGGGCATATTTCACCTCCGTTTGTTTTACTTTTTTGGGGTCTCCTGCGAGCTCCCAATTAATTGAAAAAATTATATTGGACTCCTCTATTTTATAATTTATAAAGGTAATTTTTGCACGTTTCTCCCAAGCCTTTACCGAGTCAAGGATCTCCTTTAAAATATTGGGCCCGGCAACGGTTACCGGCTTGTCAATATAACGCAAAATATTACAACCAAACGTCGGCCTCAATGGGTCGGATCCCTTTTCGGTCGAGGTTATAATTATAATACATTGCTCAATATCTGCGAGCCCCTCAACGATTTTGCCGGGCTCATTCAAGCTCATTGACCAATCTAATGCCGGTAAATTTTTTGCCATTATGGTAACACCTCCCCCGATATAGTTATTGTGCCGGAAACCGCCCCGGCGCCGTTTGCCAATGCAGGCGTTATAACTGTGGACTCGACATAAGTATCGATCGTATTGGCGATAATGGTCGCAAGACCCTCCGCAAATGCGTCACGAGCGGCCTCGGCATCCGACGTCTCCGTTAATGCTGCGTCCATTAAATCCAAAATATCGCCCTTTATGGCTGCTATACTTATGCTCATGTTAACAAAGTTAAAAGTCTCGTTTTTATCGCCGTATAAGCGGCGGCATTAATTGGAGGCCCACTTGGCCCCATTGCGGTCGGGTGTGTCTCGAGGACAATTTGGTCAATTAAGTCGCTCAAGATACTTTTAAGAGTTTCGGCGCCGTTTTTAATTTGATACCCGGAGGAGTCGATAATAAACTCCGCCGTCCCAATGCTCACCGTTAACTTTTTAACCGTCCGCTCATATTTTACAAAGGTTCCGTCCGAAAACATAACCCCGGTAATATCTTCGCCTTTCAAGTCGCCGGGCATGTCTCGGGTTGAATAAAAAGCCCCAAGTATAACACCCCGCTCAATGTGCTTGTCAAGTAAACAACAAACATGCTCCCCAACGTCGGGCATTATATAATATTGATCGCCCTTTGTTTTAGGTAAAATAACCGGGAGCCAATCGGTGACAATACCGTCACCGTCGAGGTCGACCTTGGCCTTACCCTTGTCATAATCCACTTGAGAAACAAAACCGTATTTTACTTGCACGGTTTAAAGATATTACTTTTTACTCGGGTCTGTGAATTTTGCGACCCGTTTTAGCTCAAGGTCGGTCGTATAACCTCCATTTCGGTCGATCTTGTGACCGCTCGCCTCAATGTGGTAAGTCCCGGAGAGCTCACCCATACCGGTAAGGTCGAAATTTAGGCCGGATACGAGGCTCGGGTCACCTTCAACGGTAATACGTGCCTCTGTCTCCTTTTTGTTTTTATTGTCAAGAGCGGCCTCGCTTTTGGCCTCTGCGTCGACTTGCGAATAAGCCGAGTCGTCAACCAAAAGGGTGTCCTCGCTTTCAATCTCACCCCCGTCGACATCGGTCTCAATAACCTCGGCCTCTCCCGGGTCGTGAAACCCAAGTTTTGCCTTGGCGTATGTCTCGAATGTTTTATCCTTAAAACCGTATTTTGTAAGGTCTTGGCGGGTGATCGTTTTTATAGCGTTTGCAGCCTCAAGAGTTGCCCGTTTTACAAAGGTGACAGTTGTGCCCCTCAAAGAGAAAGCGGCCCCATAAGAGGCGCCTAAACGATTGAGAAAGGAAAGGTCGGTCTCTTTGTTTTGCGTAACCCTTGGGAGAGTTATGTCGAATTTATCCGGCATAACAACGCTTAACGAATTGCGATCGGCAACGGTTTGAACTATTTGAGTAACGGTCTGATTTTCATACGCAACACTCTTTTTTGTCCTTACCGCTTTGGTTACTCCGGCACCGATACCATGAATTGTCACAAGGTCGGGAGGCCCGGAAAGCTCAAGCTCGTCGACCTCAAAAACTCCGCAGTCCAACACCGGGCCGGTGCCGATCTCGAGCTTTATTTGATCGCCTTTTTTAGGATACCAACTCGAGCGCCAAAGGGCGTCCGTGTCGTCGAGCTTTATCTCAATCTCGTCGGCCTCACCCGTTACGTGGTCGGTATAGGTGACCATAATAAGAGCTCTGGACAAGTCCTCGGTTATGTCCTTACCCTCATAAATTACTTTAAATTTTGGTTGTAAAACGTTCATTTATTGGGCGTAATATACAACGTTAACGTGCATGTAATTTCCATTATTTGAGCCCGCAATTACGACGATCTCGTAAGCGGTGTCTCCGGCGTTTCTCCTTAAAAAAGTCCGGGCCGCACCGGGCGAAGTTGTCGAGGCACTTTCCATCCAACCCGTCCCGGCATAAAGTCGATCGGAGCCGCCGGTCAACCCGGGAGGTTCCGCAGGAGACGGGCAGTCTGCGGGCAAACTTACGGAGGCGACCGTTACGGCGCTGCCATTTGTCCCAAAAATTATCCAAATATCCAAGGTAACAACGTTACCAACTCTTTGCCATGTGTAGGAGTGATTTGTCGACCCGCTTGGAGCCGTTGTCCCGGTAACCATTGTATAAGTTCCGGTATAGGTTTGCGAGTTGTGAAACTCGAAAGGGGTCTCCGCAAAATTAGCCGCCACGCTCGTGTTGTTTACAAGCATTGTGTGAGCGGATCCGGCTCGCAATTTCGCATAAGTTACCGCATTGTTATTAATTCCCGCCGTTGGTAATCCCGTTGCGTTAGTCAACACCAATGCCGAGGGTGTCCCGAGATTTGGAGTTGTTAATACCGGAGAGGTAAGGGTTTTATTTGTGAGGGTTTCCGTTAGGTCTTTTAAAAGCGTTCCGCCAACCCGATAGGCGCCCGTAACATTTGCGTCACCATTAACGTCGAGCATGTAACTGTGAGACCCGAAAGCCCCAACGTTTAAGCCCGTGTAATCCAAAGACATTTGTTTGGTCAAAGTTGACGCCCCGGTATTGGTGATCGCCCAAATGAGTTTTGTGCCATGGGCGCCAACGGCCCAATTTTCAGTCGTCACCGCTTTCATGCCTGCGGTAACATCGGACGTCCAAGCCGTGCCGTCGAAACCTCGGAAACCATAAACCCCTATTGGGTCGCCTGCCAATAAAGTCGAGGGGCTTGCCTCGCTACCATTTGCAGAGGCTAACCGGAAAAGGGTTTCGTTTGTATAACCTGTAAATAAAGCCTCGTATCGGCCCGCAAGGTCTCTAAAATTCAAATTATAGTTATCTGTGTTTAACCCTCCTATTGAAAAAGTCCAATCGGTTGGGTCTATACTAAATAATTCGTCGTCCCCGTAGCCCCCACCTGCATCGCCAAAAGCGATACGTCCGGGGTGAAACTCCGACAACGCTAAATAGTCGACTTTCTCCGCCGACCACAAAGGGTCGTTTTCTAAGTCATTTATCTCCTCAAATGTCGAAGTCCCATCACTCATAAATAGCTGAAGAGTGTTATCTAATGGGGCGTCGGCGGGAAAATATACACTATAATAGTCGCCGGTTTCCAAGCCGGAGGGCGGATTAATTAAGACCCCACCGCCGGAGGTGTTGCCGAGCCTTATTTGACCGGGGTTTATAGAGGCCGCAGACCCGTCAATACTTAGAATTTCTAATCCTTCAACGTTTAATGTAGCCCCGCCAACGTCGGGGTCGGATATTGCAAAAGAGCAATTTTCATCATCCATAAGTAAAGTGTGAAACCCGAAACCGTCATCGTCAACATAAGTGAAGTGCGGAGAGCTCCCGATCGTGCCGTCGGGGTTTCCCCAAAGCAACTCCGTAGGGGTTAAACCCGAAACGCCGCCAATAAGAAACGCTAATAAATCATATTCCGCCCCGGCATCGTCCTTAAAATAAAGGTGATTGTCGGTCTTGACATATATACGCCCATAACCTGCGGGAGGAGTTGATCCCGAGGTCTCCTCCTGAAAAATAGGCGGAGTTTTAAAAGCGTATTGGTTATCAATCGGGACGAGGACTTGGGCCGTCGATACGAGGGCCGAAAATAAAAGAAGTAAAAGAGTTAATTTTTTCATTTGATTATGCTGTTTTTAGATTGTGGATTGTGCGATAATAAAGATCTCGGTGTCGTCCGCAGGCGACCCGGTAAATACAACCTTACCCGACTCCGGCGTCCAAGACACAACGATCTTAGCGTCGGCCGATAAGCCCACAAGGTCGCCAAGGAAACCGACCCCGGAGATCGCAAAGGCTAAATTTGCCAATGGGAAACCAATTAAGGCCGGAAAAATACGGGCCTCCGGTTCGCCGTCGACCATGTAAGTCGAGTCGTCTGATCTATATTTTAAAATCATAAGGTTATTTGTAATCGGTAAAACGTAAATATTACCGGCCGGAACAACTGCGTAAGGAGTAACTCCGTCGGGTTTATATATTTTAACATAGCCGCCACCGGTTGAGGTTACGACATTGACTTGGTAAACGGGTTGCGTGCTGACTGTGGTGTTTACCGTTGTGCGTTTCCAAGGAGGCAACATTGAGGAGTCTGCGGAGGGCTCCGATAAAACCGGGATAAGTAATTTTAATCCGCTCGGTAAGACGTCGTAAACCGGGACTTTAGGGTTTGCGGCAATGATCTGCGGCATCTTCGTAACGTCACCATAAGCCAAAAATGCAATATTGTCCCAACGATCTCGCTCTTTTGTGATATACTCTGTAAATGCCATGCCGCAAATTTATAAAAATTTTTATAATTATGGCCTTCTTAAAATTACATTTGTATTTAAAAGGTCGGCCGCCGAAAACATTGTCTCAACTGATAATTGAAAGGCTAAATTAGCATCGGCCGCACCTGTGACGTCACCGACTGCGGTGTAATTTAATAGCGTTCCTATGCCTGTGAGCACGCCCGGGAGTGTTGCGTCAAGACCTGACAAGACCGCCCCGAGAGTTGTGGCGTCGTCGATCTTTTGTTGCATGTCAATTATAAGCTCATTCATATTGCCGAGCGTTTCGGTTATGGTGTCCATAAGCCGGGGAGCCTCGGTCGGATTATTTGCCGCCGTTGCGAGATCCGTGTTAACTGTTGAGGCCATAATCGTCGCCTCGGTTACTTGGCCCGAAATAATTGCGGCCGGTGTTTGGGCCAACTGTATCTCCTCAACCGGGAGCGGAGTGTTTCCCTCCATTGCAAAGCCGGAGGCAACCGCATCGCTTTGCTCCTTTATAGGTTTATTTGGGTCGTAATGCTCGAGGAGGTTAAGGTCAAGGGTTCCCTCAACGAGCTCGCCTAACGGCCCGCTCATGGTCACCGTTTCAGAAATTGAAACGAGCACGAAGTCGCCCACAACCTTTCCGTTTCCCATAATTAACGGCATAATCTCCGCATTTTCCCGAGCGTCGTCGAGTGCGTCGATCTCCTTTTGAGGGTTACAAAATGAGGCATGTAAATAGATCGTAATGGCTATATTTTGCAAGTCGGATCCAATCCGTTGCAAAGTTGGTCGGCCCTCAATGCGAGCGTGCTCGGCGTAATTCGTTGCTCGGCGTTTTTCCAAGCTCTCGAAACCCTTAACACCCTCAAAAATAATATTTCCTAATTGTGCAAACATTACCCAAATTTAAGCCGCTCCTTTCGGTTATTTGCATCGGTGATCATTTGCATAATGTCGCTTTTGTGTTTTTCAAGCTCTCGAGCAAAGTCGACCTTATCTTGAGCCGTGCCTCCGCCGATCGTAATGGTCGGGTTATAAGTAATGTGCACGTCTCCGCTCGTAACCTGTTGAGAGCTTTGCGAAATATTTTTATTTATTGGCATGGCTTTAGGCCCCGCCACAACTCCGCCCGGCATCATTGCGACGGCCATGGTAGCCGTAACCGCTTTCCGCATGGCCGTAACCATGCCCGCCGGTTTTATGGTTTGGGCAATGGTCTCAACTATTTTAACCCGGTGCAAGTCTCGGAAAGGCCCATCTTTGGCAGGCGAAAACGGGAGAAAATCCCGTATTTTTTTAACCATACCTTTAACGGCCTCAATAGGTTTTGAAACCATTGACTTAATACCCTCCCAAATTTGTTTGATAATATTTTTACCGGCATGGTAGAGCTTTTTACCAAAGCCCTCAAGCCAATTAACAATATTATCAAAATTTTTGATGATAATACCAAGAGGGGTAAAGTTCAAAAATATTTTTTTCACAAAATTAACGGCCTTGTGAAATATCTTAACCACACCGTCCCACAAGTTGCGAAAAAATGCGGTTATTTTATCCCAATGTTTTATGATTAACCCTTGGGGTGTATAGTTTAAAAATAACTTTTTAATAAAGTTCCACACCTTAGAAAACACATCCTTAACACCGTCCCACAACCTTATAAAAAAGGCTTTAACCTTATCCCAATTTTTTATAATTAGGAAAGCGGCCACGGCGATCGCTGCAATGATCAAAAGTATCGGGTTGGCAAGCATAACCCTGCCCAAAAACATAACGGCCTTGGACACAACGCCGAAAACCGTCGAAAGCACGGAGAAAACCCGGGCGCCAATGCTGACAACTTTAAAAATTCCACCAAATACAAAGCTCAAGCCGGACACAACCAAGCTCAACGACGCAAATATTGCGAGGCCCTTGGCTACATTCGACACAAGTGTCCCGTTTTCGGATACAAATTTTTGAATTGCCGGGACAACTTTGTTAATAAACATGTCGGCAACCGATTGAATAGTCGGGAGTAAAGCCCCGCCGAGTTGCTCCATTACTTCGCCCCATGCGGCTCGAGCCTTAGACGAGCTCGAGGCACTCGCCTCGGCAACACCTCCGACCTTTCCCTCAATCTTTTTGAGGATCATGTCTTGGGCCGCCAATAGCTTGCCCGACTTCATTAACTCCTCGATTTTCTTTTGCTCTTGCTTAGTAAATTGGATCCCGGCACGGTTAAGGGCCTGTAAATTTTTTATAGGGTCTTGGAGCATTTTACCGACCTTGGTAGCATTTGAGGCGGCATCGCCAAAACCTGCGGCTTGTAGATCATAAAGAGCGGCGGTCGTGCGGTTAAAGATACCCGCCTCCCGTGCTTGCTTACTCACCACTTTCGAGAAAGTTGCGAGCTTTGTTTGGGCCGCAACGATCTCCTCGTCGTCGACCCCAATTTTCATTTGTAAGGCAGAGGCATAAGCGGCGGCTTGTTTTGACGCATCGCCGGTCGTGTCGCCCATGTTTTTAAAGACCCGGTCAAGTTTTTTGACTGCGATCTCGGCCTCCTCTGCGGCCTTTACTGACATAAACAACGGAGCGGCAACGGCGAGACCGATCGCCCCGGCATCTCGGCCAAAGGCAAACGCCGACTTACTGATTGAGTCGGCTCGTCGGTTGAGTGTATTAAGTCGGGTAATGGCACCGTTGACCGCCGAGTTTATTACTCTCGTGGCATTGTCCAACGCTGACAAAACAACCGTAAACCTTAAATTTTTATCCGCCATCTTTCTCCGGGGGTGTGTTTAAATAATTATGCAACCTTAGCGCTTCTTTATGTTCAAAATGGAGCTCGGGGAGCGACATTTCCATTAGCTCCGCCCGGCTCCATCCGTTAAAGTGTGCGACAAAGGTCAGATCCTCGCCGCTTACAAAAAATTTCGCTCGGTAAAAATGGTCATGAGCTCCGTATATTCCGACATCGGTAGCTCGTCCATTTCCTCCATTGTAAACGATTTGCCGTCAATAGTGACGAGTTGCGACATAAGCGCCGGGAGATAAAGAGAGTCGTCGTCTTGCCCGCTTGTCATGCGTTGAGCTACTCGGACATGCTTACCCTTTCCCGGGGCGATCTTTGCAACTCGACCCGTTTTTAATGTGATCGTCTCGACACCATTGGCGTCAATTTGGCGGGCCGGAGTTTCTGCGGACTCCGCCCCTTTAATTTCGTTGTTTTCCACTGCTTTAGTTTATTTGCGTTAACTGATTAAATACCAAGATTTGCCCGGTAAGTAGCAAGTAAATCCACACCGTCAACGGTGTAAATGTTTGCCAATACGTCAAGCTCCAAAATGGTCTCACCACCAACCACGAGCTTAATGTAAGTAACATTAAGAGCGCTCTCAAGCTCAACGTTTTCGTTTTGCTTAAAGGTGCCAAGAGGTAAGGCCTTAAATTGGGCAGTCATATAAACAACGCAAGCGGACTCCCCGGTTTTACCCTCGGATCCATAATTTTCCAACGACGCCCTTACCTGCATTTGCACGGTTTTGGTCGGGTTGGCCGCTTTTTTAAATACGTCCTTATATACTGAATTCCACTTAATGCGGGCCTCGAGCTTGTCAATTCCGGAAAAAAGTTCAACCATGCCGACCATGCCAAGAGCTTTATGCTCCGACATTTTCGAGGTAATTACCGGCAAAGTAACCTCCTCGGCTCTCCCGAGCCAAGAGTTGCCGTCAACGTAAATATTTGCGTTGGTTAGTCTGTTAATTTCGAGTCCCATGTTATTGGCCTAAATTTTTAAGTAAGGTTATGTCTACAAATGATTTGAAAGTCCCACGCTCAAAAGGCACCGGGCTCATGCGTTGAAACGAAAACGTTGCATGTCCGAGGGCAAGCTCCTCAACCGGATTCTCGGCCGGGTCATAAAACACCTTGCATCCCGGTAAAAGCGCACCCTTGCCGATCAATGTTCTCACAAGACCGTTAGCGCTTTCGACAACCGAGTCAAGTATTGCATTGTTAAGCGGCTTGTCAATAAAATTGAGCATACCAAGCTCAATGCTTTCGTGGATAACGTCGGCCGTCCTTTGAAAAGCGATAAAATTGTCCGGCGTGGTCACTGCGGGCCATGCTGCGGAGCGGTTACCCCATGTCCTTACTCCCGTGCCAAAGCTCGAGAAAAGGGTCACAATTCCAACCTCGTTTAATTGGTTGGCCTCGCAAAGAGGATCGGCTATATGAGCGGTAATTGGTTGCTCAACCCCTGTAATTCCTAAAATTTCGTGATTTGACGGGCTTACCCAATAACCCTCATTAATGTCGGTCGCAGCAATTACACCGGCTAAAAATGCAGAGTAAGGACGATTTTGGTCGTCGTCCGAGTAGGCGTCGTAAGCCTTTAACATTGGGAAAGTTAAAATAATACGCTTGTTTGACGTATAAAAATTAATATCCCCGTCCGGGCCACGGCCTGCGATCGCTCCGGCTACTGTTGTGCCCTCCGGTGCGTCAATGATTGCATGTCCACGCTTTGCCGCAACGATTGAGCCGAGTGCCGTAGCAACGGCCGCAACGGTGCAAAAGCCCGGAGCAATATAAATCTTAACCGAAAAGCCAAAAGTATTGTAAGCAAGCTCAAAACACTTTAAACCCGTGCGGGCGCCTGTCTCTCCGTCAACCGCTCCAATAATTTGCGAGGAGGTTACCTCCGTGACGTCGAGTTTTGTATAAGTAACTTTTAAGCTCGTGGTGTCCGGCAATGTAGTCCGGTCGACGATCGTAAAATTACCATACTCGTCGTATGTGTAATGAGTATTAAGCACGTAAGTTGTATCGCCTGCGGAGTTTTTAACAACCGGAGCGGAGACAACCGGAGCGGCCGCCGTTTTAAAGGCTCCGTCCGTAACGGTAACAACTTCGTTTGTAACCTCGTCGGTGTTTCCCGTGGTATCAAAAGTATTAACAACTAAAACAGTCCCGGCCCCTTGTGCGAAAATAGCAGCAAGAGACTGCGGTATATCAAAGCCCGGGAGCTCTTTACCAAATTGGGCCGCATCTTGCTCGCTTGTCACAAGCGTAAGAGTGTTTTTAGGGCCGAGGGGTGCGATACCGACCAAGCCGATAACCGCCGATTTTACAACCTTTATCGGTTGCGAGCCTTTGGTTATTTCAATAACCTCGGCACCGTGTAAGTAGTTTGCTGACATTTTTTAAGATCTTTTTTTACGTTTGGGTTTTTTTGCTCTCTCGACTTTCGACACAAGCAAGCGACGAGCGACGAGAGTGCGAATATATGTATTTTTTTCGGGCAATTCGTAAACCCCACCGGGCACGAGTGTAATGTCCTTATCTCCGGGCCGCATGTTAAGCGTAGCCCGTATAATGTTTGCCCCTGTGTAACTGAATTGCGCCATAAAATTACCTTAATGCGATCAAATGAGCGGCGGTTGTCCCGGTGCTCAAGACCCTTTTTACAATTACGGGAAAAACGCCAATAGGCACGGCTTTAAAAAGCACGGAGTCCGTATCGTCCGCCAATATTGCCGTAATGTCACCCGCTTGGCCGACGTATAAAATTGCCGGGGCAATATCGTCGTCGTCGTCCGGGATCACCGCTTGGGCCTTGCTTGCTTGCAAGTTAATAGTGCGGCCGCTTTGATTTGTTAGTAACATTTTAAACCTCCTTTAAATTGAGTTGTGTAATTAAAACCTCGTCCTCAACATCGGGCACAAATTCAACCGTTACCCATGTCGTCGATAGTGTTATACTGAATTGCCAAAGATCGTCCGAAAACTCGACAAATTCAATTCCTTTGTCGGGGACGATTTGCAACTTTTGGCACCCCGTCGGTTTAAAGCCGAGGAGGCTCTTTTTTATTTTAATGAGGAGATCGTAAATACCGGTCGTTCCTCTTAATTTTTTGCTCTGTAAAATAACGTTAAAATGCCCGGTCTCCTCCTGACTTACCGGGTTGGTAGTTTTAGTCCCTCCAAATTTAGACCCCGCATATTGGACGATAAGCTGAATATTTGGCACGGGCAACTTGAGATCTTTCTCTCTCTCCGGCACCGGTAAAACGTCGACCTTTTCCCATGCTTCGGCGGCAAGCCGGGCACTGATTTCGTCCTCTATGGTGCTGTAAATTGTGCTCATGGTTTTAACTCGAGTTTTGCCCGGTATGTTTTACCGTCGTATAACTTGTCGAGAGTTCTGACATAATAAGACAAAACCCCGTTTATTGTAACCTCCTCGTCACCCCCTTCGGCTAACGACTCGTAAAGCCCCGGGAGATCGCCCTCTTTAT
>ERZ650304.253-NODE-253-length-33271-cov-10.624789_pt1 | contig 33271 bp, 42 predicted proteins | sample MGYA00376240_ERZ650304 | MGnify/ENA primary metagenome ERZ650304 (study PRJEB26733, sample SAMN07839271) | wastewater metagenome | biome: small river; feature: stream; material: water | place: USA: North Carolina | collected 2016-03-01 ... | reverse complement strand
ACGTCCTGATCCTGGACGACGACCGCCTCGCCGACCTGGCCGGCCTGCGCGTCGTCCGGCGTCAGATCCGGCCCAGCGGCCTGGACCTGGTCTGCAACGCCTGGCCTCGGAGGTCGTCGTGATCCGATTCGACGTTGCTGGCGAGCCCGCCGCCAAGGGCAGCTACCGGGCGATCCCGACCCGGGCCAAGACCAAGCAGGGCCGGCAGCTCGCGATCGTCAAGAACGACGACCCGCGCTGCACGTCATGGCAGGAGCTCGTCGGCTGGTCGGCCAAGGCCGCGATGCGCGGCGCGCCGCCGATGAAGGGCGCCGTGACGATCGAGGCGGTCTTCCGCTTCCCGCGGCCGCCGACCACGAAGCTGGCCGCGCCGCGGCTCGACGTCGACAAGCTCGCCCGGGCGCTGCTGGACGGCCTCACCGGCATCGTCTACGTCGACGACAAGCAGGTCGCCCGGCTGCACGCCCGCAAGGAGTGGGGCCCGGCCGGCGTCTCCGTGGTGGCCGTCGAGACGCCAGTGCTGGCGGTGGAACCGCCGCCGACCGCGCCACCGGACTCGCCGGCGTACGCGCCTCCGCACCCGACCTACCTCCACCGCTGCTCGGCCTGCAGCCTCGTCTACGCCGCGGTCTCGGCCGCCAAGTTCGCCGACGGCGGCTGGCCACCGCTGCACTGGCTCGAGGACCTCATCGAGCCCTGGCCGCTCTGCCCGGGCTTCGGCAAGCCCGGCACCCGCCTCGACAACGAAGGAGCCACGCCTTGACCTCCATCAACGGCCTGCCCGCTGTCCCGCTCGATCCCGAGGTGCACAAGCGCCTGCTGGTCGAGGCCTACCGCCGCGCCGCCGGCGCCGGCGACATCCGCGACGTCATGCGCGCGATCGCCGAGCAAGCGCTCGCGCCGGTGCTCGCCAAGCTCGGGGCCGAGGATCTCGACGCCCAGGGCAGGCCGGTGCCCCAGCCGCCGCCCCCTGCGGTCCCCAGCACCGGTCCCGGGGAGCAGCCCCCGTGATGGCGGTCGAGGTCGGGGACCGCCTCACCCAGAACGTGCGGCGGCGGATCACCACCATGATCGCGGTCGCCGCCGGCGACGCCAGCGACCTGGGGCTGGCCCGGGCCCGCGAGCGCCTGACGGTGCTGGCGCCGCAGGGGGCCGCTACGGCCGAGCTGCTCGGCGTCCTCGCGCAACTCGCCGCCCTGACCACCCCGCGCTGCCCCCGCTGCTGGGTCGCCTCGGTCGGGCTCTGCCCGGAATGCCGCCCGGCTCACGCGCGCGAGCTCGCCGGCGCGTACCGCGTCCAGGCCGGCGCGCTGCCGCCGGTCGACCCGGCGGCTGGCGCCACCCAGAGCGACCCGCCGGCCCCGGCCTCGACCGGCGCGCTGCTCGACCGCATCGACCGCGAGGACCTCATCGCGATGTGCGCCAGCAAGCGGCGCTACGTCAGCCAGATCGACGCCGACAAGGTCGCCCGCCGCTGCGAGGCCGAGCGGCCCGGCACCGTGCTGCGCTCGTACTCCTGCCCCTGCTGCTACGGCTGGCACCTGACCCACAAGCCGCTGGCCCCGGAGCCCGTCCGGTGAGGGTCGCCGCCGTCGTGCAGCTGACGTTGTTCGCGTTCGACCACTTCGAGGTCGATGGCGAGCTGCGCTCGCTGCGCAGTCCGGCCCGCGGTCGGGTCGAGAACCGCCGCCGCCGCGCCGACCAGCTGGCCCTGCCGCTGCCGAAGCGGAAGCGCCGCGAGGTCCTGCGCGACAACCTGCGCCGGCTGGCCGACCGCGAGGTGCCCCAGTTGCCGGCCACCCGCGGCGACTGCCTGACCGAGGCCACCAACCCCCGCGTCGGCGGCATCTGCCCCAAGTTCTCGTGCCGCCACAACCTCGCCCTGTGGGTGAAGGACAACGGCGCCATCAAGGTCGAGGGCGCGGCCGGCGACACCAACAACCACCCCACGATCCGCAGCCACCGCCGCGTCAGCGACCGGACGCTCGAGCACGTCGCCGACATGATCATCGCCCGGGCCGACCGGCTGGGCATCTCGCTGTGCGTGCTCGACCTGGCCGACGCGATCGCGGCCGAGCGCGTCAAGCTGCGCACGCTCGACAAGGACGCCTCCGAGGCGCCGGACTGGACCTACGCCCTCATCGCCCGGATCCTGGTCGTGTCGGCCGAGCGGGCCCGCGTGCTCGGCCACGGCGCCGCCGCGTCGCTGCGCGCCAAGCTGATCGAGGCCGGCCTGGGACCCGAGGACGCCGACGGTGACGACGCGCAGGCCGGGCCCGACCCCGCGCCGCCGGCGCGGCCACCGGCGGCGACCGCGCTGGCGGCCCCGAGCGCTCCGCTGGTGCAGATCCGCCGGAAGCCGAAGTCGCCCGAGCCCTGCAAGTAAGACCGTCACCACCACCCGTGGACGAGCAAGATCGCGGCAATGGCGATCAGGGACGTCACGCCTAGGATCGTGAACGCCCAGAAGAAGCGCCTGACGACGTCGGCGCCAACGATGTCGGCGCCGACATAGGGGCTGCGGATCGAGACACGCTCGGGGCGGCGGGTGGCGGTGCGGCGGGGACGCTTGGAGCGGGGCATGCGACCCACGCTATGGGCGGTCACGCCGAGGCCCGGGCTTCACCCGAAATCCGGTTTTTTGAGACCGGTTTCGTGGGTGGTGGTCCAGTGGAAACGCAGGCTTGCACCTCTGAGAACAGGCGAGCCACCATGACCCGCGGACAGTTCAAGCCCGGCCAGTCCGGCAACGCCGGCGGCCGCCCCAAGGTGCAGGCCGACGCGTCCCGAGCGCTCGCGCGCTACATCCAGGACGCCACCGCCGGCGGCGTCGAGCTCGCCGAGTTCGCGCTCGCGATCCTGCGCGCGGACCCGAACCTGCCGCCGGGCCGGCCGAGCACGGAGGAGAGCGACCGACGGCGCACGCTGGCCGACTTCGGCGTCGACCCGAAGACGGTGACGCTCGAGGCCAAGGAGCGGGCGAAGGACTGGCTCGCCGACCGCGGCCTGGGCAAGGCGATGCAGTTCATCGACATCGGCGGCGAGGGCGACGAGGGCGAGACCATCGTGCCGATCGACCTGTCCGGCCTGACCCTGGCGGAGCTCAAGGACCTCAAGCGGCGCCTGCGCGCCGGCGGCGACGATGCCCCGGGCGCCGGCGGTCCGGCCGAGGCCCACGAGGGGGACGAGCCCGACGACCCGCCGGCGGCGACCACCGGCTGAGCCGTGGCCGCGAACCTCTGCACGACCGAGGCCCGGCGCGCCGACTGGCTCCGCCAGGTCACGGCGGCGCTGTGCCGCGCGTCGTTCGCCGAGTTCGTCAAGGAGAGCTGGCCGCTGCTCGAGTCGGGCGAGCTCGAGTGGACCGAGTTCCAGCAGGCCCAGTGCGACACGCTGCAGGCCTTCGGCGAGGACTGGCTCGCCGCCAACGGCAAGGCGAACGCCGAGCAGCTCGCCCGCGTCCGCGCGCACTGGCACCGGCACGGGCTGCGCCGCAAGAAGCGCCACCTGCTGGTGCAGGACCTGATCATCAACGGCTTCCCGGGCTCGCTCAAGAGCCGCCTGGTGATGGTGCTGTTCCCCGCGTGGATGTGGCTCCACGACCCCACGTTCACGATCGCGGCGACCAGCGGCACCGGCGACAACGTCACGCGCGACAGCAACGCCCACAAGGAGGTGGTCTCGTCGCGCTGGTACCGCGAGACCTTCGACATCACCTGGAAGGTCGGCGTCAACCGCGCCGGCGACGTCGTCGACAGCACGCGCGAGTGGTGGAACAGCGCCGGCGGCTACCGGCTGAGCAAGAAGCTGTTCTCGAGCTGGCAGGGCGTCCACGTCGACTTCCTCGCGATCGACGACCCCGACGACGCGATGAAGGTGTGGGACGACCCGATCCGGCTGCGCACGCGCAAGAAGTGCCGCGCGATCCGCAACCGCACGCGGCACCCGACGCGGTCGATTCGATGCCTGGTCCAGCAGCGCGTCCACCCCGAGGACGTCACCGGCGACCGCATCGAGAAGGGCACGTGGGCGCCCGACGACCGCGGCTCGCCGGCGGTGCTGTCGATCTCGCTCGAGTACCGCGCCGCGCGCCGCTGCACGACGCCCTACGGCTGGACCGACCCGCGCACCAAGGAAGGCGAGGTCGTCCACCCCGAGCGCTACACCGACGACTTCATCAAGGCCGAGCGGAAGGAGTACGGCAAGAGCGGCTTCGAGGCGCAGTACAACCAGAACCCCGGCACCACCGAGGGTGGCTGGTACGGGCGGCAATACTGGCGGTGGTTCCGGTTCGTCGACGACGACATGAACCCGCGGCCGCGCCCGGACGGCTGCACGCCGGCCGACAAGGACCCGGCGATCGAGATCGGCCGCCGCAAGGACGGCCGCCCCCTAGTCGACACCATCAGCCTGTCGGTCGACGCCACCTTCGGCTCGCTCGACGAGGAGACCGCCTCGGCCGTCGGCCTCACGGTCTACGGCATCATCGCCGGGCGGCGGCTCGGCTTCTACGACGACACCAAGCCCCGGACGTACACCGAGACCGAGGCGCGGATCATCGAGCTCATCGTCGAGTGGGGCGTCGAGGAGGTGCTGGTCGAGAAGAAGGCGCAGGGCACGGCCGTCGTCAGCCGCCTCCAGAAGCTCATGGAGGACGCGCGCCTCGTGAACAAGACGGGCAAGGCGATCGTCGTGAAGCTGGTGCTGCTCGAGACGGAGGGCGGCAAGGGCTCGCGCGGCCGCGCGGCCCAGGCGACCGTCGAGAACGGCCTGTGCTACCTGCACGATGGCGCGCCGTGGGTCGAGCCCTGGGTCGAGGAGGTCAGCGGCTTCCCCAAGGCCCACCGCGACGACCGCTTCGACGGCTTCACCCAGATGGTGATCCACTACGCCGGCCACATGAGCACCGTCGAGGAGACGGCGGCCTACGACAACATGGGGGCCGCGCTCGGCCTGCCATGACGGGCGGCCCGGCCCGCCCGCTTCCGTGCGTCGGCGGGCCGGGCTGTGGCCAGCATCGCCACGATGTGGTTGCCCCGGTTCCTTCGACGCTCGCGCGCGGACGCTGACGCCGAGTCCCCCGCGGCCCTGCCGCCGGCGGAGTCACCCTCCACGCCTCGCGCCGACGCCTGGCAGCCGACGCCCCGCGAGGACCTCGGCTGGCGTGTCGACGCCTGGCAGGACCCGAGCACCGGCCTCGGCACCGAGCGCGACGGCCGGCTATGGGCCACGTTCGTCGCCGACCTCGTCACCGCTCGCCAGGCCGCCGAGCTCGTCCGCGGCGACGGCCTGGCCGCCAAGCTGGTCGAGGACATCGTCGGCGAGGCCTTCCGTATCGGCTTCGACCTCGAGATCAAGGAGCGCACGCAGACCCGCGGGAGCGACGGCGCAGTCGAGGCCGTCGACGAGCGCCCGGCCGAGCAGCTCGAGGCCGACGTCCGGGCGGCCTGGGTCAGCCTCGGCGTGCTCGAGAAGCTCGCCCTGGCCGAGAAGATGGACCGCCAGGACGGCGGCGCCGCCATCTTGCTGGGCCTCACCGACCTGCGCACGACGCCGGATCGCCCGCCGGCCAAGAACGCCAAGCTCGAGTGGTTGCGGGTCGTCCACCCCAGCCGGCTCCGGCCGCACCAGCGGTACAGCGACCCCTACTCGGCGAAGTGCGGCGAGGTCGAGCTCTGGCATCTCCTGCCCGAGACCAAGGCCGGCATGTCCGCGTCGACGTCGGAGCCAATCCTGGTCCACGAGGAGCGGTTGATCATCCTCGACGGCGTCCACACGGCGGGCGACGTCTACACGTTCTACGAGTTCGAGGGCTTCGGCGACAGCATCCTGACGCGGGCCAAGGCGGCGGTCCGCCGCTTCTACGCCGCGCTCGATGGCATCGAGATCACGGCGCGGCGCAACGGCGAGCCCTGGTGGAAGGTCAAGGACCTGCCGCGGCTGCTCGCCACCGACGGCGGCAAGGGCTTCCAGACCCGGCTCGCCGCCAAGGAGCGAGCCCGGTCGACCCTCAAGACCAACGTCATCGACTCCGAGGACGACTACGGGATGGCCGCCGCGCCGCTGACCGGCCTGCGCGAGGTCGTCGAGACGTTCAAGGACGAGCTGGTGGCGATCACCGGCATGCCGCGCGCCCGCCTGTTCGGCGAGAGCCCGGGCGGCATCGGCGACAACTCCAAGGGGCCGCAGCGCGTCTGGTACGACTACGTCGCCGCGTGGGCCAAGGTGAAGGCGGTCCCGCCGCTGGTCCGCATTACGACGCGGCTCATGAACGGCCTCGGCGGCACGCCCTACGACTGGACGATCACGCCCACCGACCCGTGGCAGATGTCGGACAAGGAGCGGGCCGAGATCAACAAGCTCGACGCCGAGACCGACGTCGCGCTGGTCACCGCGGCGATCATCACGCCGCGGCAGGCAGCAAGCCGCGAGGAGTGGCAGCTCCGGTACAAGCTCGAGGCCGTCGACGACATGAGCGAGGCCGACATCCCGGACGACATCCGGGACCCGAACGCCGACCCCGCCACCGAGCCGAACGCCGGCGGCGGCGACATCCAGAAGACCGCCCTCAACGGCGCGCAGATCGCGTCGCTGCTCGAGGTCGTGCGCGCGGTCGCCGCCGGCGAGATCCCGCGGGCGACGGGGATCGCGATCGTGCTGGCCTCGTTCCCCAACTCGTTCGACGCCAGCTCGGCCGAGAGCGTGATGCCCCAGGAGGGCTTCGCACCGCCGCCTCCGCCGCCCGCACCGTTCGGCGATGGGCCACCCGGTAGCCCGCCGGGTGCCGGCTCGGAGATCGCCGGCAAGTTCGCTGACGCCGCGGCGAGGAAGGCGGCCGAGGGCGAGAGCAAGCCGAAGAAGCCAGGCAAGAAGCCGCCGGCCGGGGAGACGCCGCCGTGATCGGCGCCGCCTGCCTGGTGGCGACCGCGCTGGTGTGGTGCGGCCTGGTCGGCCGTGGTGCGCTCCGGCTTCGCCGCACCCAGCACCAGCTGGGGCGTCTGGCGGCGCCGGTGCGCCGCCAGACGCCCGGGGTCGAACTGCGCGACCCGTGCGGCCACCTGCTGGCGTTCCGCTGCGGCTGCGGCGACCGGCGGGCCGCCGATGCCCGCGATCGCCCGCCGCCGACGTCGCTGCCGAGCGGCGGCGTCCCGATGCAGGGGTAGTCGGGTGCGCACCCGCGAGCAGGTCCGCGCCGACCGGACCCGGGCCGCCGCCCGGCCGGTGACGCGCGCGCCGGTGCCCCGCTACGCGCCGATCGACCGGCTCGAGGACGGCTACGCCGCCACGCTGCGCCGGCTCGTCGGCGCCGCCGCCCGGGCCGCCTTTGGGCCGCTGCTCGCGCGCCTGCCCGCCACGCTCGCCGCCGAGCTCGCCAGCCGCGGTGACGCCGCCGACCGCGTCGACGCCAGCTCGACCGCGGCGTCGATCTCCGACGCCCGGCGCCGGATGGCCAACGACCTGGCCGGCAGCTCGAAGGTGGCGGCCGCGCGCGCGGCGGCTGACGTCGACGACCACAACCGGATCCAGTTCGGCCGCCAGGTGAAGGCCGTGGTCGGCATCGACCTCGCCGGCTCGGCGAAGCTCAAGCCGATCATCGCCGGCTTCATCCGCGACAACGTCGCGCGGATCACCGGCCTGTCGGACCGGCTGGCCGCCGACGTCGAGCGGATGGTCGCGGAGGCGCTGGCCGGCGGGCGGATCCACGAGAGCCTCGCCGACGACCTGCAGGCGCGCCTCGGCGTGACCGAGTCGCGCGCCGCGCTCATCGCCGTCGACCAGGTCGGAAAGCTCAACGGCCAGCTCAACGCCCAGCGCCAGCAGGACCTCGGCGTCACCCACTTCTACTGGCGGACCTCGGAGGACGAGCGGGTCCGCGGCAACCCGGGCGGCAAGTACCCTCGCGCGAACCCGTCGCACTGGGCCCGGCGCAACCTGCGGTTCGCCTACGCCGACCCGCCCAAGGGCAAGAACGGCGAGCCCGAGTTGCCCGGAACGCCGATCCGCTGCCGCTGCAACGCCGAGCCCGACCTCGAGGACCTCCTCGCCCGCGAGGAGGCCGGCGCCGCCGACCCCGACAGCACGCTCCTGCCGCCGCTCGACCCCGACGTCGAGGCCGACGCACGCGCGCAACTGGCCGGGCTCGAGCCGACCGAGATGGCGCCGCCACCCGTCTTCGACCCGGCGTCGGTGCAGCGCCTGCTCGCCGCGGCACGGGCGGTGAGCATCGCCGACGCGCCGGCACGCGCCGCCGACACGTTCACGCCGCTCCTGCGCCTGGTGCCGCCACCGCCAGCCACGCCGCCGGTCACGCCGACCATGCCGCCGTCGCTTGACCTTGCCGAACTGGCGCGCCGGTTGGAGCCCGTTCCTGCGCCGCCCCAGGATGCCTGGACCAAGTCCCAGGCGGCGATCGACACGCACGACGCGCGGCCCGTCGTCCAGCAGCTCGCGACGGCCGAGCTCGCGGTGAAGAAGCGGCAGGGCCATGGCGAGAAGGGCGTCAACGACTCGTTCCGCGTCACGCTCCGCAACCCGGACGGCACCACCATCGACGGCCTGTGGAAGCCGACGCCCACGACGAAGATGCGCGACAACATCAGCCCAGCGAAGGAGCCGCACCGCGAGCGCGCCGCGTCGCTGCTGGCGGAGCAGCTCGGCGTGCGCGACCTCTACCCGCCCGCGACGATGCGCGAGCTCGACGGCGAGGTCGGCTCGGTGCAGACCTGGGCCGACGGCACCACCAAGGACCCGCAGGCCCCGATCAACGGCGAGGCGATGGCGCGGATGCGGGTCTTCGACTTCATCATCGGCAACACGGACCGGCACGCCAGGAACGTGCTCTGGCGTGGCGGCACCCCGGTGATGATCGACCACGGGCTCAGCCTGCCCAGCGGGCCGCCGGGGCGGTTCATCCAGCCGCAGGCGTCCCTGCCGACGCCGGCTGGCCAACTCGGCCAGAGCCTGGTCGAGATGATCGCTGGCATCGACGAGGGCGCGATCGCGGCGACGCTGCGGACCGCTGGCCTTGACACGCCGGCCATCAAGCACACCTTGTACCGGGTGCGCGTCCTCAAGCGCGATCCGCAGCGGCTGGGCGCGACGTCGAACCCGGACCGCGACCGCGACCGCTGGGAGACCGCGGCGCAGGGTGCGCAACGCCTGCTCTCGGCCGCCGAGCGAGCGGAGATCGACGCCGTGGTAGCATCGAAGCGTCCGAGGAAGCGAAGGAAGCCGTGAAGCGCGTCGAATCCATCGATCCAGACACCTCCGCCCGGGTGGTGCTCGCGACCTTCACGCTCGTCGGCGACGAGGTGGTCAGCGACTTCCGCGACCGCAGCTTCCAGCGCGAGATCGAGGTCAACGGCCTCTACACGATGAAGACGGGCACGGTGCGACCGCAAGACGGGCGCGCCTTCTACGACGCCCTCGACGTCGCCTTCGCGCGCTCGTCGTTCGTGGCTGTCGCCGCCGACTGACGCCGCCGCGCGCGGCGCGTCCGCTTTCGTGGGTGGTCTGAGCGCCGCCCGTAGCGTGGCCTGGCAATGGCACGCGAGCGACGCATCGACCGAGCGGACCTCCGCCTCCGTCCGCCGCAGAAGCGGGACGACGGCAGCGTGCGGTATGACGCGGTGTTCACGCGCGCCGGGGTCTTCGAGTACCGGCAGAAGGACGGCACGATCGTCCGCGAGTACCGCTCGCCGAAGGAGGTCGGCCGCGCCGACAGCCTGGCGACCCTCGAGCTGGCGCACGTCACCAACCGCCACCCCCCGAAGAAGGGGATGGCGAAGGCGCTCGCGGTCGGCACCACCGGCACCGACATCAAGTTCGACGAGGCCACCGGCCTCGTCACCGGGTCGTGCCTCATCCGGGACGACGCGACCAACAAGGACGTCGACGGCGGCATCGTCGAACTGTCCTGCGGCTACGAGGTCGACATCCTCGAGAAGCCCGGCGTCACCCCGGACGGGCAGCGCTACGATCGCGAGCAGGTCGACGTCGTCTACGAGCACGTCGCGCTGGTGCCGAAGGGCCGCGCCGGCTCGGACGTGCGGCTGCGCACCGACGGCGCCGAGCCCGAGTGGCGCGACGACGCGGCGGTCATGGTCGAGGGCCCCTGGTCGGGCGCGCGCGTGATCGTCGCGTCCACCTCGCTGTCGGCCGTCGACCTCGAGAGCACCGTGCGCCAGGCGCTCGGCTCGGCGATGAACGTGACCATCATGTCGCGCACCGACCGCGCCGACGCCGACGCCGTCGTGACGCGCGGCTACGGCGGCGGGATCGAGGGCGCCCCGTACGTCTCCGTCTCCTCGCGCGAGCTGTCGCTCGACGCGCTGCACGCCACCGTAACCACCGCGCTCGCGGCCCTGGACGTGAAGGTCCTCCCCGAGCCCACCAGCAAGGACCGCGCCGACGAGGCCGGGAAGGACATCGCCGTCATGGACGAGCTCAAGAAGAAGCTGGACGCCGCCCTCGCCGAGGCCGCCACCGAGAAGGCCCGCGCGGACGCCGCCGAGAAGCGCGCCGCCGCCGCCGAAGCCGCGGTCGCCGCCGAGAAGACCCGCGCCGACCAGGCCGAGGCCCAGCGCGACGCCGCCAAGGAGCGCGCGGACAAGGCGGACAAGGCTCGCCAGGACGCGATCGATCAGGCGCCGGTCATCGGCCGCGCCCGCGTCGAGCTCGAGTTCAACGCCCGCGGCGTGCTCGGCAAGGAGTTCAAGGTCGACGGCGTCGGTGACCACGACCTCCGCCTCGCCGCGCTCGACAAGCTCGGCATCAAGGTCCCTGACGACAAGCGCACCAACGCGACCTACGTCGAGATGCGCTTCGACACCGCCATGGAGGAGGCCGGCACCTCCATGCGCGCGGACGCCACGCTGCGCGTCACCGCCGTCACCGCCGGCGGCGCCGATCAGCCCGTCGACTTCGCCGAGGCCAGCCGGCTCCGCAACGCCAAGCTGGCCGAGAACAAGCCGGTCGGCTCGGCCTGATCGCCTCAGCCCACCCACGCTCCCACCCGCCGACCCTTCCTTCCCCCGCGCCCCTCACCTGACCGACGGAGTCGACCATGGCCGTGCAGACCACCTACAACCTCAACCCCGCCACCGGCTACGCCGGCCAGATCGTCCGCCAGGACATCGTCATCTCCAAGCGGATCGGCTCCGCGGAGATCCTGTTCGGCGCCGGCGTGTGCCCGCACGCCACCGACGAGGACAAGGTCATCCTGCCCGCCGCCGAGGGCAACAAGGTCGTGGGGCTGCTCGCGCGGTCGCACTTCCACGCCCCCGACATCGAGGTCAACGCCGCCGGCACCGGCCTCAAGGAGGGCGCGCTGGGCAACATCTTCGTCAAGGGCGCCATGCTCGTGACGGCCGAGGACGCGGTCGCCTGGCTCGACCGCGGCTGGGTCCGCTGCACCGCCGGCGGCGTCGGCGAGGTGGTCGGCGGCATCACCAACGCCGACGAGGGCACCGAGACCATCGACTGCACCAACCAGATCCAGTTCCAGGCGGCCGCGGCCGCGGGGGCGCTGGTCCTGGTCGAGGTCGACTTCACCCGGAAGGCCTGATCTCGATGGCCAACCGTCGCAAGAACGAGTTCCTGGAGGAGCGCCGGCCGCTCTTCTTCGCGCACGCCCAGCTCACGGCCGGCCTGGGCATCGCCTTCTTCACCGCGGAGCGCGAGGGGCGTCTCGACAACGCCAGCTACCTCAACCCCGCGGGTCTCGCCGCGCACAACGACAACCACTTCACGCTCACCGTGCGGCGCAACGGGGCCAAGGACGCCCTGTCCTTCACCTCGTTCACCTTCACCGCCGAGGCCGACGACGAGAAGCTCACCAAGGTCGCGCACGGTCTCCAGACCGGCGACGGCCCGGTGCGCATCACCAACACTGGCGGCGGCCTGCCCAGCGGCCTCTCCGCCGGCGTCGACTACTACGTCATCAAGATCGACGCCGACAACCTCTACCTCGCGGCCAGCCGCGCGGCCGCGTTCGCCGGCACCAACCTGACGTTCACCACCGACGGCACCGGGACGCACACGCTGGCTGCGGCGACCGGCTGCCGGCGGCCGGCGGTGATCGCCAGCGGCGTCAACACCGACGCCGACGGCGGCGGTGCCGCGCTGCCGGCCCACACGCCCGTCACGCTCACGACCGCCGACGCCGGCTTCGTCGCCGGCGACGAGCTGCTCTTCGTCGCCGTCGAGGGCGGGACGGCCACGCTGCCGCTCGGCTACCTGCACGGCGAGGCCGTCTACACCGGCTGACCCGGCACCGCCCACCACCGCCACCCGATCCCTACCGCCCCCTCACCGACCGCCCCCACGACCACGGAGCCCACCATGCGCCTGCCCACCCGCGACTTCCGCGCCGACGCCGACCGGCGTGCCCGCTTCCTCCTCGGCCACTTCGAGCACGCCACCGGGGAGCGCGCCGACGCCGACGGCATCGCCTTCGTGTCCCGCGACCTGCTGCAGGTGATGCAGACCCAGTTCGAGGTCCAGTACCCCGAGCTGATGGGGATGATGTTCCTGCCCCCGCCGCGCGACCGGCTCGACCCGGGCGCGGCGCACTTCACCTGGCAGTCGAGCGACTTCGCCGGCGAGGCCAAGATCTCGCAGAGCCTGGACGACCGGGCCCCGACCGTGGACGTGTCGGTGCTCGAGGAGGCGCCGACCCCCTTCTTCAACGTCACCGAGGGGTGGACGTGGACGGTCGACGACCTCCGGGCGGCCGCGTTCGCGCGCCGCCCGCTGCCGCGCCTCAAGCCCGAGGCCGCGCGCAAGGTGATCGCCATCAAGCACGACGACATGCTCCTCATCGCCGACGGCTCGCCGAAGTGGTTCGGGATCCGCGGCCTGTTCAAGCTGCAGAACACCTGCACGTACGCGCTGCCCAACGGCGGCTCCAACGACCCGCGCTGGGAGAAGAAGACCGGCGAGGAGATCTACTCGGACCTCTTCGAGATCGCCAACGCGCCCAAGAAGGCCACCAACGGGATCGAGGTCACGAGCCACATCGCGCTGCCGACGACCCTCATGCTGCAGGCGACCAAGAAGCGGATGGGCGACGGCAACAGCGAGTCGGCGCTCGACTACTTCCTGCGCCAGCAGCGCCGGGTCAACCCGGGCTTCCAGGACGTGCTCGTCAACGACAAGCTCGAGACGGCCGGCGCGACCGGCAACCGCCGCGTGATGTCGTACATGCGGCGCAACGACAAGGTGTTCCGCGCCGACTCGGTCGAGTACGAGGAGTTCCCGCCGTCGATCGACGGCCCCCGCGCCCGGATCGAGGCGCGCACCCGCACCGCCGGCGCCAAGTCGCCGTGGCCGAAGTCGATCTGCTACGCGGACCAGGACGCCGCGTCCTGATTCGTCGGCCAACGCCATGCTGCCGATCGTGAAGCCGTCGAAGACCGTGGTGGTCGCGCTCAAGGGCGCGGCCGCCACGTTCGAGCAGCCACTCCACTTCGACGGCGTCTACCGCCTCCACGCGACGGCCCCGTGCTGGGTCGCCCAGGGGTTCGCCGGCGTCGCCTCGAAGGTCGAGGCCATCAAGGGCGAGGCGGGCTCCATGCCGCTCGCCGCCGGCGAGTCCGTCAACGTCGCCGGCAGCGAGGGCGACACGATCTCCGTCCTCGGCGACAAGGGCATCGCCACCCTCACCCCCATCAAGTCCTGGTGACCGTCCGCCTGGCGGTCGCCGACCAGCCTGCGAGGCCACCCCGATGCTCTGGACCGATGTCGTGAACGGCGCCCCGGCGCCGGCGCTCGCGAGCCTCCACGCCGACGCCCAGGCCTCGATCCTGGCGCTCGTCGAGCGGGAGATCGACGCGTCGGTGTGGGGCGGCGCCAACGATCCGAGCTACCTGCGGGTGAAGCTGCTGCGCGCGGCCGAGCTCGGCCAGGGCGCGCTCGACGCCCAGGCCAACGCGGCCGGCCCGGTGACCAGCCGGAGCATGGCCGGCGTGACCAAGTCGATGGCGACCATCCCGGCGATCGGGATGGGGGAGTCGACCACGCGGTGGGGTGCCGAGCTGCGCGCGCTGCTCCGCAACTCGCCGGCGCGCGCGGGGCTGCTCATCTGATGCTGACCGCGACCGCCCAGGGCGCCGCCGGCATGGTCGGGCGGCTGCGCCAGATCGAGCAGGACGCGCTCAGCCTGGGCCGGCTCCGGCTCCGGGTCGGCGTGCTCGGGCCGGGCGCCAGCGAGCTCGAGGAGGGCAGCTCGCTCACCCTCGCGGCGCTGGCCAAGATCCACGAGTACGGCGCGCCCAGCCGCGGCATCCCCGAACGCTCCTTCCTGCGCGCGACCATGGCGAACCGGGCGGCCGACATCCAGGCGATGTGGGTCGGCCAGCTGCGCCTGGTCCTGGCGCGGAAGAAGACGCCGCGCGCCGCCCTCGAGTACGCCGGCCAGCAGATCGTCACCTGGATCAAGCAGACGATCCGCGACGGCATCGCGCCGCCCCTCGAGGCCGAGACCATCCGGCGGAAGGGCTCGTCCAAGCCGCTGATCGACGACGGCCAGCTCATCGACTCGATCACCTACGAGGTGATCGAACTGCCGGCCGCGGCCCCGAGGGCGGCGTGAACCTGCTCGCGGACACCCTGACCGACCCCGACTTCGTCACCGGGGACTACACGGTCACGCGTCAGGGCGCGCCGACGTACGTCGACAACCTGCCCGTGCCGGCGGCAACGTCGACGCTGTCCACCGGACCGGCGGCGCTTCACCCCGCCGGCCTCGTCCTCAAGATGCTACCCGAGGGCCACCACGTCCAGGGCAGCTGGATCCTGTTCTCGACCGTCGCCCTCCAGCTCGAGCCGGTGCCCGACCTGGTGACGACCGAGCACGGCGCCATGCGCGTCGTCGACCTGCACCCGTGGACCGGGCACGGCGCCACCTTCTACCTGGTCGGGCTCGACAAGGCAGGGCTGCCGTGAGCGAGGCGACGGTCCGCGCGGCGATCGGCGCCGCGATCACCACCGCCTCCGGACTGGCCAGCGACCGCGTGCGCTGGGGACGGCAGGGCATCGCGGCCGCGCGGCCGACGACCCCCGGCGCGTGGATCTCGATGCTCGCGATCGGCGAGGCCGACACCGGCCGGCCCTACGCCCGGTACACCCGCAACCCGCTCACCTTCACCCCCAAGGCGGTCGGCGGCGTGGCCGTCGGCACGCCCGGCGCGCTGACGGTCACCGGCCACGGCCTGCAGACGGGCGCCGGTCCGGTCCGGCTGACGACGTCGGGCACGCTGCCGGCGGGCCTGCTCGCCGACGTCGACTACTGGGTCATCCGGGTCGACGCCGACACGCTCCGCCTGGCCCTGAGCTTCCTCGCCGCGGTGGAGACCCCCGCCCCGGTGGCGATCAGCGGCGCCGGCGCCGGCGCCCACGCGATCGCGCCGACCGCGGCCACGCTGCGGGCGGGGGCGGAGGCGATCGCCACCACCCAGGTGCCGAGCGTGCGGACCGTGTCCGTCCAGTGCTACGGCGGCGACGCCGTCGACGACGGGTCCCCGCTCGCCATCCTGGGCCGGGTCCGCGCCGGCCTCCATCTGCCATCGATCCGCGCCGCGCTGCTCGCCGGCGGCGTCGGCCTGCAGCGGATCGCGCCGCCGCGCGACGCCAGCATCACCGTCACCGAGAGCCGGTTCGAGCCGCGCGCGGCGATGGAGATCGCGTTCCACGTCCCGGGTCCGGTCGTGACCGAGACCGAAACCATCATCGAGTCCCTGCTGATCCCGCTCACCGTCACGCCCTGAGGAGCTGCCCATGTCGTTCGTCACCGTCAACATCTCGCTCGACTCCGCCAACCCCTCCGAGCTCGGCTTCGGCACCCCGCTGCTCCTGAGCGCCGGTGCCGACGCGCCGTTCGTGGGCGATCGCGTGCGGACCTACACCTCGCGGGAGGCGGTCGCGGTCGACTTCACCCACAAGACCGGGCCCGAGTACCTCTGGGCGGATGCCGTGTTCGCCCAGAACCCGCGGGTGAAGGCCATCCAGATCGGCCGGCTGGCGAACAAGCCCACGATGATCTACCTGCTGAGCCTGTACGGCTCGGTCGTGCCGGGCGCGACGTACCGGACGGACGTCGACGGCGACGGCGTGACGTCGACCGCGGTCCGCGTGACCCTGCCGGCGACCGACATCGCGATCAGCGCCGTCGCCAACGCCAGCGAGACCTTCACCGCGACGGCCCACGGCATGGTCACCGGCGACGGCCCCTACCGCCTGACCAACTCGGGCGGCGGGCTGCCCAGCGGGACGTCGGTCGACACCGACTACTGGGTCATCAAGGTCACCGCCGACACCTTCCAGCTCGCCACCAGCTACGCCAACGCGATCGCCGAGACCGAGCTGCTGCTCGCGTCCGACGGGACCGGCACGCACACGCTGGTGCGGACCTCGAACGACGTCCTGATGGCGCTGCTCAAGGACCGCCTCAACGCCGTCCCCGGCAAGAACTACACGGTCACCACGTCGGCCGGCGTCGGCGACACCGACACGTTGATCGCCACCGGCAACGCGGCCGGCAACTGGTTCTCGTTCGCCGTCGACCCGCGGCAGCTGGTCAGCGCGCAGGTCTACAACGACCCGGGCGTCGCCGCCGACCTCGACGCGATCCAGGAGGCCTCGGCGGACTGGTACTGCGTCCACAACGTCTACAACAGCAAGGCCATCACCCTGGCGATCGCCAACTGGGTCGAGGGCGCCCAGCTGCCCCACTACTACGAGTGCGAGACCAGCAACACGCTGTCGGTCACCGCTGGCGCCGGCACCGGCGGCAACCACATCGGCGACTCGTTCAAGGCGCTCGGGCTCACCCGCACCCGGGTCACCTACTACCCGCGGCCGCAGCGGATGCACACCGCCCGCCAGTCCGGCCGGCTCTATCCGCTCGAGCCCGGCCAGGTCGACGCGGTCTACAAGCAGCTCGCCGGCTCCGAGGCGGTCGCGTTCACCCCGACCCACGAGGCCAACCTGCTCGCCACCAACATGAGCAGCTACCACGTCGAGAAGGGCGTCGCCGTCACCTTCGGCGGCAAGATGGCGTCCGGCGAGTGGTGGGACATCCTGCGCTCGCTCGACGCCATCCGCGACCAGCTCGCGGTCGAGGGGCTCAAGGTCCGGCTCAACAACGACATCCTGCCGATGACCGACGGCGGCATCTCGTCGCTGGAGTCCGCGGTCCGCACGGTGATCGGCAACAACACGATCGTCCCGGGTGTCCGCGACAAGGCGATCATCGCCGACACGCCGGCGCCGACGTACGTCATCCCGCGGGCCACCGACATCACCACCGGCAACCGCACCGCGCGCCGCGCCGGCCCGCTTTCGTGCCAGTTCCGCATGGCCGGGAGCATCAACGAGCTCGAGGTCACCCTCAACGTGACGCAGTAGCCGCCGCGGCCCGCGCCACGCCACCACGACCATCGCCGACCCGCCGACCGAGGCCCCCGAGGACCACCCATGAGCAGCGTCACCCAGTACGACCCGTCCACCAACAAGCTCGTGCTCGGCGGCGTCGAGATCAACGACTTCGCCGCCGGCTCGGCGATCGAGATCACGGCCAGCGGCGACCTCTCGGCCGTGGAGAAGGGCGGGCGCGGCGACGTCGCCATCACCAAGAAGCACGAGACCACCGCCGAGCTCAAGATCACCTTGATCAAGGGCTCGCCGACCTGCAAGTACATCGGCGAGCTGTTCTGGAAGTGGCGCACCGGGCAGCCGCTGGTGCTGCCCGCCACCAAGTACGGGCTGACCATGCAGTTCAAGAACACGATCAGCGGGTCGATCGCGACCGGCACCAACCTCACGCCGAAGACCGAGCCGCCGATGGCCGCCGCCGACGAGAACGGCTCGCTGGCCTTCACCTTCGTCGTCTGCAACTACCTGCCGCAGCACAGCGGCATCTGAGGCCCGCCATGGTCACCGTCTCGCGCACCATCGACGGCCTGGAGGTCTCCGCCACGCCGCACATGGCCTTCCCCGAGGGCAACCGCATCGCCGCAGCGTTGCTCGAGGTGCTGGCGCCCGTCGTCAAGCTCAGCGGCATGAAGCTCACCGTCGACGACGGCAGCGGCGGCCGGAAGCCGATCGGCCTGCAGGAGGTGATCCGGCGGGTGGACGCGAACCGCGGGCCGGCGATCTACGCCTTCCTCGCGGACGTACTCCGGTCGGTGAACCTCGACGAGATCGTGGCCGCGGTGGTGGCCGCGATCCGCCGGCTGTTCCTCGACGACCCAGCCTACGCCGAGCGGCTGTTCCTGGCGATCCTGTCGAACAGCTCGGCCACGGTCCCGGCCGCCGGCGGCGGGAATACCCGGATCTCGCTCGGCTCGAGCGAGGCCCTCAGGTCCGTCATCGGCGCCAACTACGCCCGCCAGTTCAAGCTGCTCGCCTTCGCCTTGGAGGTGAGCTTCAAGGATTTTTTCGGCGGCGGGTTGCCCGGTGGGCTGTCGGCTACCGGCCAGCCGTAGACACCGACGGCGTCCCGGCGCAGCTCGACGCCGAGGCCCTGCTGCACTGGCCCTGCCTGCGGCTGGTGCAGGCCGGATGGAGCGATCTGGCCACCATGAAGACCCTCACGATGTACGACGTGGACCTCGCCAACGGCGCGCTCGACGCGTTCGATGACGCGCGGATCCTGGCGAAGAAGAAGGGTGGTCGCTGATGGCCGAGAGTTCCGTCGGCGACTTCCTCGCCAACTTCGCGTTCAACCTGCGCGGCGTCGCGCTGGTGGAGGGCGCGGTCCAGGCAGTGGACCGGCTCAACGCCGCGGTCGCGCGGCGCGAGAAGGTCCAGGACGCGATCACGACGCTGTACGGCGACCAGAACAAGGCCGCCGCGCTGATCGGCCTCACCTACAAGGACGCGGAGGTCAAGGAGCTGGCCGCGACCAGCCGGGCGGAGCGGTGGGGCAAGGTCATGCTCGCGGTCAACCAGACGCTCGAGGTGGGGCTCAAGCTCTACCGCGGCGTCCAGGCCGGCATCAACGCCGTGGCCGGCGCGGTCCAGTCGGTGACCGACCAGGCGTCGACCGCGGTCGACGTCGGCCAGCGCCTCGGCATGTCCGCCTCCGCCGTCCAGGAGCTCGGCTACACCGCCTCGATGTCGAGTTCGAGCGTCGAGGGGATGACCCTGGCGTTGACCGGCCTCTCGAACAAGCTCGACGCCGCCAAGAAGGGCAGCAAGGACGCCGCGGTCTCGCTCAAGGCCGTCGGCCTCGACAAGACGGCGGCCGGCCAGCCGCTCGACGTGACCCTCGGCCGCATCGCCGACCGGTTCGCGGCCATGCCCGACGGCGCCAAGAAGTCCGCGCTCGCGATGGACCTCTTCGGCAAGTCGGGTTCCAAGCTGATCCCGCTGCTCAACAGCGGCTCGGCCGGCATCGCCGCGCTGCGCGAGGAGGCGCGGGCGACGGGCTACGTCATCGACGACCAGGCCGCCGGCGCGCTCGAGGGGTTCGGCGACCAGACCGACAAGCTCAAGGCCCAGCTCACCGGCCTGCGCAACCAGGCGATCGTGGCGCTGCTGCCGGCCCTGCAGCGGATGGTGACCGGTCTCCAGGACTGGATCGCGGCCAACCGCCAGCTGCTGGTCGACGTCCTGACCAGCACGCTGCGCGTCTTCCTCGGCGTGCTCCGGGTGGTCGGCGCCGTCGTCGAGGGCGTCGTGGCGACCTTCGCGTTCCTGGCCCGCAACACCGACATCGTGATCGCCGCGCTGGCTGGGCTGACCGCGGCGATGCTGCCGCTCATCATCGAGTGGGGGGTGATGGCGGCGGCGGCGATCGCCGCAGCGGTGGCGACCGCAGCGGCCTGGCTGGTCGCGGCCGCGCCGGCGATCCTGGTCGGCCTGGCGGTGGCCGCCCTGGTGCTGGTGATTCTCCGCTTCCGCAAGCAGGCCGTCGCCGCGATCGAGTGGGTCGCCGAGAAGTGGCTCGGCTTCGGCCGCCTCGTCTGGCGGGTCGCGAAGGCCTACGTCGGCTTCTGGGTCGACGCGGCGCGGGCGGTCAAGGACGTCTTCGTCGGCATCTTCAACGGCGTCGAGGCCGCGGTCCGCTACGTCATGCGGAAGTTCGACGAGATCGTGGCCCGGGCCAAGGGCATCGGGAAGGAGATCGGCAAGAAGGGCGTGCTCGGCGCGCTCACCGACGCCGTCGGGCTGCCCGGCCTCGACGACCTGCCCGGCGGCGGCGTCGCCAAGGGCATCCTCAAGCGCACCCCGGGCGTGGGCATGATGTTCGGCGGCAACCCGCTCGGCCTGGCCGGCGAGGCCGGCGCCGCCATCTACGGCCGCGTGACCGGCGGCGGTGGCCCGACGCTGCCGACCGTGCCGGTCGCCCCGGCCAGCAACAAGACCGTCACCCAGACCAACCACGTCACCGTGTCGGCGCCCAACGCCGATGCCAAGCAGGTGGTCGACATGATCAACGACCAGCTCGACATGCGGCTCCGCGAGGCCGCGGCGGCGATCCCGTGAGCGACCGGATCACCATCGACGGGTTCGTCATCGACCTCGCGGTGTCCGTCGAGGCCAACGGCGACGCCGAGGCGACGCAGTTCCCGGTGGAGCGGGGCGCGCCCTCCAGCGACCACGTCATCAACAAGCCGTGGACGCTGTCGGTCGAGTGGATGGTCAGCGACACGCCCATCGGCGACGTCTACGACCAGCGCCCGGCCGGCACGACCCCCTCGGTCGAGGCCCGGGCGTTCCTGGAGGAGCTGCAGGCCAGCAAGCGGGCGTTCGTCGTCGAGCACGGCGGCCGGCGGTGGGACGACCAGGTCTTCACCTCCCTCAACTTTGCCGAGGACGCCGACAAGTCCGGCGGCCTCTTCGGCACCGCGGTCTTCCAGACGCTCAACATCGTCGATGTCCGGCGCGTGGTTGTGCAGGGCCTGGTGGTCGCCTCGGCCAAGCTGCCCGGCCGGAAGCTCTGGCTCTGCCCCGAGGGCGTGCCCGTGGTCAAGAGCGACGCCGAGAACCTGCGCCATCGGTGCCGGGTGGTCGAGGAGCAGTTCGGATACCTGCGCTTCGCCGACACGGGCGTCGCGTTGACCGACGCCGACCTGGCCCGGCTCGCCGCGCAGCGCATCAACAGTGCGGCCGGGCTCAGCGTGCCCGGCGACGCCCGCTGGGACCCGATCACGCAGCAGTGGACCCGCGATGGCGTCCCGGTCACCGTCACCAAGGACCAGTTCTTCGAGAAGTTCCTCGGCGTCCCGCCCGACTACACGCCGCCCACCGACAGCGGCGGTAGGCAAGAGCTCGGCAACGGCCGGGAGCAGGGGCGGAACATCTGATGCAGGTGCTGCCCTTCCACGTCGCCGCAGGCCAGGAGGAGGCCTCGTTCCGGACGACGATCGACGACGTGCCCTACCTGTTCCGGGTGTTCTGGTGCGTGCGCGACCAGAGCGCCGACGGCCGCCGCGACGGCGCCTGGTACTTCGACGTGAGCGAGGCCGACGGCACCCCGATCGCGACCGGGGTGAAGGTCGTGCTCGGCACCTTCCTCGCGCGCACGACGCGCCACCGGCTCACCCGCGGCGGCGCCCTGCTCGCCTACGACACCACCTTCCGGCGCAAGGAGGCGACGCAGTCGGACATCGGGTGGCGGGTGCTGGTGCTCCACATCCCGCAGACCGAGATCGTCGCCACGCTCCGCGCGGCCGCGCTGGAGGAGGCGGGATGAGGCGCTTCGACCGGCGGTGCCGCGTGCGGCTCGCGCGCCCGCGGCCGTCGCCTCAGAGCAAGCTCGGCGCCTTCGTCGGCCAGCTCCTGCCCAATGGCCTCGAGGTCGAGCACCTGCGCGTGCGCTTCGAGGTCAAGCTCAGCCTGGCGTCGACGCCCAACGTCGCCACCGTCACCATCTCGAACCTGGCGCCGGCCAGCCGCGCCATGGTGACGGAGCTGCCGCAGGTGATGTCGCTCGAGGCCGGCCACGCCGGCTACCTGCGACGGCTGTTCGCCGGCGACGTCTTCTACGGGGCGTCGAAGCCGATGGGCGCCGACTACGAGACGACGATCCAGGCGCACGAGGGCGGCCGGGCCTTCGCCTTCGCCACGCTCAACCAGGCGTTCGCCTCGGGCACGACCGCGATCACCGCGCTGCAGGCGGCGGCCGCCGCGATGGGGCTTTCGGTGCCGCGGCGGGTGGCCCTGCGCCCCGAGTTGGCCCGGCAGTTCACCAACGGGATCACGTTGGCCGGCAAGGCCAGCGACCAGCTCTCGCTCCTGCTCGAGCCCTTCGGCCTGGGCTGGTCGGTTCAGGACGGCGAGCTGCAGATCCTGGACGAGGCCGGCGTCGCGCCGGGCGAGGCGATCCGCATCGACCAGGCGGCCGGCATGATCGGCTCGCCCGACGTCGCCCCGCCCAGCAAGCCGGGCAAGAAGCCCACGATCACCGTGCGGTGCCTGCTGCTGCCCGAGGCCAAGCCCGGTGGCCTCGTCGACATCGTGAGCCGCACGGTGACCGGCCTGCACCGGCTCCGGGACATCACCCACACCGGCGACACCCACGGCGAGGACTGGACGACGGCGATGGAGGTCACGGCGCTGTGACCGCCCGCAACATGGACGAGCCGCGGACGCCGAGCCTGGCCGATCTGATGCTGCGGATGGCCCGGTCATCGACCGCCGGCAGCCAGCACTGCCTGCCGGCCACCGTGACTCGGTACGACGCGGTCAAGCAGTGCGTCGACGCGCAGCCGACGATCCAGAGCGAGCGGATCGACGAGGATGGGACCGTCGTCGCCGAACGCCTGCCGCCGGTGCTCAACGCCCCGGTGATGTTCTACGGCTCGGGCGACTACCGCGACACGTTCCCGATCGAGGTCGGCGCGGTCGTCATCCTGTTCTTCACCTCCGCGTCGATGGAGCGATGGCTCTCGATGGGCGGCGAGGTCGCGCCGGCCGACGGCCGCCGCCACACCCTGTCGGACGCCGTCGCCTACCCGGGCGGCCACAGCTTTGCCGGCCCCACCAAGCCGGGCACGACGGCCCCGACCAACGCCCGGGTGTTCCACGGCCAGAACTTCAAGTTCGGCGGCCCGGCCTCGAACAAGCCGCCCGCGACCCTCGACGACCTGCTGGACCTCAAGGCCATCTTCGACGCCTGGGCGGTCACGCCGATGGACGGCGGCGCCGCGCTCAAGGCGGCGCTGACCGACTGGAACCCGACGGGATCGCCGCGGATCAAGCTGCCGTGACCGGCCCGCTCTGGTGGGGCCGGGCCGGGGCCGGCGGAGGCTGACGGCGATGGCGCGCCTGTCCTCCACCGACCCGGTGACCTTCCGGCTCACCGCCGACGGCGACCTCGACCTGACCGGCGGCCGGGCGACGATGGTCGCCGGCGCCGAGGCGTTCGTGCAGGGCGTCCGCTCGCGGCTCGAGCTGGTGCGCGGCCAGTTCTACCTGAACCGCGCGGCCGGCACGCCCTGGATCGAGAACCCCTGGGTGCCGCCGGCCGACGCGATCATGGGCCAGCCCTACGCGCCCCAGAAGCTGCGCCGGGCGTTCGACGCCCAGTTCGCCCGCACGCCGGGCGCGTTCCGGGTGACCGAGTTCGGATCCACGTTCGACGGCCGGTCCCGCAAGGCGCGGGTGACGGCGCGGGGCAAGTGCGTCTTCGCGGATGTCGGCGTCGTCGACGCGGGGACCATCACGCAGGAGGTCGGCTGAGATGGCGCTGAGCGGCTACGGCCTCGTGCCCACGGGCCTGCTGGTGCCCTCGCGGGACACCATCCGGGCCGACTTCAACGCGGACTTCCGCGGCAAGCGCGGCGCGTCGCTCGACCTGAGCGACGATGACCCGCTCGGCCAGTTCGTCGGCCTGCTGTGCGACCGGCTTCACCTGCTGTGGCTGGTGATGCTCGTGCTCTACAAGTCAGCGGACCGCGACGCCGCCAGCGACGCCGCGCTCGAGGCGCTGTGCATGCTGACCGGCACCCTGCGCGACGAGCCGCTCCCCAGCACGGTCGAGCTCGTGCTGGGCGGCGTGCCGGGCACGGTGGTCCCGGCCAAGAGCGGCATCAAGACGGCCAGCACCGGCGTGCGGTTCACCCTCGACGCCGCTGCCACGATCGTGGCGGTGGACGCCTGGGCGCTCGATACGACCTACGCGGTCGGCGACCGCGTCCACTCGGCCGGCGTCCTGTTCGAGTGCAGGACCGCGGGCGACAGCGCCAACGGCGGCGACGGCCCGGGGTTCGACCTGGGGGCGGCGACCGTGGTGCCGGGCGAGCCGGCCAACCTCGACGACGGCACCGTGGTGTGGTGGCTGATCGGCGTCGGCACCGGCGCGGTGGACGCGGCGGCGAGCAGCGTCGACACGGGGCCGATCGTGGCGGCGGCCACCGACCTCAACGTGATCGACAACCCCTTCGGCGGCTGGTCGAGCGCGCTGAACGTCGCGGCGGCCGAGCTCGGGCGCAACCTGGCCGAGGACCCCGAGCTACGCCAGGACGCCGACGCCGACGTGTTCCGGCCGGGCTCCGGCCACCCGGACGCGATCCGCCAGGAGCTACTCCGTCTGCCTGGCGTCGAGACGGCCTCGGTCTTCTTCAACCCCGACAGCGCTCCGACCGCGATCGGCGTGCCGGCGCACTCGGTCGAGTGCCTGGTCGCCGGCGGCGACGACGCCGCGATCGCCGGCGTCGTCTTCCGCTCGGTCCGGGCTGGCATCGGCACCTTCGGCAACACGACCGTGGCGGTGAAGGACAGCGAGGGCACGGCCCACGACGTCCAGTTCTCGCGGCCGGTCGACGAGTTGGTCTACGTCGAGATCGACCTCGAGAAGGTCGCGGTCGCCGACGCCACCCCGGAGTGCCCGGCCTACCCCGCAGACGGCGACGACCAGGTGATCGACGTGGTGGTGGCCCAGGGCAACACCCTGCGCCACGGCGGCAACGTCTACGGCGGCAAGCTCGGCGCCGCCGCCGAGGGCATCACCGGCGTGCTGGGCGTGACCGAGGTCCGCATCGGCCTCGCCCCCAACCCGGGCGGGACGTCGCCGATCTCGATCGGCGTGCGGTCCCGGGCCCGCTTCGCGGCGGTGCGGGTCGCCGTCGCCGCGGTTGACGGGGAGGTCTGATGGACCCGGTCCGGCTCGATCACGAGGCCGAGCTGCTGGCAGCCCTGCCGCCCACGCTCGACAAGCCGACGTGGCGGGCGCTGGTCACGTCGGCCGCGGGCCAGTTCCAGGCCATCGAGGACGCCGCGATCGCGATCATCGTCCAGCGGTCGCTGGCCAACGCGGTCGGTGCGCAGCTCGACCAGCTCGGGAAGCGCGTGCGGCAGCCACGGGAAGGACGCGGCGACGCCGACTACAAGCGGGTGATCGGCGCCAAGGTCGCCGTCAACACGAGCCAGGGTATGCGCGAGGACCTCATCCTCGTGGCCCGGCTCGCGCTGCTGGACCCGACGGTCCGGGTCGCGCTGCAGGCGACCACCAACCCCGCGGCGGTCGCGGTCATGACGCTCGAGGGCCTGGTCAGCCACGCCGCCTCGACCGACGTCGTTACCTTCGCCCAACGCGCGGCGCAGGCCGGCGTCCGCGTGATCGTCGAGAGCTGGTCGGCGCCGGTCGCCGAGATGTTCCGGCTCGACGACGACACGCCGGGCGCTGGGTTCGCGACGCCGCCGGCGCTCGACATCTCGCCGCCGCTGACCACCTTCGACGACGTCATCTGCGTGGACCCGGACTACGCCAGGGACAACGCCAACGACGTGTTCACGCTCGCCTTCGTCGCGGACCCGGCGGCCCCGGCCACGGGCGAGCTCGACGACACCGGCTACCCCGACCTCGTCTTCCGGTTCCTCTCGGGCGTCACGACCATCGGCGACTGCGAGGCGAGGATCGCAGAGTCCCACTACCTCTTCGTCGCCAGGGCGGCCGCGTCGCCCGCCGACACGATGAACGACTCCGACGACGAGTTCCCGGCTCAGCCGCTCGTCGGCTCCCCTGGCGGCGTGTTCGCCACCGCGCAGGATGGCCGCGAGACCTACCCGCCACCCCCGATGGTCTAGGACCAGCCCCCATGAGCACGAAGCCCTCGACCCTGCCCGAATGGAACACCGGCGGCGCCAACCGAACGACGCCCAGCCCGACCCGCAAGGTGCTCGGCTGGCTACTCGGCGAGCGGCCGGCCGGCAGCTACTTCAACTTCCTCTTCTACTGGATCTTCAAGTGGATCGAGTACCTCAAGGACGGTGCGTTCTCGGGCAACCACTCGATCGCCGGCGACCTCGCGGTCACCGGCAACCTCGCGGTGACCGGCGCGATCACGGGCACCGGCATCCTCAAGCACACCGACAAGGTCCGAACGCTTGCGGCTCACGCCATGGCGTACGACAGCGGGTGGCAGCTGGCCGTGGGCGGCATCGAGTCGACCGCATCGGATGTGGCGCGTGCCACAATCCCGTTCGACGTCGGCGACCGCGTCAAGTCATTCACCGTGGCGCTCAAGGGGAACGTGGCCACCACCGGCGACTTCAACGTCGAGGTGTTCTCCGTCAGCAAGCTCGGCGTGGCCACGTCGATCGGCTCCTCGCTGGTCAACAACCAAGCCAACAGCTGGGCCGACACCACGGTCAACGTGACCGACACGACGATCACTGACGACGTGGCGATCCTGGTCACGATCAGCGCGAACGCGTCCGGGCTCACGGTGGGCAACATGCGGTTCACGTACGACCGACCGTCGTGACCGGCGCACCGCTACCAGGAGTCAGCGACGCGTGCCGACGACAGACCAGCGCGTCTGAACTGCGCCCGCCTGGCCAATCTCGAGGATCGCCGTCGTGACGGTGTCGTTCTCGTTCAGACACAGCGTGTAGGGGTCGCGCCTGCTTACCACCCAGTCATTGCCGCCTTCGACGCTGAGGCATGCGCCGGCGTCGGGCGTTCCGGAGTGAACCAACCACTGGGCGTAGTTCCAGTGGAGATCGGTCCCGCTGATCTCGAGAACGTCCGACTGCGCCAGGGGCGGCGCCGGCTGCAGATCGCATCGGGACTCGCAACTCCACGCCAGATCCCATTCCCCAGCGAGACCAGTCGGGTCGGGATCGGTACACGCCGTCGCAACAGGCAGCAGGAGCAGGCTGAAAGCGATGACGGCGGTGCGCACGACCACCAAGCTGACGACGCCGACTCAGGTCGTCAAGGGCGACTGCGCAAGTGCGTGAAAGGCTTAGGGCGTCACTTGGCAAGGACTGGCAGACCCCGTACGGACTCGGGCGGCGGCCGGTCCACAGGCAGGGGATCGCAACTCGGGCCACCTGGCCGCTTCGTGCTTGCTATCGGACGCAAGCACGCGGATGCTTGCCGACATGAGCAAGCGCAAGCCGCCAGCCGACGAGAGCCCGAAGAAGCCCACCAAGCCCAGCCCCGCCGCGATGGGCGGGAAGGCCCGCGCCGCCGCGCTGACGCCGGAGGAAAGGTCGGCGGTCGCCCGCAAGGGCGGCCTGGCGAAGAAGCTGAACTCGCTGCCTCGGGCGGTCCACAAGGGCAACTTCAGCAAGGAGTTCGGCGTGGACGTCGACTGCTACGTCCTCGAGGACGAGCAGCACACCGCTGTGATCAGCCAGCGCGGGATGAGCATCGCGCTGGGCCTGGATCGCACGAGCGGCGTTCGCCTCCCTCGGTTCGTGCGGGGCGAGAAGGTCGCGCCGTACATCGGGGCCGAACTGGGCGAAAAGCTCGCTAACCCGATGATTTTTCAATGGCTGCCGCCGGGGCCGAGCGACGGTCCGCCGTCGATCGTGAATGGCTACGATGTCACGATCCTGATCGACCTGTGCAAGGCGGTCATCAAGGCCCAGCAGGATGGAAAGTTGCTGGCCCGCCAGGCGCGCATCGCCGAGCAGGCCAACATCATCCTCGGCGCCTCGGCCAAGGCCGGCATCAAGGGCCTCGTCTACGCGCTCGCCGGGTACGACGCGACCAAGGAAGAGGTCATCGCGGCGTTTAAGCTCTACGTCCAGGAGGAGGCCCGCGAGTACGAGAAGGAGTTCCCGAACGAGCTGTACGACCAGTGGTACCGGCTGTATCAGCCGCCGAAGCCCGAGAAGGGCAAGCCGTGGAAGTTCCGCGCGCTCACGATCGGCCACGTCTACGAGCCGCTGGCCAACAGCAGCGGCAAGGTGCTCGCCCTGACGCGTCGGCAGCGCGCGATGAGCACGACGCCGTGGAAGAAGCTGCACCAGTTCCTGTCCGAGATCGGCACCAAGGCGCTGCGCGTCCACCTCGGGAGGCTCACCGGCCTCGCCGAGGCGTCGGCTGATCGCGCGACCTACGAGCAGCACGTCGCGCGGGTGTTCAGCACCCAGCTCCGCTTCGACTTCTGACGCGGGCGGCCGGGCCCGCTTCGGTGGGCACCCACGCCGAGGGCGCGACGCTGCGGCGGTGAGCGACCGCGTCCGTGTCCTGAGCCCCGCCTACACCAACAAGACCGTCGCCGCGGCGGACGTGGCGACGAAGCCGCCGGCCGAGGCGAACATGGTCGTGCTGGCCAAGTTCCCCGGCGGCGGGCCGGCCTACGTCCGCGTGCTGCTGCGCGGGAGCACCTCGACCGAGCGCGCGCTCACCGGCGCGCTCTACTGGGGGCGGCGCGGCACGGTGACCTACGAGCTCGGGCCGGTCAACGGCGGCGTCGACACCGTGGTCTCGACCACGCGCGGCGTCTCCGAAGAGCTGCGCCTGGTGGCCGGGGCCTTCGACTCCATCGGCGTCTCGGGCACGCTCGCCGGTGACTCGCTGGTGATCGAGGTCCTGCCGCTTGGGCTGCAGGCGGAGTAGCTGGTGGTGCTCGGTCCGCTCGAGCTGGCTCGCAGCCGGCGCCCGCTGCGCCGGCCGCCGGCGTTCGCCTGGGAGCCGGAGGGCGGCGTCCAGGGCCGGGGCATCGGCGCGGCCGCGCGGCGCTTCCGCCTCGCGACCACCGCCACGCGCTGGCTCGATCCGGTCGCGTCGGGCAACGGCCTGACCAAGGCCACGCCGACGGGTGACCTGTGGGCGATCCTTGGCGCGATCGACCAGCCGACGACGATCTACGTGCGCGAGCGCGCGGTCACGCTCGACCTGGCCCACGGGGGCGCCGGGACCGTCTTCGTCGACCACTGCGAGATCATCGTCGTCAAGGACTTCGACACGCTCGAGCCGGGCACGATCCGGCACGCGATGTCGGCGCCGCTCGTCTGGACGGCCGCCGGCGGCGGCTCCTACTCGGCGCCGATGGCGGGCAACTACGCCTTCACGCCGGGCAACGTGATCGACGAGGCGACGCTCGACGCCTACGGCGGTGGCACCTGGCTGACGCCGGTGGCCAACGCCGCCGCGGTCGCGGCCACGGCCAACAGCTGGGCGAAGGTGGGCTCGACGATCTACGTGCGCACGGCGGACTCGCGCGCGCCCGACGCGAACCTGCTGGTGATGAAGAACGCCAACAACATGGCGACCGTCTTCGCCGGCACCCACGTCTACCTCGAAGGTCTGGAACTGCTCGGCGGCGCTCGGCCGTTCTACGCGCCCCGCGGGGGCACGATCACGCTGGCCCGGTGCAAGGCGCGCTACGGGGTCGAGGAGGGCTTCGGCTTCGTCGACACCACGCGGGCCACGCTGATCGACTGCGCCATGACGGGCAACGGCTCGGACGGCGTGGCCTACACCACGACCCCGCGCGCGGTCGAGGTCCGGGTCACGAGCTGCAAGAACGGCCATCCCATCACGCCGACGAACATCTGCAACGGCTCGTCGCAGCACGCCGGCGAGGTGATCCGCGTCGACGGCGTCTACCTCGACAACCAGGGGCCCAACCTGGCCGACGTGCTCGGGTCGAAGTCGTGGAACGTGCGGTGTCGGGCCAGCGGCAGCATCGCGACCCAGCCGACCCAGCAGGTCGGTGTCTGGATCCAGGGCACCGCCTGGCTCGACGGCTGCGACATCGGCGGCAACGCCCACGTCGACCTCAAGGCCCAGCTCGAGGGCGACGTGCTCAACGTCTACGGCACGCGCTACGCGACCACCGACGGCGCCGGCGTGGTGCGGGCGTCCCGGGGCTGACGATGGCTCTGAGCGGCAGCAACCTCGGCGACTCGATCCGCGGGGCGATCGACGACTTCAAGAGCGCGCTGGTCGGCGACTGGACCACCGGCAACATGGCGGCCCGGTTGACCGGCGCCTTCCGCGCGCTCGGTGGCGCCATCGTCGACCACCTGGTCGGCAACCCCTACGCGGGGGCCGGGCCCGGGCTGGTGCCGGCGAAGGGCGGGGCGAGCAACAGCGATGTACTCCGCGCCAACGGCACCTGGGGCGCGGCCGGCTCGGGCGCAAGCCTGGCCGACGGCGACTACGGCGACGTCACGGTGAGTGGCAGCGGGGCGGTGATGACGGTCGACGACCTGGTGGCGAAGGCGCCGCTGGCGTCGCCCGCCCTGACCGGTGTGCCGACCGCGCCGACCGCGGCGGCGGCGACGAACACGACGCAGATCGCCACGACGGCGTTCGTCCGCACCGAGGTCGCCAACCTGGTGGCGGCGGCGCCCGGCGTACTCGACACGCTCGACGAGCTCGCCGCAGCGCTCGGCGACGACCCGGCGTTCGCGACCACGGTCACGTCCGCGCTGGCCGGCAAGCAGGCCGCGTCTTCCGCGCTCAGCGCGCTGGCGACGCTCGGCGCGGCTGCCAGCGCGGGCATCTGGCGGCAGACCGGTACCGACACCGTGGTGCGGCTCAACGATACCGCCGCCGGCCGGGCCGTGCTCGAGGCAGCCGACGCGGCGGCGCAGCGCACCGCGCTCGGGCTCGGGACCGCTGCGCTGGTCAACACCGGCACCGCCGCCGGGAACGTGCCGACCATCGCGCAGGCCGATGCGCGCTACCTGGGCATCGGCGATCAGCGGTGGCAGCACGGCGGCATCCTGCCCCCGTGGTGTCCGACGTCGACGTCGACCGGCACCCAGCGCGACATCGGGTCAGCGGCTTGCCCGGCCTGGTACTTCGGCCGCGCGCCGCGCGCGATCACCGCGATCGACGCCGTGCTCAAGGTGATCTCCACGATGACCGCGGTGTCGGTGACCTGGGCGGAGATGTTCGTCGCCAAGGGGTCGTACACCGCGGTCGGCAACCAGACGCTGACCGTGGTCGGGTACACCACCATCGCGTCGCTGACTGCGACGAACGTGGTGACCACGACGGTCAACGTGGCCGGCGGCCAGTCGATCGCCGCCGGCGACGACCTGTGGTGGGGCTTCGCCAAGCTCGCCACCACCACGCCGGGCTTCCGCGGCGCGTCGTTCGGCGACGACATGCTCCGCGGGCTGATCCTCGACGGCGGCAACGTGCGGCCGTCGTCGATCTTGGGGATCCCGACCGCCTTCGCCGCGGTCACCGCCGCCTCCCCTTGGTGGATCGTCTTCCCGCACTGAGCGTGGCGCGCCCGGTTTCGTGCGCGGGTCGCGGACCGTCGGCGATCACGAGGGCACGGTGAGCGACCTCGAGGACACCCAGGACGACCTGGCGCCGCGCTACGGCACGGGCCCGGTGCCGCGCGTGCTCACCGACCGCGAGCTCGAGGACCGGCGCGCGTGGAAGGAGCTGGCCGACTTCCGCGCCGAGGCCGCCGCGGCCACTTCGGTCGCCGCGGCCGCCGAGAAGAAGGCTGTCGCCGCCGAGGCGAAGGCCCGCCAGATGGCCAGTCGCTGGGGCTGGCTGCTCGGCGTGGCCAGCCTGCTGACCGCGGCCGTCGCGCCGGTCGGCGTCTACGCGGCGAAGAAGATGCTGGCCGGGGCCGAGGCCAGCGGCGCCGCTGGCGAGCGCGAGTCCACCCGCCTCGCCGATCACGCGACGCTTGGCCAGCTCGTCCAGGCCGTCGCCGAGATCAAGGGCGAGCTCCGCGCCCTCAACCCCGTCGGCGCGGTGCGGCTGCTCGGCCCACCGCGCGCCCCGTCTCCCGACCCCGAACCGTAGAGGAACCCGTCATGCCCGTCACCATCTCGCCCATCCGCCTGCGCTACCTGCTCGTCGTCGTGGCCTTCGTGGCCTTCGTGAGCGCGATGCTCCTGCGCACCGCCATCGTCCAGGCTGAGGACGCCGGCGCGGCCCGCGCCGCGGCCGAGCTCGCCGCGGCCGTGGACGCCGGGGCGCCGCCGATCGTCGACGCGGGCACCGCCGCCGTGCCCGCGCCGCCGCTGCCGGCCGACCCCGCTGCCGCGCCCGGCGACGCGCTCGACGGCTTCCGCCTCTGGTGGCGGACCGGCTGGGTCTACGCCGTGCTGTTCGGCATCGGCTCGCTGCTGATCGGGCTCGGCGCCCGCGTGACCTACCTCCGCACCGGCAAGGCGGCCATCGCGCTCGGCACCGCGATCGCGGCGGTCGTGGCGGTGCTGGCGGGCAAGCTGGCCGGTGTGAGCGATGCGCAGGCCGTCGCCGGAGCGCTCAACGTCGTGCTGGCCGGCGTGTTCTGGGTGCTCTGGCCCAACCGCTCGACCGTCGATCTATCGACGGCCACGCCCGAGAAGATCGCGGCGGCGCTGCAGGCCGCCAACAAGCCCCCCGCGTTCCCCGCCGCGGCGCCGCCGGCGTGATCCGCGCGCTGACGATCGTCGGCGGCCTGCTCGCGCTGGCGATCCTCGATCGGCGCGCCGAACGCCGGGATCGGCATCGCGCACTGCCGCCGGCGACCGATGTCTACGTCTCGCGCGACGACGCGGTCGCCGCGGCGGTCAACGCCTGCAGCGACGGCGAGTTCGTCGTGATCCACCACAACCCCTGCGCTGATGACGCCTGCCGCTGCGAGCGACCCGAGGTCTACCGGGTCGCGCGTGGTCAGGCCTGACCGAGGACACCATGGCCAAGATCGACCACCGCACCTGCGCCGCCGACATCGTCACCGACGCCCGCCAGCTCTACGAGGCGTACATCCGCAACTGCGACGGCCTGGCCTGGGACGGCCGTCCTTGCCCGACGTGGGACGATCTGCTCGAGAAGGGGACGTCGGTCCCGTCGCACTGGTGCGCGGCCGTCATCGAGTCGCGGGCCCTGGCCCACTACCGCGAGTTGCTCGCGTCCGGCCTCAGCGACGCCGAGGCGCGCGGCACGGCCTGGCCGGCGTGATCGCCGCCGCCATCGCCGGCGCCGCCGCGGTCCTCGCGGTCACGGCCCTGATCGCCTGGCTGGCCCACGCCGCGATCGCCGCCACCGACCGCGCGGCCGCCGCCGACGTCGCCCGCGCGGGCCTCGCGGCCCAGCTCGCGATCGCCGAGGCCAACG
>ERZ650304.252-NODE-252-length-33290-cov-7.629908_pt1 | contig 33290 bp, 46 predicted proteins | sample MGYA00376240_ERZ650304 | MGnify/ENA primary metagenome ERZ650304 (study PRJEB26733, sample SAMN07839271) | wastewater metagenome | biome: small river; feature: stream; material: water | place: USA: North Carolina | collected 2016-03-01 ... | reverse complement strand
TCTCGTCGGCCAGACGCCACTCGTGAGGGTCGATACGAATGCCCAGCTCGATCGCCGTGTCCTTGAACTGGTCGAGCCCGTGGTGGCGGCGGCAGAGGCCGATGATGAGCCGCTCGTCGGTCGCAGCAGTAGAGGACTGCGAGCGACGAACGATCTCGTGCTTCTCGATCGGCCCAGAGCACGTTGAGTGTCCGACGAGTTCGCAGCGGTCCCGGATGATGCCCTGGCGGACCTTGATCTCGCGGCGCTTCTTCGCCGACATCGGACGCAGGCGAGTGCGCTTCATGCCGGGACCTCGGCACGTGCCCAAGCAGCCACGGCGTTCGAGAGCGCCCGGTCATCGATCGCGGTCAGGTTGGGCGGAAGGTCCAGACCGAGGGACTCAGCGAAGCCCTGGGCGGCGCGCACGGCGTCGAGAACCTTGATGCCGCGCTCCACCACGAGGTCCCGCAGCTCCTCGCCGGAGAGCGCTTCATCCACGATCTCTGCGTCCACGATCTCGTCGTGCTCTTCGACCTCGGCTGTCGACTCCTCGGCCGGCGCCGGACCTATCTCGCCGACTGGCGGGAGGTCGGCGGGCGGGAGCGAGCCGAGCTGCGACCCGCCGGCAACGAGAGTCTCGATCGACTCGGGGATGCCGAGCATCGGGACGATGAACTTCTGCGTCTTGCCCGCCTGCACCGAGCGGCGGTGCTTGAGTGCGAGGGTGGCGTACGAGAGCCCCTGGCCCTGCATCTGCTGGATCATGTCGACCATCCCCGGCAGCTCCTGGGCGGCGTTCCACGAGTGGGTGTCGAGTCGCCAGACCCCGGCGAATCGGACCTCGGGGAGGATCACGTTCAGCCGCGTGACGACCTTGCACGCCATCTCGCCCTTGGACTGGCAGAGGCACCCCACATCGGTCGGCTCGAGACCATCGGGGCCCTGAGTAAGGATCGAAGCGGTGAGCCCGTCACAGCGCCGCTCGCAGCCACCTCCGCCCCACATCTCGTACAAGGGCGTCCCGCCGAGCGGGTCGGGCGGAAGCACCACCCGAATCTCCGCGGCCGTCGTGCGCACCTCGAACTGCCCCTCGGCGGCCTTGGCGTCGGACCACGGCGTCACGGTTCCGCCGTACATGGCGGCGATCTGGCCGAGCGCCTCGGCGTCGTGTGACGTGAACCGGAACTCAGGGAGTGCCGTCGGCAGCTCCCGCCCGTTCGACGCGGTGGTCTTCGCTCCGGTGCGGATGCGTCCCGCTTCGGGAATGCGGCGCTGCAGGTTGGCGATGGGGACGACCGACCTCATGCTGCACCGCCGAGGATGACCGCGATCTCCTGGCGACCGGAGGCGGTCTCGGCACAACGGTCGCGGTGCGAGCAGTAGCCGCACGCCCAGAACGTCCCGGTGTCGGCGATCTTGCCGTCGCGGTGGACCTCCCACCGTCCGGTGTTCGGGTCCACGATCTCGGCGCCGGCCGGCAGCTCTCCTGCCGGGAACTTGCGGGCGGGAAGTTGGCCCTGGTCGACGACGGCGAGGATGCCCTTGACGCGTGCGGCTTCGGCGGCGGCGATCGGCTCGAACTGGTCGCGCTGCATGGTCCACTCGGCAGCGAAGCGGGCGATCTCGCCGAACCCCTTGCGGGCGGCGACGTTGACCGAGAGAGCCTCCTTGGCGAGGTACCCGATCACGACCTCATCGGCGTCCACGGCGACACCGTTGAGCGATGCCTGCAGGAGGTGGTCGGTCTTCGGCCCCTGGGCGTTGCCGCGCTCGCCGACCGCCATCTTGTAGGCGAACCCGCCGACGGTCTTGAGCTCGAATGCCACCTTCTTGCCACCGGGGAACACGGCGTCGATGTGGCCTGATCCGAGACCGTCGATGGTCGAGACCTTCGGTTCGATCTCGGCGTCAGGGTGAAGCTCGGCGATCACCTCCTGCCACAGTTCGTGGACCAGCGTGCCGAGCGATGTCGCCCATGTGCCCGACAGGTCCATGGGGTTCGATGGCGGGAGGTCGAGGGCGGCGAAGGCGATGGCGCGGGCGCACTTGCCGGCGTCGGAGTGACGGAACCGCGATGTCGGGACGGCTCGTGGCTTCGGCCCGGCCGCTTCGTTGTCGGCGTGCCAGCGCTCAGCGAGAGCGTGAATGAACCGAGGCTCAGCGTCGGGCGCCCACCCCGCATCCTTCGTGCGGGCGGGGGTGGGCAGATGTGAGAGGTCCGCTTTGAGGCTCATCGCTCGGTGACCTCCGGGAACTGGGCGCACACACCGTCGATGGCGAGCGTCAAACGATCAGCGGTCCACAACACCTCGTCGGCACGGACGACCATCTCGAACGCGGTGGCGAGCGAGATCGTGTCCTCAGCGAAATCGGTGACACACCGGATTTCGAGGTCGGGTGCTGACGCAGCAAGTCGGTCGATGGCGTGGTCCCGGTCAGAGGACAGAAGCGTGGTCAAGAGATCTCCTGGTTCGATGGGTGGATGCGTCGAGCACGGTCGACGTCGCGGTTGCGGTACTCGTCGAGGTCGGTCACGTCGGCGTTGGTGTAGGGGTCGTTCGTCTCGGCTTGGGTGGCGCCTTCCATGAGGCGGTCGTCGGCGTCGGAGGCGACGTTGCAGAGGGCGAGAGCGAATAGGCAGACGGCGAGGATGAAGAGGGCGACGGCGATGAGCGCCACCTGCTGGGCACCCGTGTAGGCGATCATCGGAGCGTCGCCTTCAACTCGTGCCACTGGAACTCGGTCGCCAGCGTGAAGGTGGTCCGCAATGCCCCGTCGGTTCGGACGGCGAACGGATGTCGGAGACCGACGAGAACGAACGCGCCGGGCGTCGGAGACAGCTCCTCGACGAGCTTCACGGTCCCGACCTTGGGGTGGTCCACCGCTTCCATGGCGATCAAGAGAGCATCGTCGCGGTTCACAGCCACCCCTTTCCGAGAGCGATCAGCGTGAGGGCGGCGATCGCAGCGAGGGTGACGACAGCGGTGATGACGAGCGCCCATTCGTGGCGGGTGAGGTCACGGCCGCCGGCCTCACCAGTGCGTTGCTCACCGCACCGGGTGCAGACGCCGAGACGGTGGACGACGGCGGTGTAGCGGCAGCCGAACGCTCGGCACGCCATGCGATCAAGCCGAGCGCTCACGACGTCGCCTCTCGCCACTCGATACCGAGGGCGTCGCAACGGGCACGGGCCTCGTCGACACGAGCGTTGTGCGCCCCCGACGAGTCACGCGTGAACCATGACCGGTCCGACGACTTCTCTTCACGGGCCAACGCCACCAGGGCATCGCGGTCGAGCGTGGTGTCGGGAAGTGGGATCGTGGTCACGAGGCCCCCTCGAGCGTGAGCCACTCAGACTCTGACAACTGGGCCAAAGACGCCTGGGCAGCGACCACGGTCCGGGCCTCGCTCGACGCCAACAGCCCGTACGTCCGCACCGTGCCATCGCGATCCGGTGAAGCGTTCTGGCACACCAGCAACGTCGCCTGACCCCGCTCCACGAGCGTCTCGGGCAGCGCGTACAGCGTGCCCCACACCGGGTTGTCCGAGGCCTCGATGATCTTCAGGTTCAGATCGTCGACGGCACGATCCCATCCGTAGTGGGCCATCGCGACCCGACGCTGCTCGGTGTTCGGCAACTCGTCCGAGATGATCCGCTTCGGATCGGGCCGACGAACCACCCACTCGGGCACACGGATCCCGTCGAGCGCGTAGATCTGGGTGCCGTCAGCCCACGCCCACGCCGCGCCGTCGGTGCAGTGCAGACGGTTCCGGTTGTCGCGGTGCAGGGCCGTGTGCTGGTCGACCGCGATGCACACCCCCCGGAGCGGGATGATCATCGTCGGTGTCAGCATGTCTGCGGCCTGCCGCGCCAGACTTAAGGTGGCCTCATCGGGCGGGGTGATGCCCGAGATTTGGGCGATGTGAAGCCAGAACTCGTAGTCGGTGAGCCACCACCCGCTGGCGATCGCTCCATTCAGCTGGTCCCGGAGCTGGCCCCGGAGCTGGCCCCGGAGCTGGCCCCGGAGCTGGCCCCGGAGCTGGTCCCCGAGCTGGCCCCAGAGCTGGCCCGGCCCTTTTCCCTGCTGCATGAGGTCTTTGATGGCGGCAGCGGCGAACACTCCGCCGAGTGGTGAGTCCATCCACACGATGACGGGAGGTTCGTCGAGTCCGGCGGCGCGGTATGCGGACCGGACTGCCGCTTCTGCGGCGGGCCGGTCGCAGCGCTCGGTGGACAGGCCGATTTGCATCCATTCGTCGCGGACGCGGTGCACTTCGGCGAGTTGGTCGTCTGTGAGTGGCTCACCCAGTGACACGCGGGGTTTCATGCTGTGCCGCCTTGGTTGTTGGCCCATGCTGTGGCGAGTGGGATGTAGCGGGGGCAGTAGGTGCGGATTGCGGCGCCGACGATTTGGCCGGCGTCGTATCCTTCCCAGCCGTCGGCTTCGACGCCTTGGATGACGCCGGTGAGCCCACCCAAGCTGGGGTATTTGGTGAGGATTGGGCAGATGGCGACTGGTCCCCACATGGCTACGTAGGCTTGTTCGGCTTCGGTGTATGCGGGGTCGGCTTTCGCCTGTGACACAAGGCAACCCGCAGCGATGAGCACACCGAACGCGGCGAGGGCGAGTCGACGCCGCAGGGTGCGGGGCCGGACGGGGATGGTGATCATGCGCGGACCTTCGGGAACATGCCGAGCGTTTCGCCCGAAATCCGGTACACCATGCCCATGCCGAGGTCGACGATCACCGTTTTCGGGCTGAATGGACCTGGCCGGCGGTGGTGCCGTCCGGTCTCGTCGTCGTACCACGGCGACCTCGCGTCCCCCGTCTCCGATATGCTGTTCTCTGGCATCGCATTTGCTCCTTCTGGTTGTTGTGGTGTCACTGGCCCGCCGGATGAGCCCCGGCGGGCCTATTCAGTTGTTCAAGCCGTCTTGTTCAGTGCGGCCGGCGGCTCTGATGGCAGGGCCTCCAGGTACCGGTCCAGCTCCCCGAGTAGATAGACGGGTTTGGAGCCGATGAACCTTGGGCAGATGTGGCCTGCTCTGCGTTCGCGGTCTAGCTTTTCGCGGGAGATTCCGCAGTACTGTGCTGCGTCGTTGGAGTCCAGGGCGCCGGGGCGGGTGGGTTCGGTCATTGTTGTGCCCCTTGTGGATTCACGTGGACGTGTCGGCGGTGCGCTTCCAGGCGTTGGTCGGCGCGGACCATCGCGCCGATGATCTTGGCGATGTGCGCGGGCCACTCGGTGCTGGAACATGGTGTACCGCAGCCGCATTGGAATAGGCCCGGGAAGTGCAGTGCGGCTAGGGGTTCGAGGTGGTCTTCGATCCGGTAGTAGTCGGGGTCGGTGACGGTGCCCGAGTAGGTTGTGGATTCACCGCCACCGACCCCGACAGACTTGAGGCGCCGCAACAGGTTTGAGAGACGGGCCATCATGCGGACCTCATCCGAAACTCGCCAGGAGTGTCATTGATGTGCTGCGCGAGCGCGTTGAACAGCGCCACAACGTCACTTGACATCAGTGAATACGGTCCCAACTCGACGGACATTCCGGCGCCAGCGGTATGCACCGACCGAATCGGGATTGATACGAACTGGTCGGTGCGCTCGTCCAGGGGCTCGATGACTCCTAGGTCGGCGATAAGCGTGCGGTCATTGATGATCGTCGGGACGCCGTCAATGACCTCGATTGCCGACTTGCGGTCGTGGTCGACGGTCGGGAACCTCACGCTCCACTCCCGCCGTCGATGGCGAATAGTGCGGACTCTGCGACCTTCATGGAGTAGTCACGTGCCCATACCAGGTCGAATAGCGGCCGATCAGCCTCGGTGTATGCATTCACCGGCCGGACGGTTCCATTCGGCAGCTGCTGTAGATGTTTCTCCGGTTCGCGGCCGTGCTTGACGATGTACTGGCCTTTGACGCGGGTACCGAATCCTTTTTGCTTCGCCTCAATCAGGGTGCCGGACAAGCCTTTTGATTTGAGGTAGTCCGAGACGTACAGCGGCACGTCAGCGGCAGCGATCTCCGGGGCCTCACCGAGCGCGCGAGCCAGAATTACGCGGCCTTTGGCCTCCAGGTGCTTCGGATCGACAACACCCTTCAGCGCTTGCAAAACGCGGGCCAGCCCCTCGCATTGACGAGTGAGCCGGTCGAGCTGATCCTCGGTGGCGCGCGGGTTGATCGCGCCGCCCTCGTGGAAATAGGCATCGAGCACATCAGCGGCTTCGGCCTGGAATGCGATCAGGACCGGGCGGGCCTCAACGGAGACCCGGTTTTCGTCGATGCCGCCCAGCCACATCGTCATGGTGCGGCGATCGATCATCGTGTACTCGCGCGCCTGGTCGTCGCCGGGCATCTGCGCTACCCACGGGGTAGTGCAGGCCCATGACCGGCGCCGGAGCTTGGCCCGCTGCGACTCGACGGCAATGCCGATGGCGTCACAAGCGTGACGCAAGGACACCTGCGGCTTGCCGTCAACCATGGCGGCCACAATCTCGCGGTCGGTACCGGGTACTGGGATGCGAACCAACTCGGCGGTCATCACGCCACCTCGTCATTCGGCAACGGATTCGCGAGCAGCACGCGATGGTCTGAAATTCCAAGCTCGCGCAGAAGTCGGGAGTAGAAGACAGCGCTGACGCGCTTCGAGTGGCCCAGCTCGATCTTGTTGATGTACGAGCGATCAACGTCGAGGCTTTCGGCCAGCTCAGACATCCCCCGGCCCTTGAGTTCTCGGATCACCCGGCAGGCGAATCCGTGAATCGGGATGGTCTCAATTGGCATGACTAGAACCTAGTCACCTCTAGTCACCTATGTCAATAGAACTGGCCAGGAACATTGAAATAGCAGCCCATCAGCGACAATAGTTGGCCATCTGCTGGTCAGGCACAGGTAATTACATGGCTGTAAGTGACTGGACGCCACTAGATGTTCCTAGGCGTGACTGCCATTCTGTTCGGCATGACCTACACAGATGAAGAGCGCCGGCGGATTGGTCGCGCAGTGGAGCTTCGTCGGGTCGATCTGGGGTGGGGCAAAGAGGAAGCTGCGCGCCAGTCTGGGATCAGCTCAATCACATGGAAGCGAGTCGAGGATGCATTGACCGTGCAGCCCGTCAAGATGCGTCGGGTTGAAGCAGCACTGAACTGGAGCATTGGCAGCATTGAGCGGGTGGCGCGGGGCCGCGATCCAGTCGTGGATGAGCGAGCATCCGAGCCATCATGGGGCGATCTGGATGACGCCGATGAACTATGGCGAGGCTTCAAAGAGTCCACGATCTTCGCCGAGCTATGTCGCCAGCGAGGTGCAAATGACGAGATGTGTCGCTATTTCATAGCGGACGCCCTAGCCTTGCTGAACTCCGCGGCGGCGGCGCAATCGCCAGAACCGCCGGGCGTGACGGAATCGGATGCATCGACGGCGGACGACAAAGACGAGAAGAAATCAGACCAGGCGCTTCTTGAACGCTTTGATTTTCGGGGTGTTCCGCAGGTAGGTCATCAGCAGCGCTGATGCCGGTTCGTCTAGCTCGGCGTAGACAGTTGGATTAGGGCTCTGACCTGCAACTCGCGTTTGAAACGCGACCCTTCCAACCTCGTTCAGGTCATCCAAGTTCTCGCGGATCAGACCTAGAACGTTCTTATGCTGGTTACCTGTCTCGGCGGCGATCACGAGCGAGGTGGTGAATGGTTCGCCGTCTGGTCCGGCGAACACAAGCTCGGTCGAACTGCCGTTCGTAGGCATGGGGGTATTACCGTTGGTCATGCTGCTTCGTCATCTCGTAGCGCTTGCCGTCCGATCCAGTTGCTACCTCTTGGGTAGCAACTGCCCATGACCTGCGACGGAGCTTCGCCCGTTGGGGCTCCACGGCCAAACCAATGGCTTCGCAGCAATGACGCAACGAAACGAGCGGCCTGCCGTTGATGCCGGCGGCAACAATCTCGCGGTCGGTACCGGGTACTGGGATGCGAACCAACTCGGCGGTCATCAGGCCACCCGCTGTTCGGCTAGTACCTCGCGGACAACCTCGCGGATCAGCTCGCGCAGTGCGATCGACCTACCGTCACTGTCGTTAACCCGGTCCCGCTCCAGCACCGACATGGGGCAATTCAGGGCCAAGGCGACCTTCTTGATCTGGGTCGGGTTCGGCCAACGGTGACCACCCTCAAGGTCGGACAGGTAGCCAATACTGATGCCGGAGGTACGCGACAGCTCCGCCAACGATTGCCCATCCTTAGTGCGGGCAACCCGGAGTTCCTGCCAGATGCCGAATTCGCTGATTCGCTTGTTGCCCATCAGGATTCACCGCCCGGAAGCGCCTTGAGTGACGGCATGATATTGAGCTGGTACTGGTTGGCCTGCGGGTCACCGATCTGCTGGAGTGTCGAAACCAACGCACGCACCAGATCTGGAAGTGCGTACGGCAAGAGGTGCCACGCGGTGCCGGTGAACCAGAACTTGTCGCGGTGCGCACGCTTGGGCTCGGTGGAGCCTTCCTTGAGCCAGCCGGCCTCTCGCAATCCGCGTGTGATCTGCCGAGGTGAGTAGTCGAGGCCGTAGCGCTGCCGCACCAGCGCCGACACCTCCATCCAGTTCCAGGCACTCCCCCGGATCGCTAGATCCTGGACGCGCCCCTCCCGCATCATCTGCGGTAGAACGTCGTGAAATACCCAGCGCTGGAAGCGAATGACTGCATCGCGGACCTTGCGGTCCTTGATGAGGTTGGTGTTGCGCTGGCCGATCACCTTATAGAAGCCGGGTTCAGTGAGGTACCAAATCCCCTGGTCAGACCGTGCCCGCAAGCCTGCGGGCACGGTGACCTGCATGTCTTCGGCGACAAGTTCGGACGGGATCAGCGGCTCCCGCGCCGAATCGACAATGAGCACCTTCTCGTCGTCATCGAGCGCGCGAACCATGTCCGATGCATCGGGCGTGAATCGGCGAATCGGCTTACGATTACGTCGTGACCGCCACCATCGGCAACGAAATCCGTCAAGCCAGACTGACGCGCGGCTGGCCCCAACAACGCCTCGCCGACGAAGCCAACATGACCGTCGCCCAAGTCAACGCCATCGAAACAGGCCGCTCCGCCGAAGGCCAAGACGACATCATCAGCGCCCTCGGCCTGGAACTGGTGCAGCCCATGCTTCTAGAACCCCTGACCGCCCGGTTCCTCGGCACGATCCGGCCCGTGGTGCAGCGCATCAAGCCCGACCTCTTGCCCGTCGCCTTGGCCGCCGTCCTTGACGTTGCGGGCCGTGCCGCCGCCGGCGAACTCCCACCCACGGCCAGCACTGTCGTGGTCCAGGCAGGTGGCGATATCAGTCAGACCAACCTCGGGGCCTAGCCCAGTAGCTCGTTCAGGTTTGACAGCGCGGCCCGCGCCACTTCCTGGTCGACGTGAACGTACCCCTCCTGCGCTCTGGCAGTGGAGTGCCCGGACACCTGCATCCGGGTCTCCTGGGAGACACCCGCACTGTTGAGCAGGGTGTTCGCCGTGTGCCGGGTGGCATGCAACGACCGATAGCGGACCCCCGATTTCTCGATCAGCACCTGCCAGGCATCAGAGATGTCATCCGGGGAGATCGGCCGCCCATCGGGGTGGTGCCACACCAGGCTATGCGGGTTCGGCCCCGTCTTGGATTGGATGTAGGTTTTCATCCGCGCCAGCACCGGCGCGGTCATCGGCACAAACCGGCGACTCTTGGCTGACTTCGGCGGCGTGAATATCAACGTCTCGGTCAGGTTCCGATAGTTGAACCCGGGCCGGATCGCGCGCTTGGGCCGGTACTTGATCTGCCACGCGAAGTTGAAGACGCCGTTCTCCAGGTCGCAGCGGTCGAGCTCCATCGCTATCGCCTCGGCCGACCGCGCGGTGGTGAAGAAGTATGTCATCCAGAGGGTTGCCCACGGGTCACCTGCGGAGAACGCGGTCGTCAGGATTGTGCGGGCCTCGGCGACGGTGAAGGCTTCCTTCTCGGCGGCGATGTGGTCGGGTTTGTCCACAACGGCGACGACGTTGCGTGCCAGGAGGCCGTCGCTCATGGCGTTGTCGAGTGCCTTGCTGAGCACCTGGTGCACCTTCTGGGCGGTCCGCGTGCCGGTGGCTGTGGCCTTCTGCTGCTCTTCCTCGGTGAGGTCGCGTTCCAGGGCCAGTAGCCGGCGGGCGGCCGGGGTGGGTTCGCGTCCGATGTGCCGCAGCAGGGTGCGCACGTGTGCCGGGGTGAGTTTGTCGAGCCGGTGATGTCCGAGGGTGGGCAGGATGTGGATGCGCACCATGGGCTCGTAGTAGGTCTGGAAGGTGTTGGGTGCCACGTTGGGTTCGACGATGGTGTCCAGCCAGTGGGTCAGCCACTTCTCGACTGTCATTGTGGCGCTGGAGGTGATGTGTCCGTCGGCGACACCTTTGCGGAGGTCGCGGAGCTTGTCCAGTGCCTTGGCTTTGTTCTTGGAGGAGACGTATTTGCGTTTGCGCTCACCGTCTTCGGTGGGCACTTCCACTGATCCCACCCACAAGCCGTTGGACCGCTTGTAGAGGCCCCCGTCCCCTTGGGTGCGTCGTCTTTGCCCCACCAGCAAACTCCGATTCTCTCAAGTACAGCCTATGGTACAGCCTAGTTTAGACGGGGTATATCTAGTCTGGAATATGAATTGTGGTGTTTACCAGCGTGTTTGACATATCCTCGCTGATCAGCATAGCTCACCTACGGATTATGAGTCCATGGCTCTAACCAACTGAGCTACCGCCCCGGTGCAGGTCAAGGCATATATTCATGTTTGCTGGCGTGTCTAGGTACAGCCTACGGTACAGCCTACGGTGATTCTGCCTTGATCCCGGTTGAGCCTAGACCACCACCGAATTGCCGTTGCTGCGTCCCATGTCGTCTGGGGTAGTCACAAGCCGACTTCCTACCTTGGCCCGTTGAGTGGCCTGCAGTCAGGTTCGACTCCTGCCGTTCGCACCAACGCAAAATAGACCCGCCTCCTGCGAGCCCCGTGATGGGGGGCTCAAGCAGGAGGCGGGGGTCAGGGTGTGGCGATATGCCAGCTTTTATGCCAGGGGGTCAGGTGTGGGGTCGGATGATCAGCCCGTACAGTCCGACCGAGTTGGGGTAGGTGTCTGGCCCGTCGTCGCCGTAGCGTGCGACCGCGCCGGCCAGCATGCGGTTGGTGGGGACGGTGGCGTTGGTGATGGCCAGGGTTTCGTGGTGGATCAGGGTGGCGCCCGTTGCGGCGACGGTCTGCTTGCCTGGTGTGGTCGTGGTGGTCCGGGCGCCGTCGACCGCAGACCCGAAGTAGGTGGCGAAGACGACGTTGCCGGCACTGGCGGTGAGGTGTTCGGCCCACGCGATATAGACGTCCACGTTGGTCCAGGGTGACGGCCCGCCGAGCACGTAGCCGCCATTGAGTCCGGTGGCGGCCAGGCTGATCGCCGGAACGCGGCCGTCGAGGCCGTTGCCGAAGTCCGACGTCCAGCGGGTCGGCAGGAAGATGAACGGCGGGGTGTAGCCAGCGGGGCCGTCGTCGCCGTCTTGGCCATCCTGGCCTTTGAGACTCGCCAACCATTCGCCGACGGTCCCTACGAACCCGTTGTCCAGTGCGATCTGGTACGCGGACCGGCCGTCGTCCCCCGGCTCGGCGGGCTCAGCGTCTTGACCGTGCAGTGAGGCCAGCCATTCGGCCTCGGTCCCTACGAACCCCGCATTGGTGGCGAGTTGATAGGCCGACTTCCCGTCGGTTCCATCGCCACCGTCTGTGCCGTCTACTCCCGCGCCGCCGGGGACCGCAGCCACGACCACCGTCGCGTCACTGTGACCGACCACGACCTGAGCTGGTGCCGCGGTCACGGTGACGGTGCTGCCGGTGACGGTGACCGCGATCGGATCGGCCGCCGGGGCGACCTTCACAGTGTGCTGTGGCGCGTCGACCGCGACGGTGGCATCGCGACCGGGTACCGCGATATCGGTCATGACCCGTCAGCGCGCGCCGTGGTGCCGTTGACGATGACCGTGTCCACACCATCGTTGGTGGTGAGGATCAGACGCCACGGCAGATAGCCCTTGACTGCATCGGCTTGCGTGTGGTCGAGGTGCACCAGCGCCGATGATCCGGTGATGGTCGCCGCGATACTCGTCGGAGTGTCAGCGGTGTCGATGATCAGGGTCACCGTCGCGCCCGCCGGATAGTCAGTCTCGGTGGGTGTGCCGTCGATGAGCGGCTCGTACATGAACGTCACATGCAGGTCGCCGCCCTTGGACAGCGGCAACGTCATGACTTGCGGGGGGGCGAAAAGGTACGTCACGCGCGTGGCCTTCCGTGGGTGAGTCGTTCGACGGCGACAGCGACAAGCCCGGCCAGATGTTCAGCGGGCATCGCGGACAGTTCGTGGATCAGGCAGCCGATCCGGACGGCGCGTGGTTCGTCGGGGATCGCGGTCTGCCAGTGGTCGCACAGCACATGGACGGCGTTCTCGAATCCGGCGAGCTCTTGATCGGTGCGGGCGACCTGCGCTGGCGTCAGGTCCATCGCGGTAGTCGGCTCATCGCTTGCGCGAACGGATCCACCACGTCAGGCAGCGCCTCGGCCAGGTGCAGCGCGAGGACGGCGATACCGGCACGCACCAGCACCGGATGCGCTTTCACCCAGCGGGCCATCGTCTGCGACAGCATCTCGTCACCCCGGCCCGCAGCTCGGATGTTGTGCACGACGACGAACGCTGCGATCGCTGCCCAGCCGCGCGCCGCAGACCTACTTGCGGAGGTGCTCATCGAATCGGCCTTCGAGACGCGCCACCGCAGCCACGAGGATGTCAATCCGTGCATCCATCGAATCCACCTGGTCACGCAGATTCGGAGTGTTCGGCCGGTCGTTGTCGTTCACGATCTGCTCATCGATGCGTTTCAGCTTCCGGTTCTGGTAGCGGTGCGACAACCAGGCCGGTATCGCACCCGCCAAGACCAGTGACATCCCAACGATCAGCAGACCCAGTAGGTCGATGGCGTTGTCCGGGTTGTACGGGGTCACAGGATCTTGGCTCGCTTCTGGGCGGCGAGACGCAAGGCTGCGGTGCCGGTGGTGCCCGCACTGATCCCGAGCAGCGCGGTCGCGAACCCCGTCAGCGCCGGGACCAGCGACGGGTCAATGACCTTGAGGCCGACGAGCACCAGCAAGCCGGAGGTGACGACGCCGTACAGCCACAGCGCAAGGCTGGAGCTGTGGGTGCGGAGGTAGTCGAGCAGAGCGATCATTTGCGGGCCTTCCTGGTGGGGTCTATTTGATGCGAAACGCCTTCCACAGAAGAAACGTCATCTGTGGAAGCTGGCCAGAACGTCGCAGCCGACCTGAATGCCGGTGCGGCCACCGAACTCAGGGCGTGGTTCCCAATACCGGCCGTGCGTGTCGATGCCGGGGAGCGCGGCCAAGGTCTTGAACAGCTTGGTGATGCCGCCGATAGTCAGCAGGCCCTTGGCGGACAGATCGTTGCGCAGCTTGGTGATGTACGGATCTTCGACAGCACCGGAGTTGAGCATCTGCGTCAGAAACGGTAACCCGACACCGGTAGCGCCGGAGATGATCGCCGCGCCCGCACCACCGAACAGGCCACCGAGCAGCGGCCCGACGATCCCGAGATACGAAGCGATGGCCGGGATGACGATGCCGGCGGAGAACTCCACGAACGACAACGATGTTTCGGCCTCGATGAACCAGCGGTAGAACCCTGGCAGCAGGGTGTCGTCTGCGGTGCAGGCGTACATGTCGCCGTTCGTGGTGATCGAATACGAAATGGCTTCAAGCCATTTCGGTGCGAGGTAGCGCGCGATGCCCCACCCTGGCGGGCTGTAGCCCGCGCTCTGGCCCTTGACCGGGCCGGGTTGCCGCGACGGATCACCGAACAGAATCAGACCGTTGATCCGCGACCGCAACTTCTCGAACCGGCCGCCGTCACCGAACTGTCGGGCGATCGCTTTCTTCATCCCGTCGGCGCTCTGCGAGTACGCGCCAAACCAGAACTCGATGGTGGTGTTCAGCCACGTGTCCGGGTTATCGGCGTCCATCCCCTCGGCCCGCAGCGCATTCTCGATCTGCCGTTCCAGGTCCGCGGCTTCGTCGGCGATGACCTCGATGTAGGACAGGCCGGGATCACCACCGAGAAGGCCAAGATATCCGCCCATGCGGAACGTGAGCCGAATGTGGTTGATGTTCAACACATCTTGTGCCCAGACACCAACATCGTTCGCCGGGCCGACCGTGTTGGTCGCTCCGCTGCCGGGTGCCGAGAAGTAGTAGATAGGTCGGTGCGCGGGCGGCTTGGGTGTAGGTGCCGGCGCGGGTGCCAGGAACCCGAGCTGGGTCTTGACGGTCCAGTCGAATACGCCATTGACGTTGACGTACGGGCCTTTGCGGATGCCTTTGCGGATCTGCTCATTCACCGCGACGGCATACGCGCGGAGTGCTGCACCGAACCTGTTCGTGTACTGGTTGGTGGTGTCGTCGGTGGCGAGGTTGTCGCGGCCGTACTTATAGTTGCGCAGCTTGTGTTTCGCGGCGCCGATCAGTGGGTCGGAATCACCGGGTTTCGATGGCGGTGCCCAGGTCATCGTGCACCGCCTGGCCAGTCACCGAACCGCTCACTGACCGCGATCAGCAGCCGATCCAGCTTGCGGCACAACACATCCCGCCACTCACGCAACTGCATGGTGAGCGCATCCCACAGTGTCAGCATCACGCCGCCTCCGCTGTCAGCGTGATCTTCAGCGACGCCGCGGTCTTCGGCCCAACGATGCCGTCCACCTCTAGGCCATGCAGACGCTGATAGTCAGAGACGCGCCAAGCGGTATCCGGCCCGTAGTAGCCGTCAACCTTCAACTTCGAGTAGTTGCGTTGCAAGCGGCGTTGCAGCGTAAGGACGTTCGGGCCTCGATCACCAACGGACAGGTACACCGGCCCCGGATTCCCCGGCTTGGGCGGCACACTGGTCTCACCCATCTGACGTGCCACGTCGGCACGGAAGACCGACATGTCAATCGCGCCGGGATCCCATTTCCCTTGAGCGGCACCGGCCCATTCCTTGTGCGCGATGGCATGCGACGCAGGCTGATTCAGCTTCTTGAGGATCGCGGCGACACCGATCACGTAGGCGTCGTACTGGGCGTCTGACCAGGATGCGCGGTGCGGCAACCCAGGTCGGCCGCCGCCGTCGTTGGCGGCTTCGATGCCGATGGTGCACGCGTTGGCGTTGTTGGCGGCGATTCCAGGCCATGACCCTGCGCCGGCATGCCAGGCGACCCCGACACCACATAGCGTGTACTTGCCTTCGGGCGACAGGTAGAGCTGGGAGGCCAGCCCAAGTGCGGGGTGTTGGGCGATGCCGCGCGGGGTCTCACCGAAGCTGCCGGTGTGGTGACAGACGACTCCCCAGATCGCACCGAAGTCACCGTGGCCCCGGTCCATCGCGCCGGGATAGATATCGCAGGTCAGTCCGGCGGCGCGCAACACGTCGGGCAACCAGATCGGATCAGACATAGTGGGGCCTCCTGGGTATGGCGAACACCCGCGCACCAGATCGGCGACGGGGGCAATTGCTCAAATGAATCGGTGCAGGTCAGACAGGTTGCGGCGGCGAACCGCAAGATAGATCTGAAATAGATTCAGGGATCAGCGGCACCGGCGGACTTATAGCCCTTACAACCAGGTGAAGTGACGGCTGCGCGCGATGCCGTTACCGTCCGCTGGGTGGACGAGCTGGCAGCGTTGGAGACGGCGGTGCTGGTTGCGCAGTGGCGGCTACTCATCGCCGAGACCGACCGGCTGGGCGAGCAGATTGACGAACAGCTACAGGCCGAAGCGGTAGTCGGATACGGCAGCGGAGACTAGGTTCGCAGCATCGACTCGGGCTGGTCGGCGCTGATGTTGGCGATCGTCAGTTCAGCGTCGTATGGCCAGTCCAGGGCGTGTGGAAGTGGCGCACAATGCGACACCGCCAGTAGTCCGTCCGGGCCGTGCGCGTAGACCAGATGGGTGTAGCGACCCTTGAGGACGAACGGCGATGCCGACCCGACAGGCTGGCCGTCAACCACTTCCCACCTGATCTGCGCACGGTCTCCGGTCTCGACGGGGAAGCCGTGCGCGTCGCGCGTGCAGAGCCCGACGTGAGTAGGCCACACGACGGCCGTCAAGGTGCCGTCAGCAAGAGCAGGTGCCGACATCTACGTCACCTGAAAACTGGGTGTCAGGACGATCTGGCCGGTAGCGGAGAGCGTTGTGCTGGTGATCGAGCAGTTGTCGATCTGGTTGGCGCCGGAAGCCGCCGAGCACAAGGTGGCGTAGGTGTAGGTGCCGGCGGCAAGGTCGATGATGCACGCCGAGCCTATGGTAAGCCCGGATGCGGCCGTGCCCCAGGTGGTTTGCTTGCGGGCGTTGCCGCCGCCGGTGGCTTCGTTGGCCGGGGTGGTGGTCGCGCCGGGGTTGCCGGTGCAGCAGTTCAGCCACGTGCCCAATGTGGCGTATCGGTCGGCGAGGTTGTTCTTCGTCGCCGTGATCGCGATGGCCATAGTCGGTGATCCTGTCTGTCGTGGATGAAATTGGTTGAGCGGGTTACGTTTTGAAGATCAGGATGACGCGGCCCGCCGCGCCGCTACCGCCACCTGTCGTGCCGAACGCGCTACCGGATCCGCCGCCGCCGCCTGCGCCGGGAGCACCACCGTCGCCGCCGATGCCCTTGTACCATCCGGTTCCCACAGCCGCGCCGCCACCGCCCCCGCCTGCGGAGCCGTCTGTGGCTCCCGCCCCACCGTCGCCACCACGTTGCGAACCCAACGTGCCGGGTGCGCCGCCGTTGTTCAAGTCGGACCGGCCACCCTCAGAGCCCGCACCGAAACCGCCCACCGACGAGGTGCCGGCGCCACCACCACCACCGGGCGATCCATCTGTCGCTGCGGTGCCGTCACCACCGTCACCACCGGCATTGCCCGGCGAGCCACCGGTCCCGCCGGACTTCCCGGCGGACGCCGTGTGCCCCGAGATACCGGAGACTGAAGCTGTACCGCCCGTCCCGGCAGCGCCGTTGACGGAGCCGGTGCCGTTGCCACCTTTCACGCCGCCGCCAGCAGTGATGGACACCGCCCCGGACGTGAAGGTCGAGGCGTTGCCGTTCGTGGCCTCCCCTACCTGCGCGCCGCGCGTGAGCGTGTAGGTGGCCCCGAGTACGGCTGTTGACTGCCATCCGGTGTCGACATAGGCGCCGCCGCCAGCTCCACCCCCGCCACGACTGTTGGCGAATGCCCCGCCGTTGTGGCCGCGCCCGCCGCCACCGCCGCCACCGCGCATGATGAGTCGCCACGACCCGAACTGCGTCGGCACACTGACACCGGATTTGTTGACATCGAACGAAGCCGTCCACTCGACAATCGCGGCCAGGGTGCCGGTCGCTGAAAGGCCCGCGGCGCGTTGGTATCTGGCGAGCGCGGTAGCGGCCAGCACCCCGGTCGCGGACAGGTCCGCGGCCCGCAGGTATCGCGCGAGCGCAGTCGCCGCCAGTGTGCCCGTCGCGTTCAATGCCGCTGCGGCGTTGTGGATTTGGTTGGTGACGTCGGCGGTCAGTGTGCCGATTGCCGATAGATCGGCCGGCCGGCTGTAGCGTGCCACGGCGGTGGCGGACAGTTCTCCGGTCGCGGCCAACGCAGCGGTCCGGGCGTACCGAGCCAGCACCGTCGCCGATAGTTGACCACCAGCGGCGAGCTGCGCCGCGCGCGCGTACCGAGCTACGGCGGTCGCCGCCAACAGCCCATCGGCCGACAGTTGCCCGCCGCGCTGATACCTGGCCAGCACCACCGCAGCCAACTGCCCGGCCGCCGACAACGCGCCGCTCGTGTTGTGAATCTGGTTCGTCAACTCGGCCGCGAGCGCGCCCGCCGCAGTGAGCTGCGGTTGCCGCTGGTACCTGGCAATCACCTCAGCGGACAGCGTGCCCTCAGCGGACAACATGACCACCCGGTCGACAATCCGAGTCCCGCGCCACCGGCCCGACGAAAACTGCTGTGGGATGGATGGATTCACCTGCCAGCGGCCCGACGACACCGGGCCAGGAATCGTCGGTGATGCCGACCAGCCCATCAGGAAGCACCAAGATAGGTGCAGATCACCTGAGATACTCCAGCACCGGGACCGGCAGCGCCCTTAACATTCAAGGCAGACCCGCGGGTGTGACGCACCCTTGCCTGAAACCAATCCTCGGCCGTGTAGTCGACGACGATGCCGCCGCCAAGGTCAACGGACCAGTCCGACACCCGCTCCACAGTCGAGCCAGCGAGGAGGACGCCGCCAGATCCGGCAGTGAACACATCATAGGTATCTGCCGCAGCGCAGGAGTCTCTCATTATTGAGGATTCGACCCCCTCTATATTTCGGGTCACTTCAGCCGCGCGCAAACCAGTTGTGTTGGTATCCCACCGGATTCGCATCTCAATCAGCCATAGTCCAGCCAACCCAAACTGCCAACGCGTGTTGCTGCCATCCTCAAACGTCACGGCCGTGGTACCCAGTTGCGACCAACCAGTCAAGGACACCATCGTGTTGTTGGCAATGGATTGATCGGCGGACAGAAATATGATCACGTAGGGACGTCCATTCCCCGTGCCGCCGCTACCACCAACTTCTTCGGGTAGGTTCGCCAGCGGTACAACGGCATTCGAGTTCAGCGGCGCATAGCCGTTGGCGACCCCTTTGCCACCCAGCGCCTGATACGTCGACGACATATCCGGTAGGTGCGCACCGGGTACCAGGTTCGACCCGTTCAACTGCAGCAGCTTGTTAGCGGCGTTCGTCTCCACATACCCCGCCGACAAATCCAACTTCCCCGACGCATTCAACTTCGGGACACCGTTATTGACGTTCGTCTCCAAATACGACGTCGCCAGCTTTGTCGAACCGTTCAGCGGCGCAACACCAGACGCAGCGCCCTTCTGCGACAACGGGATAGCGTTCGTGGAACCACCACCGAACCACGCATCAAACCAATCCTTGACATCCTGAACGAACGAGTTGATCGGTGTCACCACCGCCCCGCCGAGAATGTCGCCGATCTGATTCAGTTGCGTCACAACGGTTTGCACGTCAGACAACGCGCCACCGGAGCCGCCCTTGAACTTGTTCAGTAGCGCTTGCCAGCCAGTCGCCGCGTCGGCCAGCCAGTCATCCCACTCATCCACCCCGAGCTTGTCGGCCAACCCCGCCAACGCATCATCGACATCACCCTGAACAATCGCCCACTCATCAGCAAGATCAGCGATCTTGTCGAACAGGGTGCCGACCGCCGGAACGCCCAACGCCGACAATCCCGCCTCAACAAGGTTCGTCAACCAATCCAGCAGCGCCTCAAGATCTTCCGGCAAATCCTGAATCAACGCTTGCGCACCGAGGTTCGACGCCCACGGACGCGCATTCGAGAACCACACATCGCCCGCAGTCGCGCCCGACCCGAGCTGCAGGAACTGCGCAGCCCACTTCACACCCGCAGGAACCTGATGCGCCGTGACCGGAATCCACTGCCACGCACCAGAAGACCCCGGCGGCGTAATGGACCCCTTGGCCACATCGGAGATCAGCGCCCCGGCCGCATCGTAGAACGACCAACCCGTGCTGATCGTCGCGCCCGACCCCGAATACCCCGCCCACATCGCCGCCGCACGCTCACTGAGCGTCTGCCCTTCAAACACCTCGAACACATCGGTGCGGATGATCTGCGTCGTGCCGTCTGCTGTCGCCTTCGCCGACTTACCACTGAGCCAACCCGGCGTCAGGTCATCCCATTCAAACGGCCCATCGATCAACGCATCGGCGTTCAGGAACTCACCAGCGCCCCGCGCCAAGTCCTGAATCGCATTGGTAATCCGAGAGATTGAGAACAAGTCCGGGATCGCAGACGCCAACCGCGAGATGATCGCCGTCAGCACCGCACCCGGACCACCCTCAAGATCAATACCGTCGAAGGCGGCGAGAAGCTGCGGCAGGACCGGCAAATCAATGCCGTGGTTATCGTCCAACGACGCCACAAACGCGGGCCACGACGCGAAGTTGAGGCCGGTGTTGGAATTGATGAACGCCACGAGCGCCGTCGGGAACCCCGTCGTACGCCACTCCACCAGCCACGCGTACGGATCCCACCCGGCGAACTCGATCCCACCGAGCGCCTTCGCCAACCACCCCAGGAAGTTCTTGAGCAGCAGCCGCATGAACTCATCGAGCTGCGGCAACGACGGCAACTGGATGTCACGCGGCGTGTATCCACCCCACGGCGCATTCGGCAGATTGTGCAGCGACGGCAGCGATGGCGTCTGCCGCATCCACTCGGGCAGCGGATCAGTCACCGACTACACCCAAGCTGGCCGCATCGAGAACCACGGCGCCACAGTTGAATACGTCGCCGCACCCGACACCTTCTCGGCCACAAGGTAGATCGTTGCCGCAGCGCCAGCCGCGACATAGAAGTCCGCGTCCGCTGCCGAAGTGCCCGCTGGCGGACCGGATTGCAGCACCACGCGCTGCGCCTGCACCCCGCCGACCGCAGTCCCGCGCCCAACAATCGGACCATTCGCCGCGCCCAACCGCGCCACCAGATCCACACCGATATCCGCCGTGGACCCCAGCACCGTCACCGCAGCATCAATATCGGGTCGCCACGGCGCTTTGTACGTGTTCGCCGCCACCGCGATCGTGCCAACCGTGAACGTCGCTGTCGTACCTCCCGGCGCATTCGACAACGCCGCAGCCCAATGCAACCGACCGGCCTTCTGTTGCACCAGCTCAAACCCATCGACCGCATCATTGACCGCAGGGACCAAACCCGCAGCAGGAGAATCGAAATCGTCAGGATCGAGGACCGTGTTGCCATCGGTCCCGTCCCGGCCGCGGCGCTCCGTCTTGTGCAACTGCACCACCTGAGACACCGTGTCCGACCCCGGCGTGATGACCACAAACTCAGCCGCATCCGGTGTCGGATCGTCATAGTCCAAGACGTCGGTGATAACCACCTCGGGGGTGATGATCGTGTGCTTACCGGGGTCACCCTGCACCAACCCCGAGATACCGGCGATCCCATCCACCGGCTTCGCGAAATAGATGAACACTCCGCGATCTGGGTCATGAGCTTTCGGCACCCAGCATGGAATGCCCCAATACTCTTCGCCGTCAATGACTTTCGTCGGGTACGGTTCGACCGGCACTAGCGCCTCCTATGACCTCGGGGCCAACGTGGCCACGTTGAACGCCTCTTGCAACCCTGTAATGAACCGCTGATGCTTAGCGATCGACGCCTCCTCGGCTTTCCCGTCGCCGATCATCGCCATCACGTGCCGTTCTTTCTGTGTCACCCGCCAGGGGGTGTCCTCCACGTAGTCGGTGAACATCTCCCAGCCCCCACCTGGCACCGGGTAGACGAGGGACATGAGGACGTCACGCTGAAAGTCGCGGCCGAGTGCGTACGGCCCGAACGGCGCGTTCAGCACCGTCGCCTGAGCCGACGTGTAACCCCTCGTGTCATGCAAGGCCGTCAGGAACGAGAACACTGCCTCGATGTTGTATGGCGGCGCGTTCGTCGGGATCATCACCTCAAGGTTCGGGTGCATCGGCCCCATGTCATCGCGGCGCCCGTAATGCTGCATGAGTTGGAGCGCGAAGAATGCGTCATTCATAAAGCCGTCCAACAGGTTTGACGGCACACCTGTGAACCCGATCACGATCATCAGCGAGTCGATCAGCCACGACAGCGTGGCATTGATCAGATCGTTCAGCCACTTCGGCGACTTGCCGCCAATGATGATCTGCCACGCCTTCGGTGTGTGATCCACAATCTTGCAGGACAAGACCGGCGAATCTTCACCCTCCTCGGGCGCGACCAGAATCGCGTACGGCTCAACAAAATTGACGCCCAGCAGTGGCGCGGTATACACACCGGGCATCGACCGAACCTCTTGGATGACCGGCGAGAAGATATCGCCGAGCGAGCCGCCTAGGTCAACGGTGGTGCGCAGCACCGAGTCCAGCACTGTCCCGGTCGGGCCTTCGATTTGCGAGCGGTCCTTAACCGTCACCACGTAGGTGGGTTTGGTGAGGTTCGCCCATTTGTCCGGCTGCGGATCGCCTGGCTCCCACAACGTCACATCGACGCACACGCCATAGGCTTTGGTGAGGTCTTTGATGACGGTCCCGCATGACTCCATCCGCACCGTCCGCGCCACCAACGGACTGGTGTCCAGGAACGGATTCGTGCGCACCACATGCAGCGGTGTTTTCGCCATCTCCAGGAACGCCTCTGGCGAGAGTCCGTTGTTCTGGACGGATTGCAGGATCGTGCCGAACCATGCCCGAACGTCGGGATTCAGCGACAGCGCGTTATTGACGAACTCCCAGATGCCAAGCTGGATCCGCAATGCGCATTCGGTGATCATGTTCTCGATCACCGTCACCAATGGCCCGACGAATATCGCGTGCGAGAACGGCTGAGCCTGCAGCGGCAGCCACCAGGACGGCCAGATGATCAGGTAGTAGAGGATGTCGTAGATCGACAGGCACGAAGCTGTCGATGTCCACTGAGCTCGCTGGTTTTCGTAGGTGTGTTCGTTGATGTAGAACGCCCACTTCACCCCGGCGGTCTCCACGATGACACCGACCAGTGTGTGTCGGCATTCCTTCATCTGCGCGACGAGCTCGGAGCCACCTTTGGTTTTCAGTGTCGCGGCAGCTTTGTCGTTGCGCGGATCGTTGCCGGACGCTTCCATGAGGTCCGACCCCCACTGGTCGCCGCGGGTCCAGAACTTGTCGGCAAGGGTGAACGTCCAGTCGATATCGTCGGCATCTTGGAGCGCCACGATCCGTTCGGCGGCCGCAGCCTGAGCAGCAAGATCACCGCGCTGGAGCGAGTCGTTCAGTCGCGCCAGCTCGGTACCGGCCATTTAGAGCGGGTACCGCCTCAGCGGGGTTCCCGACACCACGATCCGCGAATCAGCGTTGCCGCCGGAGATCCCGACTTTCACGAAATGCGGTTCCGTCTGCCCCACAGCCACTTTCGGTGGGATCGCGGCACGCTTAGACCATCGGCCCTTGAGTAGCGAGTACAAGTTCCCTTGCGGCGGGACGATGCCAAACACCGACTCGATCTGCGACACCAGCGGCGCCGCATTGTTACCGGCCGCGAAGTCCAGAAAGTCCTTGAGGGCTTGCTGCCACGTCTTTAGTTGCTGCGGAGTCGGCGGCGTCGAGGTCAGGTCACGCACCCGGAACTTCTGCCGGGACGTGTCGATCCACACCACCTGATTCGGCAACAGCGGACCGAACTCGATCATCTCCGTCGTGCCCGGTCCGTCCGCGAAATGGAACGTGCCCGGCCCGAACACGGTGTACTTGTCGGGCATCGGCTGATCGCCAATGTTGATGCGCCGCAGGAAACCCCACTGCGTCGTGGTGGAGTTGTCGCCCGCGGACCACTTGCGGAGCGCGCCCGGCGTCGCCTGCGAGGCAATGCCGGCGCCTGCGCGCATCCCGAAACCCGCGCCACGCTGATCAGCACCCAATGCCGATCCGGTGCCAGTCTCGGTGAACGACAGGATGCACACCCCGTTACGCAGCACCTTGAACTTGCGCGGGTCGCCCTCGTAGCCAGCGACCAGGGTGAACTTCTCGCCCCACAGCGGCGGAATGATCATCGCGTTCAGCAGCGGCGCACACATCACGGTCTCAACGAAGTTGTTGAACCGCGACAGGATCAGGACACCGAACCCGTACCGCAACCGGATACCGTCACCGTCCCAGTCGCCCGAACCATCGGTGTTGCAGCGAGCCCAGATGTCGTTGAAACATGTGACGGGTGCGGAGAACTCCTGCGGGGTCTCGTGGACGACTGACACGACCTGGTTGTCGGTGTCGGTGTCGAATCCGTCGCGCAGACACATGACACCGTTGGGTTCGTCGGGGTCGGTGGTGTCGTCATCCCAGCGGGCGGCACCGTTGTCGGCGTGAATGGTGCCGTTACCGGTGCCGTCGTAGTAGTGCAGCTTCCAGCCCGCACCAAGATCGTCCGGGTCATCAATGCCGAAGGTGTCTGTATCCGTGTCGTAGTCGAACTGGAAACTGTCGGTGTCGGCGAATGTGCGCCAGAACCCGTTGTCGGCGCGCAGCACCAATGTCACGTTCTGCGTGAACGATTCGCCTGCCTTGTGCGGCTCCGGTGGGCCTTTGAACCACCTCAGATCCGACCACCACACCCCGGCGTCCTGGTCCACGAACTCCAGCACACTGGTGCGTTTCTTGTCGATGGACGCGATCAGGTCGCGCACCACCCGCCGAAGTCGTTTCGGTGTTGCGCCGCGACATGTCACCTTGATCTCAACCTCGGTCGGCGACTGCAACGCGTCGATGAACGTCACACCGTCCTCGGTGGCGCCCTTCTGGTCGACGGTGTCCCACGGCGCGATCAGCCCTTTGAGGCCGTCCTTCTGGATGATCACCGATTCGGGGCTGGTGAAGCGGTTCGGGATCGCCGGACCGCCCATGAGTGTGAACCGCGCCGAGTCGTCGAACGCGGTCAGCGTGACGATCGGGTGCCGACCCTTGAGGGTGTGGTACGCGGCGTGCGGGGTGAGATCCTCAGCCGGGTAACGCTTCACCGCACTCCTGCTCCGGTGTTGACGGCTTCGAGGTTGCGGACGATATCGGCGCCGGCGCGGTCCTCGGGGGCCTGCTGGTTGGTGTAGTTCAGTTCAATGTTTTGGGTGTTGCCTGGCGCGGCTTGCGTGCCCGTGCCGTTGCTGGGGGCTTGGGCTTGCTTGTTGGCGATATTCGGTAGCGCGGGTCGTGCCCCGGCGAATCCGGCGGCGAGTTTCCCGAACCACGAGTTGCCGATCGACGCCAGCGGGGAGCCGGCGGGCAGCAACGTTTCGAGAGCACCCGAGACGCCGATGCCTGCGACTTGGCCGCCGTACTGGATGGCGCGGTTGGCGAGCTTCATTCCGGTTTGTGCTGCGGCACCAGCTCCGGGCGCGAGGGCGTCGAGGCCGCTCATGGCGGTCATCGCGGCATCCATCGGTGCGCCACCGAACCCGATACCGCCACCTCCGGGCATGGATGGGAATGGGACGCCACCGAGACCAGGGAGGGATGAGGGTGGGCCGCCGGGTCCGAACGCCAGAGCGCCGGGGCCGGTCCCGCCGGTCAGGGGTGGGACGGTCGCGGTGGCCGGTGGGACTCCGACTGTCGGGGTGGCTGGGGTGGTTGTGGGGGTGCCGCCTCCGGTGTTGGCGGTCGTTGATGGTGCCGCCGCACCGGGGACCGTCACCGCGGTACCGCCTGCGGGCCAGTTCGTCACCAACACCGGGACCACGCCGGAACTCGTACCCAGCGAAGGAACTCCGCCACCCACGGTCGGCATGGCGCTTGGTGTCGCGGTCCCGTCACCCCACTGCGCAGCGACGTGCACGTGGTTCTGATGCTCGCCCAGCGTTCCCTGGGAGTAGTAGCCGGTGCCCGTGACGTTCTTCCCGTCGCCGATCAGGCCGTTGAAACCCGGCTCGGAATAGATCAACTCTTTGAGGTAGGGGCCGAAGTTCGCCGACATGTATTCGGCGAACGCCCGCTGTTGCGGGGTGTTGCCGGATCCGTTCGACAGGTCCAGCGCCATGCCTTTGCTGTGGTAGCTGCCGGTCTCACCAGGACGGTCTTCGGAAGTGACCTGCAGACCGAACGCCGCGGCGATGGCCTTCACCTGCGCCTCGGACGGTGCACCACCACCCGCACCAGGGGTCGACGCCGCACCAGTAACGGGTCCGCGCGGGGTGTTCGCGGTGATACCAGGGACCATGCCCTTGGTGATCGCCTCCCACGCGCCGAGCCCCTGCGCTGGCGTGCCGTTGTAGCCGTCCCACGCGATCCGCTCAGCGACCGCGATCTGCTGCTCACGAGACGCGAGGTTGGCTGTCGGCGCGAACTGCGTACCACCGAACGCCGACCACGTGCCGTCGGTGATCTGCAGACCGCCGCGCGGCGCACCCGAAGACGTCATATGCCCGCCGGTGTTGTTGTTATCCCAATCGCCCGACGACTCAGCCTTAGCCACAGCATCCCACGGGAACGCCGACCGTGCCACCGGGTAGCCCTGCATCTCAGCGGGGTACCTCGTTGAATCGTTGGCGTACTGGTTGTTCTGGTACTGCGCACCGAACATGCCGTTCGACGCCACCCACCCCAGCATCCCCGAACCCTGGTTGGGGTTGGCCGCCGAGATCGCCGCCAGCTTCCCCAGCGTCGGCGCAAACGCCATGTTCGCCAGGAACCTCACCAGATTCTCGGCCAACCCCGGCAGGCCCTTCGAGATGCCCAGATCGTTGTCGAGGGCGGCGCCGATATCGTCCATGCCGCCGGTGAAACTTTTGGCCGTGGACTCCATCTTCTTCCACGTACCCTGCTGCGCCTCAGCGAGTTTCATCAACGTCGACTGATACTGCCGCTCCGACGTCACCACCGCCGTCCGCGCCGCGTTCAGTTCCCCGGCCGTCGCGGTGCCCTCGGCCTCCAACTCCAGCAGTTTCAGGCGCGCGTTCTCCACCGACTGCCGCGAGCTGATCTCCGAGGTTTGCGCGTCGTAGATCTTCTGCTGATCGATCTCCATGTAGCCGTAGGCTTGCTTCTGCGGGTCCCATTGCGGCGCGCCCTGCACAGTCGGGACACCCACCGCCGGGACACCGCCAGGAATCCCCGACGTGCCGATCCCACCGAACGAACCGATACCCACCGAATCCAACGAATACCGCGACGGATCAATATTCGGCTTAGCCTTCTCCGCATCCTTAGCAGCCTGCGCCTCGGATGCGGTCTGCATCGGAATCGGCGCACCAGCAACCGGCGGTGCGACCGTGTCCTTACCGTTGCGGTCCAGGTTCGCGAAGATGCCCGGCAGACCGTTCGCGCCAAACCCAGGATCAAACGGATTCGCGGGGGCCTGCGGTGTCGCCACAGCCGGAGGTGGCGTAACACCCTGCGGTGGTTGCGCCACACCAGGCGGCAGCATCAGATCCGACCAGTCCTGACCGTTACCGTTCGTCCACTGCCCAGTAGTCGGGTCTTGCCCAGTCGGAGTGACCGGAGTCCGGTCCCGGAAAATCGTCGTCAGATACTTGGGAATGTCCTTGATCAGAGGTAGGTCAACAAACCATTCCGCCACATCGGTTTTCAGGTCGGCAAAGAACTGTCCGACCGTCCTGGTGGCCTCTTCCCATTCCGACTTGAAATTGTCGGTCGCGGTTTTCGTGGCCTTGTCCGACGTGCCCGCCAAGTCATCAAACTTGTTCTCCGCTGGTGACAGATCGAGCTTGTTGATCGCATCGCCCATGTCCTCGAACGGAGTCCCGAACAGCGCCGCCCACACAAGGGCCTTCTGCTGCGGATCATCGAGCTTGCGCAGCCCCTCAAACACCGCATCCAGCGCAACGCGAGACGACTCGCCACCCTCGGCGAATCGGCGGGCCATCTCATCGGCGTTGAATCCGAGCGCCTCGAACCCCTCCTTGGTGAGCTTCGACCCGTCGACCGCGCGGATCGAGAACTCTTTCAATGAGTCCGCTACCTTGTCAGTGTCGCGGGCGCCGCCCTCCATCCCCTGCTTGAGCAGGGTGAGAACCTGGGCGCCGTCGAGCCCGAACTTGCGGAACTGCGTGGAGTATTCGTTGATGGTGTCCAGCCAGTCCCCCGACACGTCGAGCCCGTTCTGGAATCCGGCGACGATGATGTCCGACGCGTCCCTGACGCTGCCCGCGACACCGTTGCGCATCAACGTCTGAATCGAGCGAGACAGTTGCGCACTCGTCGCGTCGGTCACCGAAGCAACGCCCTGCAACTGCTCAATGATCTGCTGCGCCTCGGCATCACTAGAACCCGGATTGATCAGTCCCGCTTGCATAGCCGATTGCGCAGTCGCCAGGTTGTCCGCCACCGATTGCCCGAAGTTGTGGGCGTACGCCTGACCCGCGGCAGATGCGAACCGACTCATGCTGGCTTCATCTATGCCCATGCGGGCCTGAAACTGATCCTGCAACTGGATCGTCGCCATGCCGTCAGCGATCGCCGAACCGAGCACTTTGCCGGCCGCGACACCCAGCGCCGCGACACCAGCCAACGCCAGCCCGATCGGGCCACCTGCCATACCGAGCCGGCCGATCGCAGACGCACCCGCGAAACCCTCCACGAACCCGCCAGCGGCCTCCTGGCCCGCGCTGGCCATCCCGCCGAGCGCACCACGGAACCCGCCCGCAAACCCGGCGGCCGACGACTCCCCCGCCCTGGCAGCAGCAGCCTCATAATCCGCGTAGGCATCGGTGGCGTCGCGGATCGCGCGGATCTCAGCCCGCCGAGCCTTTTCCACCTTCTCGGCCTGATCAACGATCCGGGTGTTGCTGGCGCCCTTCTCCCGAAGATCCTGCAACTTCTTCTCTTCGACATGCAACCGGCCCGCAGCGTCCTTGGCCTTGTCGTATGCATCCGAGGCTGAATCGGCAATCTTCTTCATCGCCCGATCCGCATCACCGGCAGCATCAGTGAACGCCCGCGACACACCCTGCCCCGCGTCCTTGAACACCTTCTCGGCGCGCGCCGCGGCAGCCGTCGCCGACCGCTCATCAACCTTGAACTCAACAGGAAGCGGAACACCCACGCTCACGCCTCCCTATCTGAGGCGCGGCGCAGTTTCGCAAGCCGTTCTTCGGCGGCAATCACTGCGATCTGGGAGCGGCTGGCATCTTCTCGCGCCCGCTGGAGGCGAGCTTCTGCGATGGCGATTCGTTCCGCTTTCTCCACGCGCTCACCCCCCCTATGTGTTGCCCAAGCTGGTCATCAGACGGTCAAACTCGCTGTCCTGGAATGCGTCTTCCGCTTCGGACTCTTCAGCGCGGTTGCGGCGCTCGACCGGCGACAGAAACACGGTGTAGTCATATTCGTGTTCGCCGCCCGCATACTTGCTGGCGCGATCTGCGGCGACCTCGTTGTGAAGTGCGGCAGCTATTTTCGTCGGTTCGGGCCAATCACCGTCGCGACCGAATGGCGCCGCGGCGTGGGTCTTGAACTCTGATGTCTCGGGTAGGCGCTCAACCAGATTCAGTAGCTTGCGCGACGACAACACCAAACATCCGCACTCATCGAGCGTTCCCCGATGCCAGTCCGCTAAGTTCAGCCGCGGATAGAACCGCTCAATGTCGGCTTCGATCTCCGACGGGTAGCGGCACCAAATCGCTGTTGCCTCAACTACTTTTGGAATCTAGCTTCAGACGCTCCTCAAACTGTCGGCGCATCATCTGCCATGCGGTGTTGATCTGTCCCGGCACGCCACCAGCCTTGAGGAACTTGCGGTACGTCTTCTCGCCCATCAGCGCGATGCACAGCAACTCTTCGTCGTTGATGAGTTTGCCGTCCTTGCGGAGCGGCCAGACCTGCACCTTGGTGACCTCACCAGTGATCGGGTTGACCTGATCCTTGGTGTCCAAATCCTCGGCCATGAACCGCTGGTGCTCGGTGTACCGGGCTTTCATATCCGGCGGCATCAACGACGGATTCGGCAACTCGAATGTCTCACCGTCGCCGAGGTCGTAGATAACCGACCCCATGAACCCCAGGTACTCGGACGCCTGCGCTGACGCCTCCGCAGGCTTGATGGGGTTGCGGGCCTGAACCTGCTCGTCGGTGTCACTCATGGGCTGGATGTCCTCTCAGAATATGTTGGGCTGGAATGGTTTTGGTGACTCGCGGGGGCGTGTCCAGCCCGGCACGCCCCCGCGAGGTCCAGAGGGGGTTACGGGTTGATCGGGGCAACCGAGAAGGTGCCGCCAGTCAAACCGGAACCATCGCCAACCAGCACACGGCCAGCCGGGGTAGTGACGGTGAACGGGCCACCGTTGGAGCCGGTGACAGTCCAGTCCGCGGAGCCGTAGCCGTCGTCGACAGCCACCAGCGCCGACTTGACGGCCGCCGCGGTCGGCGCGTTGTACGTGATGTCGCCCGAGAGCGCACCGCCTTGCAGACCGAGCTTGAAGTTGCCCGCAGTCGGCGAACCCAGCGTGACCAGATACTGAGACACGGGCGACCCATACAGAGCACCCCAAGCCTCGCCACCAACGAACGTGTGCTTGATGATCGGCTTGTACTCGCCGTCGACCATCGCCATGAAGAACCCCGACGGCTCCGGCTTGAACGTCAACTCGGCGGCCTTGCCCTTCTTGCCACGCTGCCGCTCCCCGACGTTGTTCAGGGTCGCGAAGTCGTAGGCATCGACCTCATACAGGTACTTGCCGTTGCGGTGCCGGATGCCATACAGCAAGAATTGGCGGCCGATCTTCACCGACTCCAACACCTGAGACCACCCGGTCGCCGACGGCGCACCCGGCACCTCCACCAACGAATCACCATTGGCGGCCGACAGCGGCAGATTCTTGATCAGCCGCGCGATCGCCGGCTGAAGGTTCTGCAACGCCTGGAACGTGAACGGCTCATCCTGCTTCATGATGTCCGACTCGAACGGCCAATTCGACTGCTCGATCATCTGCTCATCGGTCGAGATCGACGGCTTCTCCGACGGGCCGTTACCTTCCCCGAATGCGCCAGCGAGATACCAGCCCTCATTGGTTGTGGTGTTGGGCACCAGGAACCCGTTGACGCGCTTCTCCGCGAACAGATCGTCCCGCAGCTTGCCGTCCTGGGCGAGTGGGGACCACTTCGCGGTGCCGTTCGCGTTGTGCGGCGAGATATCGGTGTCGGCGCCGCGGGCATCGCGGAACGCCACAGCGATCAGACCGGTCCGGTGGCCGCCCTGGTATCGGTTGTCAACATCGAGGTATCCGCCGGCCGATGGGGTTGTGCCGGTCGCAGGTAGCGCCATAGCGACGCTCTCCTTTCACTGAAGGGGATGAACCGGACAGGCATCCGGCGATTACGTGGGCTGGAGAGGGTGCGGGGGCTGCCGCAGCCGCCGTCAGGTGACGGTGACGTAGGAGAGGCCCGCCGCGTAGCGAGCCACGAACCGGACAATCTGATCGTCTGGGTAAGGCATACGTTTCGGTTTCATCAGCGTGTCGATGAAGTCGACATTCACTGGACCGGAAGCGATTTCGATATCGGGGCTCATCCGGGCCACGTACATCACGCGGCGATGCACCCGATCGGCGGCGTCCTTGGCTGCCTCGATTCCGTGGGCCAGGATGTCGAGCTGCACCACCGGATCGTCGGTGCCGCAGTTCGGGTTATCGGGGCCGTCGATGCGCTGCACCAGGCAGAAGGGCAGTTCGTCGTCGGGGTCGCGGTCGATCGTGGTCCGCAGGACCGGGGCCAGCATCGCCACGAACACCTCATCGACATCAGGTGCGCCTTCATCGAGCAGGTCAGTCATCGCCGATGTCCGCGTCTATCCCGCCGGTGAGGTGTCCGCCGAAATGCTGAGCGACCCGCTCACCGATCCCCAGCGCCCGGGTTGGGGTGTTGTCCGGCAACGTCACCCACTGGCCGTCAATCAACGCCTTGTTCGTGCCGGTGTCCTTGGTGTCGCCGCCGGTGCCGTACTCGATCAGATGGGAATGCGGCGCCGTCGCAGCCACCACACCGCGACCATTCTTGGCCTTCTTCGCGACTTTGATGCGGGCCGCGTAGTTGCCCGAATCGACCGGCGCAATCGACTTCCAGTGCGGCACAACCTCATTGGCCATGAAGTCATCGATTGCCGCGTCCACCTCGGCGGACTCCCGAATATGCTTGGCCAGTTCAGAATCTGATACACCGAACCGGTCGAACGGGTTGCCCATGTCAGCCGGCTTTCCGGGTGCACATCACGGTGACGTGATGCACCGAACCGTCCAGGTCGTATTTCGGCATCGGTGGGCCTTGCACCTGGAATGTGTGCGGCCGAGCGGGTTCACTACCGGGAGTGAGGTTTTCGGGATGATCGGTGCCGTCGTAGATCAGCTCGTCACGGAACCGCAGTGCTGCGGCCTCGGCTGGTGCGGTGAGCTTCCATGTCTCTGTGGCGATGTCGGTTTCTATGTCCGGCGTCTCAGTGACACCGACGGGCCGGAAGTGACACCCTGGCAACCGCGTTGCAACGCTATTGAGCGCCTTGAGCCCGAACCGGCCAGGCACACCGGCCTGCGACACCACCACCAGCGCGACAACCTGATCCCCGAAACTCATGGCGACGGCAGAATCCGATAGACGGCGAGCAGTGAGGTGTTCAGGAAGCTCGACGCCTGCTCGAACCACTCGTGCTCGACGTCGTCGACCTTCTTACGCTTCAGCGCCATGTCCGACCGGGTGCCGGCTGTCGCCAGTGCGGCGGCGCACTGCTCGACGGCGGCATCGAAATCGGGTGCCGTGTCGTAGCCGTGCGTCATGGTGACCGTGATGCCGCCGAGCTCACTGGTCCAGCGGGCACCGGAACGCTTACGGACCGTCCCCGCCGACACTGAGAACGCCAGGTCGTCGACGTCGAGCGTCACTCCGCCCTCGATCACCTCGGTCAGTTCAGTGAGGTGCATCGTCGGCAACGACAACACGAGGCCACCCGGACCATCGACAGTGACCGTTTCAGGGTCCGACGGCGTGACGGCCCAGCCGCACCACTTACGGGCCGCAGCCAACGCAGCCGCCGCGTAGTCGACAGGCATCAGCTACGCGCGCGCCACCGGACGATTGCCGCCGTTACTGAGCGTGGCGGTTGCCGACAGGGTGCCGCCAGTCGTCGCCGAGGTGGCAGTCACCACAAGCCGTACGTACCGCTTGTTTGGGCGCACGCCAACACATTTGACGGTGTTGTCGTCCGCAGCCGCGAATGACGGCAACGATCCCAGCACGCGGCTCGCCTCCACGGCGGCGTACCCGGAGCCCGCGGTATCGGACTCCTCAATACTGACGGCGTAGCTGCCGTCAGTCAGGGTTCCCGACGTGATCGTGAACAGGGCGTCGCGGAAGTTGTTGTTGAACACGTTCATGTCCACCGCGGCACCATTGGTGACCCCGGTTTGGACCGTGCCCGACTGCAACGCCAGCACCGGCAGCGCGTTCGAGTACGTGTTGATCATTCGGATTCACCTTTCGGATTCGGCTTCTTCGCCGCGACCTTCTTTGCCGCGGATTTGACCGGCACGGCGCGCAACTCACCCGGATTGGCGGTAGCGGTCTCCGGCGCTGCGGCTCCGCGTCATGGAAGACAGCGCCACTGTGACGTTGACCGCCGGGGCCGGCACGCTCCCGACCGACTACCTCGAGCCGATCCATCTGTTCTATGACGGC
>ERZ650304.251-NODE-251-length-33349-cov-14.492641_pt1 | contig 33349 bp, 48 predicted proteins | sample MGYA00376240_ERZ650304 | MGnify/ENA primary metagenome ERZ650304 (study PRJEB26733, sample SAMN07839271) | wastewater metagenome | biome: small river; feature: stream; material: water | place: USA: North Carolina | collected 2016-03-01 ... | reverse complement strand
ACCCCGAAACGGATTTAAACGCAGCTGAAAGTAAAAACCTCACCACGGTTTTAGCCCCTTTGTTGCAACAGAATTAGGTTTTTTGTTGTTAAAGGCTTATTTTTGCAACAAACATGGTAACAAAATTCACTAGGCATGAGTTCGCGCGCGCGTGTGGCGTAGATAACAACAGTCTAACTGTTTATGCTCAACGTGGAAAACTTGCAATAAATAGCTCAAGATGCGAAAAATGCGAGAATAAAAAGAAACCCTGTAATAATTGTAAGGCTTTAGAATTCATAGACCTGAACTATAGAAGCCCTTCTGGGTTTTACATTAATATGGATTTCTTCAAAAAAAATACTGAAGGAATTGCGCCAGTTAAAATATCAAAATTAAAGCCACCCGTAAAAAAAGATAGATCGGCATCATCAATTAGCGTGCCGGTGATTATAAATTCTGAACATAAAAATAGTTTACCAGAACAGCCAATAGAATCTGAATTATCCGAAAATTCCAGCGAAGCAGCATTAACAAGGGCGGCAAAATATTACGGAATATTAGACAAGCAAGCGGCTACAAGGTTGAAAGAATTGGAAGAGGCGAGGTTGAAGGGCGAGCTTATTCCGGTAGATATTGTTCGGGATATAATTCAATATTTGGGTGAAAATCAAAAGAGAGCATATTCAGACGCTGCGGAAAACTTAATAATGATTATAAGCGAAAGGCTTCAGGCTCAGGAACATGATAAAGCTTTTATGAGGGCTAAACTCATTGAAGGAATGAATAGGGCTATAAATCAATCGGTAAACGAAAGTCAGGAAAGATTAAATGATATACAAGGAGACACTGAAAAAACTGCTTGAGGCGGCGCGTGTATCAAAGGAAGATATAACGCCATCAAAGTGGTATGAAAAAAATATGGTTATGCCGCCAGGAGAACCTTTTCCGGGTCCATTTTCTTATGATCTTAGTCCTTATTGGAGGGAGCCAGTTGATCGAATATCACCGAATGACCCAACGGTTGAGATAACGTTAATGACGGTTAATCAAATTGGAAAGACTGCCGCGTTCATAAACGCATGTATAGGTTATATAATTAGCGAAAACCCGGGTCCAATTCAATATTTAACAGGACACCAAGACGGAAACACAGAGGCAATAAGGCGAATTGATGAAATGTTTGACGCTTGCGGATTAAGATCAAGGGGACTTATAAAGGCTCAAACAAATCGAGTTAGAAAAACAAAATCAGGAGACACTGATACGAGGAAGGATTTCCTCGGTGGTCACCTAGTAATGGGTGTTTTAACGAATGTTAAAAAAGATGCCAGGCAGCATACTATCAGGTACCAGTTTCGAGATGACATGGACGCGGCTCCAATAACAACAAAGTCTGGTGATACAGCAACGGTGTATAATAGTAGATTGGATTCATTTGGAAGCAGAAGAAAAATAGTGAATATCAGCACGCCGGAAATAGCTGGTTTAAGCAACATCGAAAAGGCTTTTAATAGATCAGATAAACGCTATTATAACGTGCCTTGCCCTAAATGTCATAGGTTAATAACTCTCGAATGGGAGGTTGACATGGGGAAAGATAAGGCTGGATTATTTTGGAAACTTGATAACGGAGGTGGAGTAGTTGAAAATAGCATTGAATACATTTGTCAAAAATGCGGACAAGGCTGGAAGGAGCGAGAAAAATATGAAATGAACCTGAATGGGGTTTGGGTACCGACCGTTGAGGCGCCTAAAGAAAAATTACACAGAGGTTATACGCTTAACGCCCTTTATCCAGTTGGTCAAAGGAGCTTTATGACTCTTATTGAGCATTACATGAAGGCTTATCCGCAAAATGGAATCAAAGACGAAACTTCCGAGCAAAGTTTTTACAACCTTGCCTTGGCCAAGCCGTACGCAAAGAGTAGCGATGATATTCGTGTAAGTGACCTCCAAATTCACAATAAACGGCCATATTCTCCAGGAATTGTGCCAGAGGACCTTAGTTTTAGGGATGGTAACGGTAAAATCATGCTTTTAACGTGCGCGGTTGACTTAAATGGGGTGTTTTTGAACCCGAACAGGGAAGATGACGTGCGTTTAGATTACGAAGTTTTGGCTTGGTCTGAGTCGGGGGCTACTTATTCAGTGACTCATGGAAGCATTGGAACATTTATTTATCGTGAAACGGAAGAACAAAAAAGGGTTGCTCGTGCAAAGTGGACTTATGATTTTACTAAACCTAATAACGTATGGAAAGAATTGGATAAAATATTAGGCGCTGAATACCCAATCAGTGGAACAAACAGGAAGGCCAGGATTTTTATTACCGCAATGGATACCGGAAATTGGGAAAATCAAGCTTATCAGTATATTGACAGGCATCAATTCTTTATTGTTGGCGTAAAAGGAACAAGTGAGAATAAAAAGAAACGAATTGACGAGGTTACGCGTAATTTCAAGAAAGGCGCAGCTCGGGACAACTTGTATATTGTTGACGGGAACTCAATAAAAGATCATTTGTCAGGACTCATCCGAATGAAGTGGCGGATAGGGTCGGGTGAGTCACAACCGGTTGGCTTTATGAATTATCCAACCGATAATAGAGAGCTGACTAATGAAAGCGAACGTAAATACATGTATAACGGATTCTTTGAGCATTACGAGGCCGAGCACAAGGTAAATGACACCGATAAAAATGGCAATGCGACCGGTTACGTTTGGAAAAAAAAGAGTACGAGTCATCAAAATCACTTTCTGGATGTACGTGTTTATAATTTGGCGTGCTGCGAAATAGCTCTTCACCTTTATTTATTGGACCTAAAAAAGAACGATCCACAGCGTTGGAAGGACATAAATTACTTTTCGTGGGTGGATTTTGTTAATTTGTCGAAATAATTAGAATATAAGGTAAAAAACTTGAAAAAATAATTACATTTGCATCATGGGAAGTAAACACGGCGGTAAAAGAAAAAGATCTGGCAGGAAACCGGTTGACGATAAAAAAATAGCCGTCACTTTATACGTGCGTCAATCTCGCGTTACCGAAATTGGAATTGATAATTTAAAAAAACAGTGCTATGACCTCATCGGTTAGGATCGGCGTTATTTGCCCACACAGAAACGACCGCCCGGAGTTTTTAGAGCAATTCAAAAAATATATTGCCTGTCAGACCGTGCAGCCATATGTGGTTGAGTACGTTGATTACGAGCCGGAAAGTGCAGATATAGACGTTACTCAAAGATACAGGAGAGGTTGCGAAAAGTTATTTAGACCGTACTGGGGTAATTGTGACGTTGTTTTATTTATGGAAGTGGACGATTTTTACTCGCCTGAATATATTGAAACAATGGTTAGTCAATGGATACGTGCCGGTAAACCTGAAATATTTGGAATTGGAGAAACGATTTACTACCATATATTTGGAAAAAGATGGGTAGTGATACCTCATAAAAAGAGAGCCAGCGCAATGAGCAGCATGGTTACAAGGTCAATACTAAACATGCCTTGGCCCCGTGACAATAACCCGTATTTAGATGTGGAAATGTGGGAAAAAATGCGCGGAAAAACATTTACACAGCGTACTCCTATTTGCTTAGGAATTAAACACGGGATCGGAATGGTAGGTGGCGGTGCGCATGATGCAGGCAATGCGCATTACAATCGTTACGATGAAGATGGCTTATGGCTTCGTGAGATTGTAGGGATTGAGAATTATAAATTTTATGAATCTTTAAAAATGCAGAACGTATGATAACAATAGGATGTGACCCAGCAACAGAAAATTCGGATATGGTTTTTAAGCATACTGAAAATGGTGTGGAAGTTTTGCAAGTTAATGGTAAGTCTTTTAAAGAATTTACTGACAATTTATTAGATGCCGTTACAAAAAAAATGGGCGTAAAAAACGAAGTCGCCGCTTCAAAATACGAAGGCTCGTATTCCTTAGCCAGAAACGAAATCATAGCTTTTGAAAAAGAAAAGGCTTATCTGTTTTCGCAAACCGTTCTACCATACTGGACGAAAAAGTTCTGGAATATGTTTGAAAATGAACAAAACTCTTTAACTGGATTAGCATGACCCAATCAGTAGAAAAAATAATGTATTCCGACAAACCGTTTTTAACTATTATAACCAGGTGTTACAAAAGGCCGAACGGATTGAGTAGAAATCAAAAAAGCATTGAAGCGCTTAACAGTAGAGATTTTGAGCAAATTTTTATCACCGATCATGTTGGCGTGGGATTGTTAGAGGCAAACCGGTCGTTTTCAGACCCAAAAGTGCTGGAAATGATAGAAGGCGAATATGTGTTTTTGTTGGACGACGACGATTTTATTGTTAATAAATACATGATTGAAGAACTGAAATCTGTTGGTGATTATGATATTATTTTCTTCCGAATGACCATTAAAAATGGAATGAACAATAATCACTATCCAACTGACGAATTGTGTTGGGGAAAGAAGCCGGTTATAGCAAGGATTGGTGGCAGTTGCTTTATTGTTCGGGCGGATATTTATAAGCAATACGCCCATGAATTTGCAGTGCAAAGGTGTGGTGATTTTTACTTTATCGATAAAGTATGGAAAAATACCAACATTCACTTATGGTACGATAAATTGATGTGTGAAACCGGTAGTGTCGGAAGGGGGAAACCGGAGTGAATTGCCCAAAATGCAATAGCGATTGTTCTGATTTGGCTAAATTTGAAAACTTAAACAATGATTTATATTGCCCATGGTGCGATTCAGAAATAGAACTTGAATATGATGAAGATGACGAAGGAGAAAGCGGGTGGTTTTGGTTTACATTAAAGAAAAAATAAATGACCAACCGTAAAGGCTGCATATTAATAATTTTATCAACAATAGTCCTATGGGGCGCAATAATATTATGCATAAAGTATCTGTTTTAATGGCGACGTATAATCGGGCGCATTTACTACCAAATGCGGTGCTTTCTTTTTTGGAGCAAGACTACGGCAACTGTGAACTACTGATTCTGAATAACGGCAGTACTGATTTTACGGATCAGTATTTGGCTACGCTGAAAGATCACCGTAACATTATGGTGTTTCATAGCAAGGAAAACCGAAAGGATGCAGCAAATTACTTATGGTCAAAAGCTACTGGTGAGCTTGTTTGCGTTTTGTGTGACGACGATCAATTTACTCGTGACAGCATAAGTGTACGCGTGAAAGAGTTTGAAAAAAATCCAGAATTAGAAGTAGTTTACGGAGGCGTTCAGGAGCAAGACATACTTGAAAAAAAGTTGAGTTTATACGGAGGCCAATCACCAGATAAAACCCGCATCCTGACAGATGAGTATATTAACTTCACTACTCTAATGTGGCGCAGGGATTTACAAAACAAGTTCGTCTTTGACACTGATTTGTATTATTATCAGGACTGGTTTTTCAAAATTCGATGCCTATGGGAATGTGAAGTTGGATATGTACATGAGCCGGTTATGAATTACACTATTCATCTTGATCAAGAATCGGTTAGGTTGCGGGGTCGTGGCGCTGAGGATAACAAAATAATGAGGGAGAAACTTTTTAAACTTTATGGGGTGTGAAAATACTTAACTTATCGCAAAAAGATTGGGCCCGATTCCAGTGGGACAATATGAATGCGCTTCGCTCGGTTGGATTGGAATGTGATTCTATCACCATGCAGCGTCACGAATTTTATAATGAACAAAGCGAGGTTGTGCCGTGCCTTGGTGATGTGATTAAACGCATTGCGAATTACGATGTTATACAGTTTTTTCACGACAATGTTGCGTTGTTCGACCTATTGTACCCTGCAATGGTTGGTAAAAAAGTTATCACCTATCACACCTCAAGTTATTATAGGGCAAATTCTGCTTATGTTAATTCTCACATGGCACCAGTTGCTTATAAACAAGTTTGCGCAATGCCGGAATTTATGGCTATGTGTCCGCGTGGGGTTTACATGGTTGGCGCGGTAGATACGGATAGGATTAAACCCGGTGGATGGATAGGTGGTGAGCGTCCCGTATTTGCTCACTACCCGAGTAACCCTAACGTTAAGGGGACGGCTAAAATTGTTGAATTAATGGCTAGAACTTCTGCGAATTTTCATTACTCCACCGAAACGGTAAGTTACGACAGGCAGTTACAGCGAATGAATATGTGCGACGTGTACATTGAAATGTTTACCGAGTTTGACGGCATGGGTTCGGCGTACGGCGACTTTGGAATTACTGCATTAGAGTCTGCGGCGATGGGGAAGGTGGTTGTGACTAATTCGTCAAACCATACAATATATGAAAAACACTACGGCGACCGCTTTTTTTATGCCCCTAAAAATGAAAGAGGATTCATAAATACTATTGAAGTTTTTACAGACAAAAGAATGCTGAATTGTAATCCAACAAATTCACGCGATTTGGTGGTTAAAAACCACTCCTATAAAGCAACTGGTAATTATTTTTTAAAAAATGTGTTATGAGAGAGTTACTAAAAGATGTCGGTATACTTGGAGGGTGCAACTTTATTGGACTTGGATTTTTGTATATTATTTGCGATGCGCCACTATGGCCTTGGTTAATTTTATGGATTATTTTTACAACATTAGGAGTGATTTCTTTAAGATAATTATATGACTAAAGACGAATACAAAGAAAAGCTACGCGCTTTCAACTCAACCGAAAAATACCGCAACGAGCTGGACTTTTTATACCGACTAATGGCACCACAGCCTAACGAAAAGATTTTGGACTATGGTTGTGGACTTGGTACGGCTGTTCGTGAATTTAACCGGCATGGTGGCGCTCAGGTTTTTGGTTACGACATAAGGAATTACCGTGACCATGACGATGAACATTTATTCCGCAGCGAGTACTTTTTTAAGTTCGATAAGGTGTATTTTATGCATAGTTTAGCGCATATAAACGAAATTGGAACAGCCCTAATTAATTTAAAAACAATTCTTAAACCAGGAGCCAGATTATATGTAATAACACCTAATGATGAATGGCTAAGTTATTTTAAAAACGAAAAAAACTATCAAAAAGACCCAACGGTTATAAGGCACTTTGACTCATTTTCCCTTATGGATCAACTCTCTCAATTTGATTTTGAACCTATTACAAGAGGGCAGTTTGGCAGCATGTTAGCCGGATTTAACGAACGATTATTTTTGGAGGCACAGTGGAATGGGTAAATTCAGTATAATGACGTGGCAACAGGCTTATGGCTTAATTCCAAAATTACAGGAAGCGTTTCCTCCAAATCATAAGATTTTTGCGCAAGAAATCCCTGTTATTTTAGAATACGTTGAAGAATACCTTAACGAAAAAGACATGAAAATTCACCATACACTTTCTGTTAGCAATGTATTAACATTTATTTTAGTTGACAAATGAAAAGAGAAACAGGATATTATTGGGTTAAATGCGTTCCAGACAGAGAAGATGACACGGAATGGGAAATTGCATATTACGAAGTGCTTCCTAATAGGAATGTGTGGACAATAATGTGGTTTGAAGATGAATTTAAAGATGATGCGTTTATTGAAATAAACGAAACCCGAATTTTGAGCCCGGATGAAAAACCAACCCCATATTTCAAAGAAGTTATTGATTTATTGTCTGAAAACACTTCGACGAAAGAAGCGATCATGCATAAAGCCGCTTCCGTTGGTGCAACTCTCAGTGAACTTAAAGAGTGCGAGTCATGCAAGGAAATAAAAACAACTGTTTGCGGAAAAGGAATGGCGCAATGTGCTAATGGGCATTGGATAGATATGTCCCGTATACAAAAACCCTCTCTAGACCAACCGTACAATGAATAAAAACTATTTTGATGATTCAGGATGTAATTTAATGATCGACCTGAATGAAGAATTTTTAATTTTGATATTTACAAAAGAAAGATCTAAGGTCGTCGATCTACCGGCTTTAATTGTAAATATTCAATTAACAGTTGATAGCTATAGAAACGATATGGAATCACACTACGACCACGTGATGTGTTCAATATTAAAGGTATTTTCTGATTCCAAAAAAGAAATAAGTAATGACTATATTAACTTAGGATTAAAGTTTGATGTTAAAAAGTTGTCATCCAAACATCATATTTCAGATTGCACAATTTTTAATTTTAGTCTTGGAAAAAATGGATAACGTAACAGCAATAATTGTCAGCTATAACACACCAGATCTACTTCGCGCATGCGTGGAGTCAATTCGCAAGTTCTACCCGGCTTTAAAAATAATTATTATTGATGGCAGCCCACCGGACTCGGACTGTTGGATTTACTGCCATAAACTAATGCAAGAACCCAATACGCTGGTTAAATGCGTAGAATATAATATTGGGCACGGGAACGGCGTGAAAATGGGTATTAGCATGTGTGAAACGGAATACTTTTTGTTGGTTGATAGTGATGTGGAAATATTAAGTCCAATTTTGGAAGACATGTTAATCCCATTTAAAAAAGGTGACTGTTACGGTGTTGGAGAAATTATTTCAGTAGATGAAAACGGAAACAACGGTGGCAACATACTGTATTTGCATCCTCATTTTGCGCTAATAAATAAAGAAAAATACTTAAAACATAGTCCCATAATGAACCACGGCGCTCCTATGTTAAACGCAATGAAAAGTATATCTAATGTTTATGATTGCGGATTAGCGTTTTGCCCTGATTTTAAAAACAGATACGTTCACCACGAACGAGGCACCAGGAAACTAAATCCAAAAGAATTTAACCCGGTTAATTGGGATAAGGTATGAAAAAATCAAAAAAAGAACGCGCCAGGGAAATTGCCATTGAACAGGATTTATTGAAACGCGGTTACGAGTCGGTTAAAGGTGAATTTATTTCTGACAGTGGCAGTCACAAGGATCCAATTTATAGCAGAATAAGATTAGAATTTTTATTGAAATGGAACAGGCCGTTAGCTCAGTAAGGGTGGGGGCGATTGTTCCATCTAGGGGAGACCGGCCTCGTTTCCTTGAAAACTGCATACGTCAACTTTCTACACAAACATTGAAGCCGGTTGAGATTGCTGTCATGGATTACGAACCCGAATCTGTTTGCAAGGATATCACCCAACGGTATCGACGCGGTTATGATAAATTACGTGGTAAAGAACTGGACGTTATTTCGCTTATAGAAGATGATGACTACTATTCACCAGACTACTTAGAATACATGGTCGATAAATGGCTGCATTATGATAAGCCGGACCTGCTAGGTAACAGCTACACTTGGTATTATAATCTCCGACTGAAGGCCTATTTTAAAATGGAGCATCACACGCAAAGTCATGCAATGTCAACCCTGATTAAGCCTGATTTAAACTTTCCGTGGTGTCCAGATAACGAAGCGTTTACAGATGTATGGCTTTGGAATTTACACTCTCATTTAAAGGGTACTATTTTCACTCCGGACCATACTATTTGCATGGGAATGAAGCACGGTGTTGGGCTTACTGGCGCAAATTCTCACACTACAAATCTGTACCGATTCAAATTTCCGGACACCGATCTGGCATTCTTAAGATCTAACCTTGCCGAACCATCTTTTCAATTTTTTTCTACGTATTTTTGAGGCCAAAATACACCGATACGCTGCCATGTATTTTACCTTTATTGCAAAATTTATTAAATGTCAGCAGTACCCGCGAATTGGATTTCAGCCATTATTGGCTACATTTTTAAAGGGGTTAACAATCAAAATGTAACTCCAAATTTACCAATGCGTATTGCAGTCCTTTGCGAAGCAAATACAGCTAATCAATCTTCTTTATCTACCGACGAATGGGAGGCAACTTCGCTTCGCGCCGTTGGACAAAGATACGGTTATGGTTCACCGGCCTACAGTATTGCGCGTATCATGCTGCCAGTTTTGCAAGGCATTCCCTTGGTTTTTTATCCACAGGCAGAAGCCGTTGGAGCAACTTCTAAGGAAATTACAATTACAGTTACCGGTACGGCAACTGAAAACGCAACACACTCTATTTTTATAGCTGGTCGTGACGGAGTAGACGGTCAATACTATAATATTACCGTTCAAACAGGTGACACGGCAGCGGATGTTCACGATAAAATTACCGCAGCTATTACGGCTGTTTTAGGTGCTCCGGTTCTTGCTACTAACACGGACTATGTTGCAACTCTTGAGTCTAAATGGAAGGGACTAACGGCCAATGAAATTATCGCTTCTGTCGACACAAACGGCAAGGACGCTGGACTGGTTTACACTATCAATAACACTTCTCAGGCAGGAGCCGGGACACCATCTATTTCGGCAGCATTAGCCCTTTTTGGAAACAAATGGAACACAATGGCAGTTAACAGTTATGGGCTAGTACCCTCTATCATGTCTACACTGGAAGCCTTTAATGGTATCCCTGATCCAGAAGTTCCAACCGGACGTTATGCCGGCATTGTTATGAAACCTTTTATTGCCTTTAGCGGTTCAGTTTTAGAAGACCCTTCAAGTATTACTGATCCACGCGCGGCTGAGGTTACTATTGTAGCTTCCCCGGCACCTAACAGTGAAGGTTTATCATTTGAAGCTGCCGCAAACAGATGCGCAAAACATGCTCGTATTTCTCAGGATAACCCTGCACTTGACCCTATCAACTCTTCCGATGTGGATATGCCGACTCCTTTAGAAATAGGAGTTATGGCCGATGCAACTGAACGCAACCGTATTGTTCAATTAGGATGCTCTACCGTCGACCTTATAAATGGTAAATACCAGGTAAAAGATTCTGTTACAACTTTTCACCCGGACGGCGAACTTAATCCGGTATTCCGTTACACTCGCGATTTAATTGCAATGTGGAATATCCGTTACGGGTATTACCTTTTAGAACAACAATACGTGGTTGGTAAGATCATTTGTCGCGATGAAGATAAGGTTGATAATGACGACATTATTAAACCAATGATGTGGATTTCAATTGTTGAAGAGTACTTTAAAACACTGATTAGCCGAGGAATAATTACCGACTTAGCTTTCAGTAAAGCGTCGCTTTCAGTTACAATTTCATCAACCAACCCGAATCGTTTTGACACTTCTTTTAGCACCAAATTAACCGGAATCGCTAGAGTAAGTTCAACTGAAAACGAAGTAGGATTTAACTTTACTAATTAAAATTTAAAATGGCATCATACAACGGCGGGGACATAATTGAAATTTCTTACAACCACCCATTAGGGTCGGGCGTATTGTCTCCAAAAGCTTCAGAAGATAATGAATATGATTTCGGTGGAGTTCGTACAAATGACGACGAGGCAATGGTAACCTCAAAGGGTGAGGCAATTTACTCTATGAACGCAAAACGCTGGTCTGCTTCTGCTGTGGTAGCAAGTGATATGAATGTTCGCCAAGAGTACGAAAAAATGGTAGCAATTGCAGGATCATTGGATGAGGCAACGTGGACATTCTTGCATATTAATGGTACCACTTACAAAGGTAAAGGTAAGCCGGTTGGTGATTTAAAATTAAACGTAAATCAAAGTACTTTTAGCTTGAAAATTTCAGGTGGAAGTATTTTTACTCAATAAAATGGAAGTGGTTTCAAGAGAGGTAGCTGAAAAAGAAGTAAACGCATGGTTGGAATATAAAAAAGTCCCCGATGCGTATATAAAAGGCTCTCAAATGTACATAAATGGAATGATTATTGCGGTGCAAGAGGGTTCTTTTACGATTGATCCAGACACCAAAGAGATTACGCATAAGTTGAAATGGCCAATTGGTACTGGTGATTTCACTATCACATCATTGACATATAAACCACGACTAGGCGTTTCGGTTATTCAGCAAAACATTGCAGGAATCCCGATGACCGATTTGACTGGTCGCACACTTGGAATCATAGCAGCTCTTTGCGGTAAACCACGAACGGAAATTGCTCCAATGGATAGCGAAGATTATCGCGCGGCTTCGGATGTAGCGGCTTTTTTTTCTCCATAAATAATTTACACGGAGTGATTAAAACCGTGGGTCTTTATATGAAAAGTTGGTCGCCTTCACAATTGGGCGACCTTTTTTTTGATGACATAGATAGTAACGGAATATTGTATTGGTACGACGAAATAAAAGAAATTCTAAAGCCTAAGAAAAAAAGATAATGGGAGCCCCAGGATTAACCATACCAACTTCTTTTACCGCAAAGGGTGACTATGTTACTCAGGTTAATCGAATGAGTAATGCAACCGATAAAATGATCGGCTCTCTTTCTCGTTTAAACGCAGTTGGTAAAGGTGCTGGACTATCTGACATTACAAAAAATGTTTTAAGTTACGCTAAATCTGCTTTATTGGTAGGTGGCGCTTTTGCTACTGCCAGGTTTTCCGCAAATTCAATAACTGAATACGAAACGGCTATTCAAAGTTTACAGGCTGTTACTGGTTCTGGTGAGGGTCAAATGGTCGGATTTAAGAAGCAGATAGAAGAACTTGGAGTGACCAGTAAAAAGTCAATGATTGACGTGGCCAAGAGCTTTGAGACGGTTGGATCTATGATGTCGCAATATTTGGATGACCCAAAAGCATTGCGAATGATAACCGAATCAGGTATAACGCTCAGTAAGGCTTCCAGAATGGAATTAGAGCCCGCTTTACAGTCCTTGACCAGTGTAATGAATCAGTTTCAATTAAGCGCAACCGACGCTAATAAAACCATTCAAACTTTAACTGCTGGCGAAATTGTAGGTGCTATTCGTACCTCAGAAGCATCTCAATATTTACAGGAGTTTGGCGCCGTGGCTAAAAACATGGGCGTTAACGTTGGTGAGTCAGTCGCTTTAATTGAAGCTTTGGGTATCCAAATGGATAAGAGTAAAATTGGCGTTGGCGCTCGTAATATTTTAACAATAATATCAGCAGCTGGAGGTTTAGATAAGAAAGCAATAAAGGATCTTAGAAAAGCAGGTGTAGATACTAAATTTCTAATGGATACTACTCAGTCTTTAAGCGCAAGGCTTCATGAACTGAGTAAAATATCTTCTGATCCTATAAAAATGGTAAGCATTTTTGGAAAAGAAAACTTAACTGCCGGACAAGTTATTTTCAACCAACTTGGAACTTACGATAAATTTTACGATCGAATACAAAATACGTCAGAAGCAGAGAAACAGGCTGCTACAAATAGCAAAACATTTGCAGTTGCGCTAGATCAATTAAAAAATAGGTGGTCCAATTTACTGAACACAAGTTCATCTGTTGGATCGGTTTTAGATAAATTTCGAAATACTTTGTTTTACGTTGGGGATAACATGGAGAGTATAGTTTCTGTTGGCGCAAAGTTAATCGGAGGTTTTTTAGCGTGGAAAGCGGCCATAATGGTTACTCAAGTAGCTCTTGTTGGATTTAGGGCTGTCTCTCAGGCTTTTTTCCTAGTTGATATGGTTAAGTACGTGGCCGTCACCAAAGGCATTACTGCGGCTACTGCGGCATGGGAAATAGCCATGGCTTCTTTAAACGGTACAATGTTAGCTAACCCAGCTTTATGGCTTGTTGGTGGATTTACACTGCTTATTGGCGCTATTGCTTATGCTTCTTACGAAACAAGTCGTTTAACAGAAGAGTATAAAAAGCAAATAAACCTTGAAATGTCTAAAGAGCATGACAAGGAATATGCTTCTGTTAAAAAATTAGCTCTGGAATATTACAACATGGGCCAGTCGATAAAATCGGCCACTGAGAATGCTATTAAATTTAAACTCGTAGGAATATCCGAAAAAAGGTTTAAAATTGAAAATGAGATTTCTTCATTAAAAAAACAATTAAGTGAAGAAAAAAATAAAATATATTTAGCCGACTTATTTTATGGCGGCGGAACTCCAGAAGTAGGGGCGCGTTCTGATATTGCTGAAAAGCTGGCATCTAAACAAAGGGAAGCCGCGTTACTCGCTCAAGACGCTGCAACTGCTGTTGGTTTTGCTAAAAGTGAACAGGATGCCGGAATAATAGGAGGTATGAATGTTGGAAAATATATTCAGCCTTTTGAAGGAACTTCTGGACAAGAAAACAAGTCTTTTCCGGGATACGGATCTTTTGAAGGAATGAATTTTAGTGAGCAAAGAAAAAATTTAATATCTAAGCCGAAAACCCAGGAAGACTTTGACAGGGCTCGTAAAATGGAAATTACTATTAAAAACGAGGGAGGTTCACAAGTAGATGTTAAATCTGGTAAAACTTCTGCTAAATCAGTAATGCCAAATACTAAATCTTCATTCTCTACAAACTAATGGCACTGCAATTTGACATAGCTTTATTTGAGAATTTTAACGGCGGAGACGTACTGGTTAACGGTAACGATCTGGTCAAATATTACGAAAACGAAGGACAGGTTTACTTAGCACTTTTTGGCGGTAACGTTGAGGGCGACACACCCGCTGTGCCTCAAAACGGAAGGGACCGGGTTGATTACTGGGGAAACTTTTTTTTGTCAGTAGAAAACCAGTTCAATTCTAAAACAGAGCGAACTTTAAAACTAACTGAACTTTCATCTAAAGGTCGTGGCATTATCCAGGCAGCAGTTGAGTATGATTTAACCTACCTTCAAAAGTATGCTAATGTGACAGTAACAGTTGCTATCGTCGGTAATAACAAAATTAATATTAACATTATAACTGAATATTTTACCGGCAAAAAGACTCTCACTGTTTTAACTTACTCTTATGTTGGTGGCGATGGGGATTTTAGCATATTGGATTTTTCAACAAATGATTTTTATTAAATGATAACGATACCTACAATAAACCAGCTAGTAACAGCATTAAAAGCCGACATTGAAGCCAATATGCAAATTACCATTAATATAATCGGTAAAGTGTATTTACGAGCCCATTCACTAGCTTATGCTGGTAAATTAAAGTTAATGTATTTGGTGCTCGGTCAGATTCAAAAAAATATCGCTCCAGACATCTGCGACGAAGAAACACTGTTGAGGTATGGTAAAATAAAATTAAACAGATATTTGTATCCTGCCGTTGAAGGTCAATATAATGTTCAGGTAACCGGCTCAATTGGAGCGATTATCCCTGCACTTACTGTTTTCAAATCCGACGACAACTCCTTTTCTCCAGGCATACTTTATCAACTGGATCAAGCCTATACGCTCGTTAATACAACCGACTCGATACTTATTCGCTGCCTTACCGGCGGAGAGGCTGGAAAATTGCTTACAAACGACACATTAACATCTACGACTCCTTTAACGCTAGTTAGTAGCACGGCTACTGTATTAACTGAAACCGTTCAACCAATAGAAGCGGAAACGATTGAGGATTACAGAAATGCAGTTGTTTTAGCGTTTAGATTAGAACCGAAAGGCGGCTCTGATGCAGACTACATTTTATGGTCGTTGGATGCTGCTGGGGTGGCAAACTCTTACCCTTATGCTAAAAGTGGAGAATCAAGTGCTGTAATTGTTTACGTAGAAGCAAAAACAATCGATAGTACCGACGGGAAAGGCACTCCTACCGCTCAAATACTGTCAGACGTAGAAGATGTTATAAATTTTTCCCCTGACACATCGCTTACTTTAGCGGAAAGGGGAAGGAGGCCAACCGCAGTTAGGCTTTATGTAGATCCAATTACTCCTAAAAATATAATAATAAATATACCTAACTTTCAGGGACTTACTGTTCAAATTACAAATGATATTACAAATGCTCTCAGAACTTATTTATCAAATGTAAGGCCTTTTATTGCGGGAGCAAATCCAATTACAAGCAAAAACGACATGATAGATTCAAACGGAATCATTCAAACAATATCAAATACAGTACCCGGATCTAGTTATGGAACAGTTACATTTACAGTTGATGGAATCACTTATTCTGATTACACATTTAACCTCGGGAATATTCCTTATCTTTCAAGTGTCAACATAACTTAATGACCGTTTTAGAAAAAATAAAAGCATTAACTCAGCAATTACTTCCGACTGGCAGGGCATTCCGATTGACTAATTGGGGCGCACTCTTGAATGATGCTATTGCTAAAAGTGAGGCGCGTTTTTATAACGACTCCATCTCTTTGTTAAATTCTTTAATGCCAGACACAGATAGGTTCTCAGAAGACGATTGCGCTTTATGGGAGAGGGTATTAGGGCTTGCTACAAATGGAAATAATACATTAGATGAAAGACGAGCGGCTATTTATAGAAAAATGTCCAATCCGGGCGTAAATCCAGCAAAAGGACACTATCTAGTTATTCAAGAGCAGTTGAGATTGGCAGGTTTTGATGTTTACGTGCATGAAAATATGTTTCCAGTTTATCCGAATGGTTGGTACGCTGAAAATCCAGCAGTAATTAATCCAGCATTACTTTCTGAGTCGCAGCACGGCGGAATAAGACAGCACGGGCCAAATCAGTCTGCTTATATAAATAATGTTGTAGTTAACAGCATCTATAATTACATTGACATAAACTTTGACATTGGATCAGACCTAAATAGCACTTTTTTCATTGGGGGCCAAACACTTGGGACTTTTGCGAGTGTTCCCGCGTCAAGAGAAGTAGAGTTTAGGCAAACAGTTTTACAATTAAAGCAAACGCAATTAGTCGCATATTTATTAATCACTTACACACCTTAACATGGCCATAGGAATACAAAATCAATCTAACATTACTCCGCCAGACAGCGATTATCCTAATGGAAGCATAAAAGATAATCCTGGAGATAACTCAGGAACACCGTACAATAAAAGAGTGTACGATGACACACATCAAACATGGGCTAAATGGCTTCGCATGTGCAATATTACTGCATCTGGATTACCGGAAAACGAATACTCTGGATTTCAGTACACAAAAGCTGCCCGTAAAATATTTAGGGAGGTAGGTGACTTTATATCATGGGACTTAACTGGATCAATTGCAGTGTCTGGGCAAATTTCTCCATTAGTTCATATTCCTTCAGGATCAGTAGGAACCGGTATATGCGGCTTAAAAGATTCTATTGACGAAGAATTTGATTTTGCGATAGTAAATTTCATTAATGACTCGTCAACAAATGCAACCATTCAGTCCGAAGGATCTGACACCGTAGAAGGTGGAGCTACTTATACTTTATTGGCTGGAGCAAAAGTTAAAATGGTACAAATAAAATCAGAAGCAAATTGGTTTATTATCAGTGAATCTTAGTGCAGATAAGTGTTGACATATCTCAATTACATGGCTACTCAAAAAAATTAAAGTCTTTGAGTAGGTCTGCTTTTCCGGTGACCATAAGGAAAACACTTAATGACGCGGCATATAATGTGAAGTTAAACACTATGCCTAAAAGAACTAGTAAGACTTTCAAAAAAAGACAGCCTAATTTCTTTAAAGCGAATAGCAAGGTTATTTCGGCAAAAGGGTTTAACACAAGTACAATGCAGTCTCAGGTTGGATTTTTCTCAAATAATTTAAAAGGAAAAAACAATGCCGCTGTAAAGGATTTGGAAGAACAGGAACACGGCGGAAAAATAGATCGTAAAACATTTATTGCAGAGGAAGGGGCTAGATCAAGCGGCGGACTCGTAAAGCCTAATAGGAGACTTGGCAAACTACCATCATTAACCGGTAAGGTTGCCGTTGCCTCATCAAAAGGAATGGTGCGCGGTAAACTTCGCACCATAAAATCAAAAAAACAAAGATTCATTCGCGCCGCTTTTCTTGCAAAAAGTAAGTTTGGCGGTTTCGTTTTGGGTAATAAAAATAACAATGGGTCACGCACACTTTCTATTATTTCTTCAATAACAAGCACTGGTGACGGAATAAGAATAAAGAGAACGCCTTTGTACAATGTAAATAAGGGTCGGGCGGTAAAAGTAAATGCTACCAATTTTATGAAACTGGCTTCTTATGAATCGGGCTTGGACATGAATAAAATGTTTATTGCAAACGCTCAGTTACAATTCAAAAAACACCTTAACAAATGAGCTGGAAAGACGATTTAGATCAAGATTTTACTATACAGACCGGGGACGGAAAAATTTATACCGTACTTAGCAATAAGTATTCAAAAACTGTTTCATGGAATAGCGACACGTTTTCTTTTATTGGAGTTAAGGGCCAGTTAGGTAAAAAAGAAGAACAGTTAGCCAGACAGTTTCCTTTAGAATTTTATTTTCAGGGTCCAAACCACAAGGAAACATCTCAATTGTTTGAAAACTCATTAAATAGTAAAGAACCATGTTTAATTAAGCATCCTCTTTACGGTAATATTGTTTGTCATATTTTCACTATCACTTTTAGTAATTCGGATACGGAATTAAACATAACTAAAATTACATGCACCGCTATTGAGACCATTGTAGCCGGTGGATTAATAGAGTCTAGTCCATACCAAGCTATTCAACTTTCTCAAAATAATTTAATTGCTTTTGCCGCTCCAGAAATATCTGGACTATCAGTTACAGCAGTTGATGGTATTGAGATAAGGCAGAACATGGAAGCGTCAAAAATAGACGGACTAAAAATAATTAAAGTACCGGATCAGGCAAAAGAATATACCAATGTGTTTAATGAAGCGGTTAGCCTTGTTAATGTCATTACCGCAAGTCCAGTTATCGCAATGGCAGCAACTTGTAATTTTATCAAAATGCCTGGTAATTTTTTGACAATTGTAGACGATAGATTGACTTTTTTAACAAATCAATTCGATAGATTTATTGACACCGTTTTAGGGAGAGTTGTAAACCCTGCTTCTAAAAAAATATTTGAAATACAGGCAGCTACTTGCATTTCTACAATGTGCATAGCCGCGATTACACCAATAGGAAGGGAATACACGACAACTAAATCGGTATTGAATATTGCAAATAGAATAAGCCAGAATTACAACAGATTTTTGGAGGTTCTAGACGGTTTACAAGTTTCTTCTGGTGGTCCAAACGAGTATTATATTTATTCTTCTGAAATAATAAGCAACTTAAATGAGTGCGTAAACACTACACTCTCAAATCTTATTCTTATTGCGCTTAACGGAAAGCAGGAAAGATTTGTCTACACTACTGAGGATAGTAATGTTATTTTATTAGCTCACAAATACTACGGAGGAGACATTAACGATGAAAATTTACAATACTTTTTAGACACAAATAACTTTACCTATCAACAAATGATCGGAATTAAAAAAGGTACAAAAATTGTTTATTATAACTGATGCCATTTGTAGTTGAAATAAATACCAGGGAAACTGAAACATTGAATAAACCCATTCAGGCAATAAACTTTTTTACCAATATTAAATTAAGTTTAAAGTACGATTCAGTTGCCAGTGATTTTCAATTCGATTATTTATTTGATCCGAATAATCAGGACAGTTTGGAGATAGCTGGAATAACTCACTTTCATGAAGCAATTGTAAGTTTTCAAAAAACAGGATCCAATGCAAGGCAAAAGATACTGACAGGATTCGTTATGAATCAGAACTTTGTAGACTCTCCGACTCCTGAATTACTTTCTATTGGCGGTTACTCTAAACCGGGGCTACTTGAAAAATCAGATATTCCCACTTCAATCCCATTGCAATCCGATGGATTAAAATTAAGCGACATTATTCGCAGGATAGCCAGTGCGTTTAATTTAGAGTTTGTAATAAAAGCGCGTCGGGCCGGTGAAATAGTAGTTACTCCATCTGAGCAAAAAACGGAGCAATCCAGAGCGGACGGCGAAATTCCTAAAACGACATCTAAAACCAGCGAGAATGCGGCTGCTTATTTAAAAACTTTGTGCCTTCAAAAAAACATTGTATTAACACATGACGAGTCGGGCAGATTAGTAGTAAAAACAGCCAATACAGAGGGTCAACCTGTTTTAATTTTTGATGCAGATAATTTTCCAGGGGCCGGTTACGAAAAAATGAGTTTAAATTGTAGCGGTCAAGAGTTGTTTAAAACTTTTACAGTAGTAAGACAGGCAGATGACGAGGGCGGAAATGAATCCATGGCGACTCTAAACAATCCTTTAAGTCCTGTTGCGGCAGTGCCTAGTTATAAGGTTGAGGTTCAAACACTCGGAAACGATGTAACAGTAGTAGAAGCGACTCAAAACGCATTATCGAAGTCTTTAAAAGCAATAGTTTTAACCGTTGAAATATTAACAGAAACTGCCAGTGTAGAATTAATACTTCCGGACAATACTATTTATGTTAGAAATAAAAAGCTAAATTTGTTTAAAATGACAAAGTTTTTTATAGAGAAAGTTGACATTGAGCAAGACGCTCAAAGAACTAAACAAACGCTGACTTGTGTATTGCCGTGGGTCTATAATTATTATTCAAAAGGAGTTGGCAAAAATACTGGTGGACCGTACAATGTCTTTATCGAACCATTACAAAACTTTCCTTCAGCATGAAAATGAAGCTTTTAAAAATAACTCAAAGCAATATAGACAAGCTGGGAAGACGTGTACTGACCATGTTCAACGGAAATGTTAACACGGTAACAGCTATTCCTTACGGGCCTTATGGCGAAGACTCGAATCCTATTGAGAATAGTATTGGTGCGTATTCAGATACTGAACTTAACGGTAAAGAAATTTGTGTAGGAATAATGAATAAAAACGCAAAGGCTGAATTAGGAGAACGTCGCCTATATTGCACAGATGATTCAGGCAACTTCAAATTTAATATATGGCTAAGAAGCGATGGAACAGTATTGATTGGAGATAGCGAAATACCTTCTGAATTTATCAATTACGCTGTAAAATATAACGAGGCATTAACTGAGCTTAACAAGGTGAAATCAACGTTAAATGATCTTATAACTAAATGGAATGCTTTTGTAGCAAATTATATCCCAGGAAGCCCAACAACAACAGGGTTACCATCTACACTTGCTGGTTCCAACGTAACTCTAAACACCTCAGATTTTACCGCATTAAAGAACGAAAAAATTAAGTACAATGAGTAATTCGATAATTTATACCAATATACCCGCAATCGTTGAGGCATGTGGAACCTTAGAAGCTCGCATAGCCATGTTGACACTTATCTTAAATGGAATGGAAACGGCCATGCTGAAAGCAACTTCTACCGGTCATTTTGAAGAGTATAAACTGGATACAGGGCAAACTAAAAACGAAATCCGGTATCGCAGTTTGGGTGAAATGGAATTAGCTTACGCCTCTATGCTTCGATTACAGCAGCAGTTAATGACGCGATTAAATGGAAACAGACAAGGCAGAGTTCACAGATTTGTAGACGGTAAAAATTTTATTTAAAATGGCAAACAAGTTCGTAGAGTCGATAAAATTGGCAATTCAAAGTAAGCGGTCACCAAAACCGCTTACTCCTCTTAACTATTCACAGCCACAAGCTTACTTTAGAGTTCCCGGCGCTGGAGGTTATGGTCCTGGAATAGGAATGTATTATAACCGTTGGTCGTTACAGGTTTACGATGGAGAAAAAACATTAGGAAATGCGGGACCGATAACTGAAAGAATCCCAGATCAACAAGCCTTGCGTATTCGTGGATGGGAAGCGTACCTGACTAATGGAACAGTTCAAACAATTGTTAATAAATGTGTTAAATGGGTGGTTGGGCGCGGACTAAGATTACAGTGCATTATTAACGTCGACGTCTTGAAAAGTGAAGGGATAATTTTGTCAGCAGCAGAAGCTCAAAAAATATCTGATCTTATTGAGGCAAGATTTGGTATTTATTCTGACAATAAAATGAGTTCTTACACCGGAATGAAGTGTTTGAATCTAGATGAATCAACGGCGTTTAAAAATGTTTATAATGGTGGGGATGTGCTTGTGGTTTTGCGTTACGTTAAAGGTCAGGTTAAGTATGAGTTGATAGACGGACAACACGTTCGCTCTCAACAAGGCGGGACTGATTTTAACCCTCAAATAACAGAGGACGGCAACCGTATAATGAACGGAGTCGAAATGAATGGACGCGGCGAACATGTGGCTTATTGGGTGCAAACTGCCAATTTAAACTGGGAACGTATTCCTGCAAAAAATAAAACAACTGGACTAACGGTCGCTTATTTCGTTGGTGGACTCGAATACCGTTTAGACTATTCTCGTACATTTCCTTTGTTTTATGGATTGTTTGAGGTGGTTAAAACGTTAGAGCGATACGACGATGCGACTCTTACTAGTGCAGAAGAGCAAAACAAAATACCTTTTCAGATCACTTCTGAATTAAATAGTACGGGTGATAGCCCTTTTAAGCAAGGCATATCACAAGCCATGCAATTGAGCGCACCTACTGGAATGATACCGGTAGACGAAAATTTTAAGCAAATGCAAGATAAGGTATTTGCTAGTACTAACAAGCAAGTAATTCACAACGTACAGGGATCAAAAATAGAACCTCTAACTAAATCTGAATCTGAATTGTATTTTGGTGAATTTCACGAAGCTTTTTTTGAAATCATTTGCTCTGCCGTTGGTGCGCCTCCAAATGTAATGAAAGGCAAGTATGATACCTCTTTTAGCTCTGCCCGCGCCTCTATAAAAGACTGGGAACATACTTTAATGGTAGATCGTTATAAATTTTCATGGCAATTCAGAAAGCCAATTTACGAACTTTGGCTTCACATGGAAGTGCTTAACAATAAAGTCAACTTACCTCAGTATCTTAACATTCATGCTAAAAACAATGAAATGGCTTTGGCAGCTTACCGCAACGCCGAATGGCTTGGAGATAATGTTCCACACATTGATCCTGTTAAAGAGGTAATGGCGGAGCGTTTAAAACTTGGTGATATGGGCGGAAACATCCCATTAACAACGGCGGAAAGCGCAACCAGAAACGTTAACGGTGGGGACTTTAGACACAATGCCCAGCAAACAGCAAGAGAGGATAAAGAGCTAGATGGATTAGGCCTGAAACCAGAGGCCGAACCATTGGATTCTCCGGGAAAAAAACAGGCAAAGTCTAGCGCTTACATGGAAGCCATGAAACAAGCCTTGATTGACGATCAGTCTTCGTAAATTTTATATTGGGCCGGTTCATTATTAAAGCCAGATTTTATGTAAGACAAAATCAGTTTATTCATTGAAACGTCTTTGTTTTTAGCGATATTATAAATAATTCTTTTTTGATCCAATGAGAGCCCTCTAACTCGAATCCCTTTTGATTTAGATTCGGCATATTTATATTTTTTCCCTGTGAGTATCGTGTAAATTGACGAAGTACTAATTTTTAATTCTCTGGAAATATTTCTATGGCTTTTCCCAAGTGTTATCATTTCCCTTACTTTTAAAATTATTTCTTCGCTCATGGTGTATTTTTGAGGCCAAAATACAAAAAATAATTCATTCGCAAAGTAATTTTAATGCAAAATTATCCATGCCTCAACAGGTTTTATTATACGGTAGCGTTAACTCTTATTCGGCAAAGCAATTTGTCACTGAATTAAGTGCGCTATCTGGTAAAGAAAAAGAGGTACACATTAATGGCGACGGTGGAGAAGTAAAGTATGGGCTTGCTTGTCTTACTAATCTTGCGGCATCTGATAACATTACTTTAATAAATGACGCAGAAGCAAATTCAATGTTTGCATTTATGTTTTGTTACCCTGCTAAATCAAAAAAATGTGCCGACTTTGCCACCTTTGGCTTTCACAGGGCAGCTTATCCTGATTGGTACGAGAATGATCATGAACTTTTTGATGACGAATCGAAGGCTGAATTAGCTAAAAAAAATGCAACTCTTAGGGCAGCAATGGAAGGGACGGTTGATTCTGTAAAATGGATGCAAGAAACGGGTTGTTCGATGGACGAACTATTCTCAATGAACGGTCGTAAGGAAGTAATTGTTGATGCTCAAAAAGCTCAGCGCTTAGGTCTTGTAAATGAAATAATGCAGGTTACTCCAGAAAAAAGAAAAGAAGTAAACGCGTTGAGGCAAAAAATAGAAGCAAAATTTTCAACACCTGCTCCAGAAGCAGAAAATACACCAACTCAAAATCAAATAAAAAAAATCATGACAGTAGCCGAATTTAAAGCCGCTAACCCGGAAGGGTATAACGAAATTGTAACAGCAGAACGCGAACGTTGCGAAGTATGGGCCATGAATGCCGACGTTGATCCTAAAGCGGTAGTTGAAGGGATTGCTTCTGGTAAACACGTGAGCGCTAAACAGCAAGCTGAGTTCATTCGCAAACAAATCAGTGCTGAAATGGCTACCAGAGTGGAAGCTGAAAACGCTCCAGATTTGAGACTTGGAGCCAAAAAAGAAGAAGAGAAAACGGGGGCTGCCAAAGTACAGGAAGCAGCAGTTGAAGCAGTACGTAAATCCTTAAACTTACCAGCATAATGAGCACAGTAACGACAGTAAATTCACAAAGTAACTTCTTAATTGCGGTTACAGATGTGTCAAAAATATTTCTGGGAGACAACCAGACAATTGCAAATTCTTACGTAAACAATACGAGTTACGATCCTATCACGCTTTTAGCTGGTACAGTATTGGGCCGCGTTGCGACTACCGGGGTTTTAGTTCCTGCGATTTCAACAGCTACTGATGGAAGTCAGAATGTAGTTGGGATTCTTGGGCAAGACTTATTGGTTGACGCTGGCGATTCTGTAAACGCCTTGGTGTTTGTATCTGGTCGTGTTGCTCAGGAAAAAATAATTTTCAGGAAATCAACCGATACGCTGAAAACGGTTGTTAACGGAAGGCAATATCGCGATCAAATAGGAGGCCAAACAGTAGGAATCAAATTAGTTCCAACGGCTCAAAACAGCTACCCTGACAATTACTAACGTTAAAATTATACAAACCAAATGATACAAGAAACCCAACTTTTAGGCCCGTACACTAACGTCATTGCGGACGTTTATAAACAAATGCCGCAAGCGACTAATTTTTTAAGGTCGTATTTTCCTTCTAAAATTGAGATGACCCGTTACATATCTTACTTCGTAATGCGTGACGACGAACAAGTGGCGGTTGACGTTGCGCGTGGATCTGAAGGTAATCGTAACGAATGGAGTATTGCCACTGAAAAAGTTGGCGATCCACTTTATTTCCGTGAAAATTTTGATATCCTTCCTATGCAAGGGTATGACGCGTTACTTAATCCTGCTTTAGCAGTTACACCAGCAGGTGCAGCAGCTTTGGGCTCATTAGTGCGCACCGTTGCAGAAAAACAGGCTTCTATTCGTCGTAAAATTGAGCGCGCAATCGAAATCATGTGTTCTCAGGTTTTAATGACAGGGGTTCTTGAAATGAACATTACAAACGGAAGTCTGCAAGGTACCGGTATCAGTATTGACTTTAAACGGAAGTCTGCATCTATGCCAGATTTATCTGGATCAGCTCCATGGTCAACCGGAGCTACCGATGTATTTGCTCAAATGGAGTCGGATTGTACTTTTTTACGTACGGTTGGTAAAACAACCGACATGGAATTTGATTGCTTACAAGGTAATGCGGTATTTACTGCTATGCTGAAAAACACCACTTTCTTAGACAGACAAAATCTGTTCAACATGAAATTGGATTCAATCAACCCTCCAAAAAGAATTAGCGAAACTTCCGGCGCTGTATGGCATGGACGTTTAAGTGCGGGACCTTACATTGTAAATATTTACACCTACCCTCAAACTTACGATGCAGTAGCCTCAAACGGTACCCGTACAGCTACAAACTACATTGATACCAAAAAGTATGTAATGCTGCCAAAGACTCCATTTTTCCGTACTTATTTTGGTGCAGTACCTCCAATTGTTGATGGCAGCGGTAACGCTCAACCAATGGCAGGAGACTTTGTTTTCACTGACTGGGTTGCTCAAGATAAGCGTTCGCATAACTACGACGTGGAAAGCTGTCCTTTAGTTGTTCCAGTTGGAATTGATCAAATGGTTACACGTAAATGTTTAGCGTAATGAAATACTTCAAAATTCATCCAGAGGTTTCATGCTGTGCTTATAAGCACGGCGTGTTACACGATAAAGATGCCGTTTACCCTGAAACTCAATGGGCAGAAGGCGAGGCAATGGAGCGAGTAAAGCGCGGGTTCTTAGTTGAGGTAAAGGCATCTAAAAAAGAAGCGGAACCTGAACTTGAAAAGGAAGTAATTAAAGACCCTGAAAAGTCAGAGAGTAAAAACGATACAGGGCAAGACGAAGGTATTGGAATCGTTCGGGGTAAAGTAAAGCAAAAATAACCGAATTATAAATTATAAAGGGTGGCACAAACGCCACCTTTTTTTTTAGATGTCACTTATAAACCAAGCCATAATAGATTTACAGGACATCATGCAGAATGCTGATGAGTTTGCCACGGCTGTTACTTTTTCAAAACCAGGTGGATTAAACCCCGTTACTGTAAATTGTTTGACCAATAAAATCATGGTTGACGTTGAAACTAATGGCAGTCCGGTTGTTTCGGAAAGAACAACAGTGGCCGTTCACGAGAACACTCTTACGGCGGCTGGATATGTAGTAAGGGACGCAAACGAAAATGTAGCTATGACTAACGACCTTGTTACAATGACCGTATTCGGTCAACAAAAAAATTACATTGTTAAATGGCAAATGCCTGATCAAAAGTTTGGTTGCCTGGTATTTGTTTTAGAGAGATATGACGCATGATAACAGTACCTATTCCATACAGTAATGTAGAGGCTTGCAGGGATGCGGTAGCTATTATTTTAAAGGATAATTTAGAATATCAATACACTCACGATTACAATCCTGATGCAGACGTTCAAAAGGTATACCTTGAAACAACAAATCCAAATGACTTTACTGAAACTTCTTTTATTGAAGTGTCTTTAGATAACGTCCCTTATTCTGACAAAACTTATGGCGGATCGGTTGTTGGAAGTGCTGTAATAAACGTAGATGTTTACACTAGGAGTGTTACCACATCTGGCACGAGAGGGGATTCAGCTTCTCGTTTAAAGTGTATCAGATTACTGAATTTATGCAGATACATTTTAGAGGACCCTCAATACAAAACATTAGGGTTTCCTCCAGGCGCTATTAATGGTGTATCGGTTGAATCGATTGGCATGGCAGATCCTGAAAAGTACGATACTCAAAATGTATCAATGGGTCGCTTAGTTTTCAACGTGAAAGTAACCGAAAATAACTCGCTTTTGAATGGCGTTCACTTGTTTGAATCCGTAACAGAGCACAGAATAGGGTTAACAGACGAAGGTTTTAAATACATAACTTAATTATAATGGCAGAATTAGATAAAATAGTAACACCGTGGCAAGACGTATTAATACCTGCTGGCGGATCATTAACAGTAGCAGATACAGCCGCTCGTACAGATCTTTTTGTTACCTCAATATCAATTAATTCAGATACCGTATTGGCTGCTTGTACAGGGTTCGACGAAAATGGATTGGCTATTAATTTTTTGGAGGACGAGCGATACTTATGGACAGGTACTTTACTTGCAGGTTCACAAAAATTTGCAGGAAAGGATCGTCGGATAGCGGCAGTTACATTAACTAGCGGAAATGTTGATCTTAATCAAATAAAATAATGCCAGGAATTGGTATAGGTAGGTCACCAGTATTTAAGTCTCGTTCAGTGGCTCCTTCTCCGCCTGCCATAGAAAAATACTATGATTTTCAAATAAGGAATGCCGATCTAAGCGTACAGGATGTTCCTGTTGGAAATGATGCTATGCCGGCAATGGATGGCGTTGGTTTTGTTTCGTACGATTATTTGAGTTTAGGATCAGAACAGCTTTGCTGGATAAGAGGGTGGACCGGCGTATCGGTAAAAACAATCTTTACAAGCGTAGACAAAGGGTTATCGGTACAGCAGCAAGCAGATTTCCCTGGAGCCATTGGTCACGTATTTACATTAATAAAGACCAGTAATGGTAGGTTGAGAATGTATGGCGGTGACGATAACGGTGGGTCTAATCCGAACGAAATGTGGGAATACGTTCCATCTGGCACTCCTAATGTTGTTGGTACATGGACTCTTATTGCCGCCGACATGGGAAGTATTTGGAAAGGTACTGCCATTGGTGGTTCCACTAGAATAATGACAAATGGGGTGAAACTAAACGACGGTTACGTTTACTTTGTTTGCGGACAGGGAGATAATTCGGCGTCAATTATTCACAAGGATGTTATAAGGGTTCATGAAACGTCTACTACTTTTGAATTTGTTTTTGATCTTACCGCGTTCATGGCGGCAAATAGCATTGACGCATTGTCAAACGCTGCTATCGCAACCAATGGAACTGATATTTTAATTGCCGGTGGCATGAAATATACCGGTGCTTTTGTTACAAATACTTACAACAATAAAGTTATTAAAGGCTCTAGCGGAGGTACCGTTTGGACGGTTCAATCAACAAACGCTACACTAGCGACCGGTTATTGTAATGGAAAATGGTGGAAAAATAAGTTTTGGGTACTAAACGGGGTTACTACGAGTAACTTAAAAGGTATCTATTATAGTAGTGATTTGGGTGTTACGTTTACTGAAAATTACGACGCTCCAAGTGCAAGACACGCAAGTGGAATAGACGACTCTGACGACGGTAAATTGTATGTTGGAAGCGGTAACCTGCATTCTGACTGTTTTGCAATTGAAGAAAAAACGTACCCTTATGAGGTTGCTGACGACTTAAAAAACACATGGTGGTTATTTTTACCGCAAAAGCCTACCGCAACGGCCCAGATTGCTTATAATAATTTAGTTGCCAATTTGACGGCAGACGGGTTATGGTCAAAGATTAAATATATGTATTTGACTCCAGGGTTAACCACGTCCGGACAAAGGAAATACGCATTTAAAAGGAATAAAAAGCTAACAGGCCCGGACGATCAGGATTATAAGACCCCTTATTTAGCATCGGACACCGGGGTACAAGTCATTACTGACGGAGGCAATCCTGAGCATATAACGATTAAATCGATCGGCGGCTATAATTCAGGAACTTACATTTCAACAAATTTTAGATTTGATAGGGACAATGATGGACTGACTGTTGACAATAACGCGCTATTTGTATTTACTTTTAGTCAAGGCGACGAAGGTGTAGACGGCGGTATTTTTTCGGGCCCTGCTGGTCAACTTATTATTGCTAATGACATTAATTTTGGCGCGGGTGGATTTGTTGGCGGATTATTTACAAACTACGCTATTGGCACGGCTCCATCAAATTCAATCGGATTACGCGGTGTTATGAAATTTGATAGCTCAAATAACATAAAGATGGTCGCAAATTCAAGCGTTCAAACGGTTTTAACAGGCGGTACAAATACAGACCTTATTGATAGTATAGAAAGACTTTGTGCTGTAAATCAGAGGTCAAACCGTGAACAAACGTTTTACATCCGATCAGAAGCCTTGTCAAACTCAGAAGTAGCTAATTTAAACACAAGATTAATCACATTCTTTGGAGACATGGGAATGGCAATACCAACATAATGACAAGATCACAACTAAAGACATTAATAACAGATGGAGTATTATCGGGAGGACGCAGGACAATTGCGGCGACGTTAAGGTCTATTTTGAATGCAATAGTGGACGCTTGCTCAAATATATCCGACGATAAAGACCAAGCAAACGGTTACGTTGGTATTGACGGAAGCGGAATAGCTAATACGTCTGCAATAAAATCGCTTACACCTACTGGACAGTTCCTAAGGGATGACGGCACTTGGGCAACACCTTCGTCGAGCGGTGGAGTTACTGTATTAACGGTAGATATCACCGGGCAGTCAACTATAAATTTAATAGGACTTTCGGGAGCTATTGAAATGAATTTGACCAGCACAAACCCTACCGAAGAAATAAAATCAATAGTTGGATTCACGAACGTCAACTCATTAACATTAATGCCTGCTACCGGATTAGACATTGAAATACAAGATGAAGCGATTACCACTACTGGAAACATTAAAGTTTCTAACATCACTCAACAATTTTGTTATGGGGACGACTTTGGCTTTATGGAATTAATGAAGCGCGGCAGTAAATTTTATCAGAAAAATTATATAGATCAATATGCTTAAAAAAATAATTATAATGTTGTGTTTATTGTCGGGAGCGGCAGAGGCGCAGGTAAGTAGAAATAGATTAAAACAGCCCATTTACGGATGGTCCAATCGAATAGTGCCAATTGCTAAATACCAAGACAGTACATGGGCATCCATGTGGTTCAAAACAGATCCGTCAATTAACATTACTTCAACATTGTCAGTTGGTAGCTCAACTGTTAATCCGGGCGCTATACTCAGTATATCAACTGCCACCGGAAACGCTGTAAGCTCAATACAGACTAATACGGCATCAGGTAAGTCTCAATTTTACATGAATGCCGCTACCAATACCGTATATTTATCAATAGATGTATTGGGGGCTTCATCTCCTACCCCCGGAGCTATATTCAAACCAAATTGTATTAGTATGGACATGAATGCTGATCAGAGTTTATTTATAAACGCATCTCCTAATGGGGAATTTGTTTGGGCTGTTGGTGGTGTAGGAATAAACAGTGAGGCTTTACGAATAAAAAGCGACAAAACGATACAAATCAACAGTTCTTTTGCAATTTCAACAACTACAATAAGAACGACGGCCGGAGACGCTGCCACTATTAATTCGCAATCAGGTGGATTTAGAAAGGATGCAAGCGGCAGTACTTTTACGTTAACAAACAGTCGCGTTACTACGTCTAGTGTCATAATTCCGGTAATAAAAAGCACTGGAATAACCTCCGTAAACCACATTGGCTATTCAACTTCGTCCGGGAGTGTTACTTTTACATTTGAACTTAATGGAGTCGCGGCGGCCCCAAATGCTAATTGTGATGTAAGTTTTTGGATAATAAACTAAATTAGTTATATTTGGTTTCATGAAAAAGATAGCAATATTAATACTCTTTAGTTTTTCAGTAAAGGCGCAGGAGTACGTTCGTGAAGAGCCAAAGAAAACAGATTGGGTTAAGGTTGCTTGTTTAACTGATTTTGGAGTTACTTATGGCGAGTTTTTAGCATTACCGGGGACTCTAAGATCAGACTGGCTAAAACATTACATAGCTGGACAGATAATCGGAATGGGGTCGGATGTGTTTTATTACCGGCTGACTCATAAGAAATGGCTTTCTAATACGCTGGCAATTTTAACTACTGGCATAATTGGCGGAGCAAAAGAAATGATTGATCCGTATCGGGGAGGGTCAAGAACATGGCAAGATGCTGCTTGGACTCTTGGTGGCGGTGTAAGAGGAGCTTTTAGAATGACGTGGTATCTCGATAAGCATAGAAAAGAAAAACAAAACTTTAAACAAAAAATATGTCAACAATAGCAGAATTAAAAACAAGCATTCTTACTAATCTTAACCAGTTAGCAATACAGTACGGCGGTGAAAATGTAGACATTTCCGGTGACCCTGAAAAAATGGATCACGTATCAAGGTCTGTGGATTCAAAAAACGAAATATGGAACGAAAATCTACCTACGCGGCCAAATTCCTAAGCGTATTAGTACTAGGCGCTTTAACTGCCTTATTCATGCTTAGAAGTCATTATTGTAGGGAATGGTGGCCTAATATGCAGTATGATGGAAAGGAATGGGACGGCGCAAATTCGTTCACTATGAATGTTTTTGCAGTAATGTTTTTACTTTCTTTTGGGCTTATTCCTTTTTACGTGAGGACAATATATTCATCAGTTTTACTTTCTATTTTAATTGGTGTTAATTTAATAGATGTTTTTGACCGATTGGTTTTTCATATAAAAAGCAGAACACACTTTGATCTTGCTACTCTTGCGGTAATCGTTTTATTAATTTTAGTAGATCAAATGTATGTCCGAAGAAAAAAGGTTGCTTAGTTTTGATAATGTTAAGAGTTCCCTGGTAGCCGTTTTTTTTATTGGCGCCGCTTGGACTAGGCTGGAGTATAAAATGGATCAGATGAACACCGATACCAAGAACTTGCTCGAAAAATACGTGATAGCAAACGACCTTCAGAAGGAAATGTTGAGTTATCGAATTACGGAGTTAAAGAATAAGGTTGATGCCAATACCTATGAAATCGGCGTTATAAATGAGTTTTTAAAGCCCGACGAAATTAGACCTAAAAAATATTCGAAAAAATGAAACCAACAGAATTATTTGACGTACGCGAGTTCGTCCCACAGGAAGTTTACAATCAATTCGGAGAAAAATCTTGGCAATTTGTTTCCGATAACATTGTTAAGCTGCACACGTTTGCTCACAATTTTTTCAACGAGTATTACAAGTCAAAAGACTTAACTATTGAAAAGGTGGTTGTTGTTTGCAATGACTACCATAGTAAAATACTTGGAGGAAAATTTAGCAACCGGGGACTAAGAACGGTTAAGTACATAAACGATCAGATTGCAAAAGGAGTAAAAACAGCAATGTTGAGTCAGCACGTTGGAGGTAGCACTAACGCTGAAGACATCAATGTTATTATTTTCTATAAAGGAGGCCGTACCCGCGTTGTATCAAGTGATGAAATTTGGGATATTATCGTTGCCAATGCATCTAAGTTTATGGCCGCTGGGCTTACAACGCTAGAAAATAAAACAATGACTAAAGGATGGACGCATCTTGATTGTCGATTTACCGGGTTAAGCGAATTATATATAGTTAACCCATAAAAATATTACAATGTTCAAAAAACTATTTGCATCATTTGATAATACAACGCTCGGATTTTCAGCGAGGAAATTGACCGCCTTTGCTTCTATTGTAATAGCCGCTTACGTCACTTATACATTGCCGGTAGACGCAAGGCTTCACGCTTTGTACGCATGGCAAATACTGGCTTTATTGTGCTTAGGTATAATAACTATTGAGCAGGTTATACGACTTAAATCAGGGCAATCTATCAAGGAAACGACTACCGAAACAAAGACTGAGGAGGGTAAATAAAAAAGCCTCCCGGTTAAGAGAGGCTTAATGATTTTCGTTTAATTTCGTTGTTAACGTGCCGTGCACGGCTTTTAGCGATTAATATCTAAACATAATTATTTCGGTTAATTACCATTTGTTAATGGTTTCAAATTTAATTATTATCTTTGAATATGCAAAAAGAATTTAATCCAATTATGAAGCTGACGGGGTTGGCTTATTTGGCCATTATAGTTATAATCTTATTAATGGCTTCCTGTGCCACCCAGACCCGATGTGCCGGTAAGTTTCCATGCATCGTAAAAGACAGTGTTAGCGTCATTACCAAGCTGGTTGAAATGCCTGTTATTTTGACGGACACGGCCTATATAAGATCATTCTATCCTAATCCATGCGCTGACATGTGCGACTCGCTGGGAAGGCTAAGGAAAGGTTTTTCAATGTCGGTGCCGAATAGTAAAGGAACATCTACCACGATTAAGGAAAGTGGCGGTAAACTGGTAGCCGAAACGGGACTTACTGGAATTAAATCTAACGCTGCCG
>ERZ650304.250-NODE-250-length-33398-cov-6.683292_pt1 | contig 33398 bp, 31 predicted proteins | sample MGYA00376240_ERZ650304 | MGnify/ENA primary metagenome ERZ650304 (study PRJEB26733, sample SAMN07839271) | wastewater metagenome | biome: small river; feature: stream; material: water | place: USA: North Carolina | collected 2016-03-01 ... | reverse complement strand
CGTCGGTGCAGGCGGCACGGCTGGTGTAGCCAACACAAGCATTGGCGGTACGGGCGGCTCGTCTTCCTTTAACAGTATCAGCGCATCAGGTGGTGGTGGCGGTGGTGATTACTACGGCGGGGCCCCAACTTCGGGGGCCTCTGGTGGTGGCGGCACCATCAGCGCCACGGCAGCTTGGCGCACAGGTGCGGCAGGAACTCAAGGTTATGCAGGCGGTAACGCCAGTACGGGCAATTTAGACGCGGCTGCAGGTGGCGGCGGCGGGGCAAGTGGTGGTATGGGTGGTGATAGCCTAGGTGGCGGATCTCCTCCAGCCGAAGCACCCAAGGAAGCCCCTAAAGAAGGGCCAGCAGAAGAAAAGACCGAAAAAGAATCCAATGCGAAGCTTCTCAAGCAAGCTGTAGCTTTCTGGAAGTCAGGTAAGTTCTCCTACGTTCCAGCGACTGATGCAAAGTCGAAGGCCCGTAGAACCCAGCTTAAGCAAGCTGTTATTGAAATCGTAGGCCGTCGCTAACACAGGGGTATCCGTAGTTATGACTACGTCACAGACTCAACAGTTTGCCGAACAGATTCACGAGACGCTCGTGCTTGGCGATATCGTCGCCAAGCGTGCAGCGGATCTCGAAAAGACCGCAGCCGCTGAGCGGGCTGTAATGGCTGAAGCTGCACCAAAGCTTGCTCAAAAGTTCGTAGCAGCCGGTATGACTGCTCCTGAGTTTGAGAAAGAAGCAGCTCAGGCTTTTACCAACCCAGTCGAAATGGCACGAGTCTTTGGTAATGTCCTCAACGAAGTTGTAAAGCTTCGCGAAGGCATGGCTAAGGCAGCCAAGTCTGAAGCTCCCAAGCCTTTAGGTCGTACCTCGGCCCAAGCACCCGGCGTTCCAGTACTTAATGACGTTGACACCAAGTGGTTCAATAACTAAGCCGATCGTTAGATCGACCTTCAAACGGAGAGATTGACAATGCCGACTCCAGGTACAGGCCAGTTTGCCGCGAAGCAACTTGAATTCGTTCGCGGCTGGTTCGACATCAATGCAGTAGCCTTCAGCGCCAAGCTGTCGTCTTCTGTAACGGTGGCGCTCGGTCAAGGCCGATGCGTATCCCTGAACTCCTCGGGCGAGTTCGTTACTGGCTGCCTCGGTCGTCAGATGCCCATGTGGCTCATGACGGCAACTGACGCTGAGGACGTTGCAACCTCAGACGCCGGCCAAAACTACATTATCGGTAAGCCCACAGGTGAGCTCACCGCTATCACAGCCAAGCACGCTTGCGAGCTGGCTACCACTGAGTTTGATACCGCTCAGACCTATGTACCGAACGAGTTCCTTCGGGCGGTCAATGCTGACACCAATGCGACAACCGGTGGTCGGCTCACCAATCAGGGCGTGGTATACATTACCAACACCCCATTGAACTGGACCGCAGTGGTTGGTCGTGTTTCGAAGCCTGCCGCGAAGCGTGCTAGCGATCGTAACCTCGTGCTACGGTTCTGGCCTGCTGATAATCTTCCCGGAGCAGCTGGTCTCTAATCTGTAATCCATGGTTTAAGGTTGTGGCAATAGCCACAGTACACAAGAGGTTTTATTTCCATGCCGACTCAAGTCTATGATCCCGAACAGGTTCGTATCGCGAACCAGAAATGGTTCGACAAGCTGTCGAGCGGCATGACGAAGTCCGCCGAAGCCACATCGACGACTACACCAAGTATCAGGTCCGTGAAGAGGGGGTCTTCCGTAAGATCCTCCCCTTCCGGACTGCTACGAACGACATGCTCGCAGCCACCCTCAATGAAGATCTCAAGATCTTGGAATTCATTGAGATGGCGTCCCCCGGTGCTGTCGGTTCAGATCTTAACGGTCTGCCCGAAGCAATGGAAATGGGTGCGAACCGCTACTGGGTGAAGTTCTCCAAGTGGATGGGCGTCAAGTTCTACAAGAACGTTGATAAGCTCCGGACCTACACCAAGATCGACGTTCGTCGGGTTGTAGCCGACCAACAGGCTCGTGACCTCTCGGATGCCGAAGACGCTATGGGCTTCCGCACGGTTCGTACCTGTGCCGGTACCCTCGACACTGTGAACAGCTCCTCAGGTGTTGTACAGTGGGCAACCATCTATGACGGTATCACCCGCGAATCTATCCAAGACTCCCTCAAGCTGATGCCCCGAACCCCAGCTCGTCTCCAAGCCAACAAGGCTTGCTTGAACGTCAACACTGGCCGCGAATGGCTCAAGTGGCACCGAGACGAAGTCGGCGGTGACTTGGCTCAGGATTGGCTCCAGTCTGGTAAGTTCGCCGTCGAGCACGGTGGTCTCACCTGGATTGGTACCATCAAGGACGATATCGTTCCTGATGGTCGGATTCACTACTTTGCCCCAGACGACTTCATGGGCAAGGCTTACGATCTCGAGCCACCAACCATGTACATGGAAAAGAAGTACTACAACGTTGAGTTCCAACTGACCTCGATCAGTGGTCTCACCATCGCAAATACCAACAGCGTAACCATCGCCCAGTTCCAAGGCGTGTAATTAGAATACGGTACGGTATCCGACAATCAGGTCGGATACCTTAAAGGAGCCTCACAATGGATCAGGAAAAGCTGGCTGCTGCATACCAGAAGATCGAGCAGGAAGTGACCCTCCCGCTCTTCTGGCAGGCATACGAGAAGGAAGCCGGCGTTGAGCTTATGCCCAAGACCGAAGCAGAGGCTGAAAAGCTTCTCAAGGTAGCTGGCGCTCTGCTTGCCGACCGCGACACCTACGTTCAGCCTTCAGAGTCCGCGATTGACCGCCTCTTTGCCAAGGTTGAGAAAGCGGCCAACGCCCAGCAGAGCAACCCTGATGTTATTGCAACAAACATCACGAACAGCCTGCTGAATGATGCACAATACCTTGAGGCCGCGAGTATCCTTGCAGCCGCTGTAGCGTAACTCCGATAAGAGGTCTAAGTCATGCCACGTGGTCTTGAACAATTTAAAACGGTCGTTCGGAATCCGAGCACAACCGTAACCCGGACGTACTCGTTCCTTCCGCCGCACGGTCGGACGCTACGCCCAGGTCAGCAGCTTGAGTTTGTAGGCGACCTCCAGAACATGTTCAAGCAGCCCGGTAGCAAGGCTCGGTACGCCGCCCTACAGCTTGCCATCTCCTCTGGTGCGTTGCAGGTTATCAGCACGCCTCCTCCGGTCATGTTCGACGAACATACGGGTGTACCGCACTCAATCGGTATCTCGAACGGCTCGATCGTTATCACCGGTGTTCCGACCGACTTCGATAACTCGTCTCTCCAGTCGCTCTCCGCTGGTGGTAACCTTACCCCAGGCTAAGCTGGTTAGGATTGTAAATAACTGTAAAATACAACACGCAGCTGGCCTCCAGCTGCGTGTACTTCTTGAAAGGAACTCCCAGTGAGTGATCCACTTTTCTCGATTCTGACTCCAACGCATAAGCCGATCTACTTAGACGATTGCTACGATTCATTACTGTTACAAAAGGAAGAGAGTTGGGAATGGATTATCCATCTCAATAACGGAGCGCACCCGGGACAGGTTAGCGATCGAATCAAAGGTGATCCTCGGGTCAGACTAAATGTCTCTGGATCCAGACACTCAAGAGTTGGATCTCATCGGAGAAATGTTGCAGCTGAGGCTAAAGGTGAACTGCTTGTTGAGCTGTCGCACTCTGACAAGCTCATGGTTGATGCTCTTAAAGAACTGAAACACCACTCTGCGGTCTGGCAGGGCGGATTCTACTACAGTGATTTTGTTAGATTCTTAGGTGCTGATAACATCAAGGCAGATGAAGACCATGGGTGGAAGTCCTACTCCTTCGAAGATGATACTGACTTCCTCAACTGTACGGCTGCCTTTGATCCACACCCAGTGATGCTGACCACTCCCGAATACAGTCCGAGTGGGCTAAGGGCATGGCATCGAGATTGTTATTCCGAGATCGGCGGTCATGATGCAACAATCACTGCCTCTCCTGACATGGACATCCTCTGTCGTACCTATCTGACAGGGCGTCCCTTTGTCCGTATTCCAAAGTGCCTCTATATCAAACGAGAGCATGCCCACACTTACAAGAATGATGCAACATATGTGAAGAGCATTCACCAGAATGCTTTTGACATTAGACATAAGTCACTCCACAAGCTCATTGAGAACTGGGCAGCCAGATCAGGTAAACCTAAGGGGACTGTCAGCCGTAGTCCGATGGAGGGGTTTAAGCATCTGGATCCAAGACTCCTGCCGTACTGGGAGCTGGAAGAGAACTCCTTGAGTGTTATCAGAGCGGTTGATGGTCTACAGCACGTTAAGCGTCGTGACTTTGTCGATGTCATGAATGAGTTACACAGGGCATTAATTCCTGGTGGCTTCCTGCTGGGGGTATTTCCAGATTCAAACGGTAATGCGTGGCATGCAGAGCCTGATGCGGTGAATCCATTACGAGAGGCGTCATTCCTACCATTCACGGATAAACGTACTGCAGCCTTAGTCCCTAACAGTAAAGCCAAGTTTCAAGTTGTAGATATTACTACCGAGGCACCTAGCGACTGGCACTACTCGTACAACCTCCTGTATACTAGCTTTACGTTGTGCGCTATCAAAGGACAGAGAGTAGCCGGTCCGAGGTTAATCTAATGGCTGATGCCCGCGAGCTTAGTATTATCACACCAGAACTCCCTCAGATGGAGAAGCTGGTTCTTCAACGCCGTCCCGGTATCCGTATCGACCAGGGCCGGTTTGCCATTGTTGAGTGGGTTGTCCGGGACGATAAGGGTCGACCTGCTGATCTGCGTGCCTATATCCAAGACTCAGATAATAGTGCCAGCGAGGCTGTTTCTTTGGATGGTTCCAGTCTGGTACCGAACGGACGCGTTGAGGCTAGACTACGCGAGCCGTTTACCGGTGGAACTGGAGGACTGATTACAGTAGCTGGTACCTCCTACGATCCAGCAAATGGTATCATCAGGTTCGAGCTGCCGGCAGAGGCTACGGCGACCAATAGGGTCCTCATGGTTAATGTGGGGATTTACGATAGTGCTAATAGATTGGTAACTGTCTCTGATGGCTACCTTATTGTTGACCGCTCACTCTTTTCTGCAGAATATTCACGTGTCGGTATTCCGACTGTTGACGAGATCAAGATCCGCCTGCGGGATAGCGGGGTCAATGATAACTTTTTGCTCGCTCGCATCGAGTATAGCTTGGGTGAGGTTGCTGAATCGGCCATCCAAGCTATTGCCACTTGGAATACTGTCGGTGGCCCAAATGCGCAGCAGTTTACAACAGCCAACTTCGATGACCCAGACATGCTACTTGACGGTATGGTAGGCTATCTCTATGAGGTTACCGCACACAACTACCGCCGCAACCATCTACAGTATCAAGCTGCCGGAGTCACTGTAGACGATAAGGCAAACTATGCTGAGTACGATCAGCTGGCTAAGGCCTATCAAGATAAGTATCGGCTTAACGTTACAAATACCATCCGTAGAGCGATCCGATCGGCTTGGACAGGTACAGTACACTCGCCCTTCCTCCGCAGACGGTATAACAACTAATGGATCCGCAGCACGCACCATATCCGTTTGATAGAGTTACGGTCCGGTCCCGGATCAGTGGGGGCGGCACACGCATCTCTTGGACCTTTGATGAGATGTTTCAGGATCCACTGCCCCACACCTTTACCTTGCAGGGGTCTAGATCCTCGGTTAGTACAGCTACTTGGACGAACATAGGTAGCGCTGCGACTAATACAGATCACCTTGTTGACGGAGAGGATCGACTGTTTGCTGACGAGCAAGACTACCAATATCGGGTCAAACTGGTAACAACTAAAGGTACCTATTACTCACCGGGAGTTGGTGCTGATAACCGTTTGGACTTTAGAGACTGGAGAATTGCGAGAGACGTTATTCGCAAGGAAACTCTAAGGCACGACCGTTATACCAGTCTACCTGGTTGGCTACTCAAGCGTAGAAAAGAGGGACCAAAGTGTCCTCTCTGTTTAGATCCTGTTGGTAATCCTGACGATTCCCGCTGTCCAAGATGCTTTGGCACCCGATACGATGGTGGCTACTTTGCTGGAGAGTTCACCTACCTGCAGCTTGAAGTTAATGCCGACAATATTGATACCGATCCTCAGCTCGGCACAATACAGAACTCAAATACTATTGAGAACTGTCGGATGCTGGGAGATCCAACACCACAGACCCGAGATGTCTTTGTTGATGGCAAAACCGATCGAAGATACATGATCGAGACAATTGTCTCCTCGGCGGTCATTAGGAGTTACCCAGTAGTAACAACTATTATCCTCAGGCCAGTTGGTCTAGGTGATATTATTTACGACTTTGAAACGCCTGACGATCTCCCTGAATCTGACAGAGATCTCCTGACTCCAGGATTAGCATAATGGCCTTGGTACCTTACATCCCTGGTCGTGACTTTGATGCAGAGCTCTGTACTGAGTTCCCACGTATTGAGCAAGTGACTGCCTTTTTGGTTGTTTGGATTAGGAATCATTTCAGCGATCCGCAGAACATGATCGATCCGTCCCTGCAAAGAAAACTTTGGTCAGCAACTGATACCCGAGGTGGGGTTATTATTGAGGACGCCGGGGTCTGGGAACCAACAAAGGCTGGTCAGCGTCCGGCTGTGCTGGTCTCAAGGCAGGACTATAACATCCAGCGGCAAATAATTGACGACAGAATGCAAGGTGTACCGGAGTTGACAGGCACACGATATTATATGAATATGGCTGAGGGTAAGCATACTGTCGTAGCTGTTTCGCCACTCCAAAAGGAGGCCGATCTCTATGGTATGGATGTTTACAGGGAGTTGAATGGGTTTGCTCCGTCCATCAGGGCTAACTTTGGGTTCACAAAGTTTCAAGTGATAAATATAGGAGCCCCGACAAAGGCAATTAAAGAGTATGGATCGCATTGGGCTGTTCCGATTACTCTTGACATAGCGTTCCAACAGACTTGGAGACTGGTACCTCAGGCACCATTACTCAAGACTCTTGCAATAGAATACATACCTCCTCAGTAGTATCCGGCCTTGGAGGGCTGCAAGCAACATGGCACTAGATTATCAACTTCCGCAACTGATCGTTCGCCAGCGGTTCGGTATTACACCGCTCGCTGCTGTTAACCCACGATCTGCATGCATCACAGGCCCTCAGGCTCAACTGTTTCGCTATCGTTTTCAGGATGAAAAGTCTTTAATCGGTTTGGGCGAGAGTGACTTCTCGTCCGAAGTCGATTATGCATGGCCGCACAAGCCTACTGGAGCAAAGATCGATCTGGATTACGTAAAGCTATTCCTTGAAGAAGCTCGTCTCCGTTACTTCCGTCGTGCGTCTGGCGGTTCTGGTACTGCCTCAGTGGTAAGTGGCTATCCTAATCGTGTACGTATCTCCAGTTATGCCATTGCTGACAACGGTGTGTCTTATCCAGCTCACGCCTCGCTTGGCGATCGTGGTGCAAAGGTTGGCGACCTCGTTCGTGTTCGTAGCGACGATGGCGAAGTGACTGGCACCATCAAGAGCCTTATCGCCGACGCAGTTGCTGGTTCGCTTGGCTCCCTGTCTAAGGCTGCAGGTAACGCCGCCACTACGACTCTATTTGCCGGCGTTCAGAACACCGGATTTGACAACGGTATCGGCGCTGTAGCTCGTGGAGCTAATTACGACGGTCTAGCAAGCGGGCATACAACCGAAGAGTACACCGTAACAGTTACCACTCCATCCACCGGGGGTAACCTGTCATCCGCTCGTCTACGCATTACCTCGCTTTCAGGTACCGACGACCAAGACGATGTAGCCCCAACGCTGGTTAACACCTATTTCGCTATTGGTACTCGCGGTGGCGAGATGAAGTTCACAATCACCGCCAATGCTTCAAACTCGTCTGAGGCGGTTGAGGATGACATCCCTGTACGGGAGCTCTCCATCGGTCAGTCGTGGCGTGTACAGTTTCGTCAGGCGTTCACCAACCCAACCCCAACCCGGTCTGGTACTTACACCGGTCCGGTTGACACAACCTACGTCGTGACGATCACGACTGGTGGGGCAGCCGGTACTGCTGCGTTTACGGCAACAACCACTACGGGCATCGATTCTGGTGAGCCGACCACGATTGCCGCCTATGCCACAGCCTACGCTGTCGGCAGCTACGGTGCCATGATCACCTTCCCGACCGGCCCACTGCGGAAAGGCGATAAGTACTACATCCCAGCAACAGCCCCATCCGAAGGATACATCAAGACAATTGAATTGTCGGATAACATCCCTACAGCCCTGCTCGCTGATACCGACCTCGAAGTGACGCTTTACATGGTCAAGGACCTAGAGCTCACAGAGGATCGCCTGACGAGTCCGCCAAACGTTAACTGGGAGGCCAGCCAGTCTGCGTTTACTGTCAGCAGCTCACCCACTGTTTACGACTCAGAATGGACTGTCAACGGGGTCGAGACAGCCCTACCTATCGACCTAGCTCAGCTCTTTGTTGAGTACAGAGCTTGGCTTACGACCTATGTTGGTACCAGTGGCTCACTCACCGATCCCGCCGAGGTGGCTGATATGCTGGGTACGGTTGACCCAGACAACCCCCTCGCTTACGGCGTGTGGCTCGCCGCTTCGAACGCGGCTGGCAATACGACTTACTTCAACGCTGTTGAAGACCCTGATAGCCTAACGGACTGGACTGACGCTCTCAGCACTTGGGTGGGCGCAGCAAACATCTACACCTTGGTACCCACAACCGATAACCCAGCCGTACACGACCTGTGGCTTGGCCACTGTGTGTCTGAGTCTGGCGACACCAAGAAACGCTGGAGACGGGCAGCCTTTGCGCCGACTGTGGACCGTAATAAAGTCATCGTTAACGCTGCCAAGACTAGCGATGAGGAAGTCGCTCTGGCAACCTTGGCTGATGACCCCAGCATCTCCGGCACAAGCTACTCTCTCTTAACCGTAACATCCGGCAATGCACAGTTCATTACAAACGGAGTTCGGGCTGGTGACACGGTACGCTACCTCTTCGGTGTCGACGGTTTCGGTAACGAGACCTACAGCACCTTTGTTGTAGAGGATGTGATCAGCGAGAATACAATTCGTCTTACAACTGGACACACTGAAGACATTACAGTTGCAACACGAGTTGAGATTTATCGCTTCCTCAAACGATCTGATCTTGCTGCAGAACTAGCAGACATTGTCGGTGTGTACGGTAATCGCAGAGCGATTGTCTGTGCTAACTCTGTCGTAGTCTCTGGTGGTACTACAGTTCCTGCTTACTTTGCGGCCTGTGCTTATGCAGGTATGCGGGCAGGTGTTAACCCTCACCAGCCTTTGACACGAGCAGACGTCATTGGTATCGAGGGTGCTGGTTCAGTTATCGACAGCCTGAACGCCGATCAACTGAATACGATCGCCGCCGCTGGTGGTCTTATCATGTTCCGGCCTGAAGTTGGGGCGAATCTCCAAGTTCGGCACGCGATTACAAGTGACCCGACAGATCTCAACACTCAGGATGAGATGTTTGGATCTAACTTTGACTCTGTAAGTTACTCACTGGCTTCGATTCTCGAGCCCTATATTGGTCGAGCCAACGTGGTGCCAGACACCATCGCCTTGGTGCGGTCGGCTCTCTCGGCCAGAATTGCTGAACTCCAAACCACGACTTACGCTGCCTTGGGGCCACAGATTCTCAACAGCGATGCTACGGAAATCGTCTTTGTGCGGCAGCACTCGACCTTCCGCGATCAGATCGTGGCTAAGGTCAAACTTGATATGCCTTACGCCCTTAACGTGATTGACCTTACACTCGAAACGCCGTAAGCGGTGGAGAAAGTAAAATGGCCGATGTCCTAGGTCGACAGAACAGTAACTATGCCGGCGCTTTCTCTGCCGACAATTCGAAGCTGATTCTGTTTGGAGCACAGGGTGGTGGTCTTCTGGTACAGAATATTAATATTCAGTACCAGCAGCCTATCCAGACCATCTTCGAAGTTGGTTCGAACAACCGCTACTACGTGGTTGGTCGTCCCAGCGGTAACATGACTCTCGCCCAGATCCTTGGTCCTACGGATCTGGCTCTTGAGGCACTACGGCGTCTTGGTGACCCGTGTAATGGGCAGGTGAATCGCCAGCTCGCCATGACACTCGGCTCAGCCAGCTGTCTTGGTGCCAATCGTGGCCGTGAGCTGATCCTGACAGCTGACGGCTGTATTAGCTCCTCGGTAGGTTTCAGTGTGACAGCCGAACAGATGCTTGTGACACAACAGGTTGGCGTCACATTTTCGAACCTATCGACGAGTGCTGTGCAGAACTAATCAGAAAGTGAAGTAGATCGTGACTGGTCATTCGCTTCCGCAACTCTTCGTTGACCTGCAAGACGCTCATGTCCGAGAAGCTGCTCGATCACGGGCAGCTTCTCCCTTTTCAGCATTTCGGCCCGCAGAGGATCCGTATGTTGCCGGAGCCAATGCGGACTCCCCAACATCAATGCTGTTGCATGGGGTTGTCCAGCAAGTCATACCCTATTACGGCTACTACACGGTCATCCCCTTTGGCGGCGGACCTGCAATACCCTGTCGCCTAGCCCGAGACACCAGCGCGTTCATATTCAGTGGTAAGGCTCTCGGTGGACCACAACCCACCGATGTCGTGTGGTTCACAGTCTCGCGGCTCAGCTCTTATGGCGTAATCCTCGCTGTCGATCCTGGGTTCATCGGAGCTCGCGACCCGTATCTCCACGATTACATGACCCAAGCTGCCCCAACCGCTCCGGCAGCCGATAAGCTACTGCTGTCACATCTAACGGCCAGCAACAAGCTTGCTGACTACTCGAATGGTGGGATTCTTGACGCCACAGGCCTTGAGCGGGGTTTTGTATTCCCAACAGGCCCCGGCGTCATGGTTGATCCATGGATGGCCATGTTGCGGGCAGACGAGAATTGCGGAGTCTGGGCATTTTTCTTTGACCAGCTACTGCGGCTGCACGGACACAACCTGCAGTTGAGATCCTCAACCTATGAGGCTGAGTATCTTGACGACGGTGGCGAGCTTCTTGGTGTTGAGGGTTACAGCCCTTACGCTTGGGAAGCTTTAGGATCATTCCAGCGTGGCACACCTGTCGGTAAGTTTCATACTACAGAAGAGACACAACTCTCAACCCCCTATGTCGGTGGTGGCGAGCCAGTCGACGATTATCAAATCCCCTATCGAAGGCTTACGACATTCCGTGGATACCTTGGACAGGGTTACCGATCGATTCTGACGATACCGCCAGAGTCCGGATCGCAAATGACAATTGGCGGGAAATCTGTCATCCCGGGTGTTTATCAGGAATCACTATCGCTTGCTGGAGACTATGCGGCTGCCTCTGCCAGAAGTCTGATGTTTTACCACGTTCCAAAGTTCGCAGTGCCTGTACCGGACTTGCGACCAGAGGACCCGACAGGCAACGAAGGTAACCAGTCTCAGAATGACCAGATTACCGCTGGGGTTGGTGGTACGCGCCCAACAGGTGGCGCTGCTGGTCAAGCCATGCTGGACGATCTAGCCTTCTCCATGAACTGGAGATCGCAGCATCCGTTTGATTACAGAAGTAAAGACTGGTACACACCACCCAACAGTAAGCTACCTGCAGCGAATTTAAGTAATGTTTCAACAGCTACAGACTCTAAAGTCGACCATCGACACTCGGCACCGTATCAACCTACAATTGGTGCTTTTGGTTTCCAAGAGGATGGGTCCTTCCTGATCTCTGATGGCGGCGGAGCTGAGATTCTTCTGAGCCAAGGTAAGATCTACCTTCGCGGGCTCTCGATCCAGCTGGAGTCTGGTGAGGACATTGTCAGCCTTGCCGGGCGAGATCAGGTCATCAGAGCCTACCGGTCAGCCGAGCTTGTTGGCGCCACAGAGGATGTACGGATCAAAGCCGATCAGAGACTTGAGATGCTCGGCGGTAGCAGTGGTATCGGAGGCGTGATCCTTGAGAGTAAATCTGTCAGCAGCAAGTATGACTTTGGCAAGGTTGGTACTGATGCCGTTTTTGGCGGTATTATTATCAAGTCAACCGGGAATATCGTTAACATTGGCAGTCAGATGTACCTCAGAACTACATCTGGAGCACTGACACTGGATGCAGCTGCTGGCAAAGCCGACATTACTACAAATTCATCATCGTTTAACAGGTATATGCTTTCCGGTGCGACGGATCAGTTTAATGGAAAGATATCAAACAGATTTAACGGCACCTCGACGTTAATCTCCGGAGATGTTCGGGTTGAGGGCAACATCACGGGTACAGGGAGTGTTACTGTCAGAAACAGCCTGACAATCTCTGAGGGTCACGTAGCAACTAGCCTGTCTAAACAATATGACGGAAAGATCGTTCAGTTGAGCAATAATGGTCTGGTGTCAGCACGCTCTGTTGTGGAGAATGTTGAAATTGAGGCCAAGACAGCCAATACGACCGCGACAAGTCAGAAAGAATCGCTCAATGCGTACTATCAGGATTCTCAAGCAGGCAACTCCCTCGTTATTGAAAACATGGGGTTCTCATTCCGAACTACCACACAGTGCGAAGCCTCCGAGTTTAAACTGTATGAGTCACGATGGGCTATGCAGCGACGTATCCTCGGAATGTCGGTCAGTACGTGGTCTGAACCACCTGTAAGACGTGCTGGACAAGATACATACCCATTCCCTGGTGAAACCGTATGGATGGGTGATGAGGCCTTCGTACAGCAAGATCCGACACTGTTTGATGTTTCCGATGGGCGTGCAGAGTCGCCAGGGGATGTGTATAAGAACTCGGAGTTTGCAGAACCCACTAAGCTGGCACCACAAGATAATTATCCAAGACTATAAGGAGTCGGGAGATGTCGAATTCGGTCAGTAAATTAAGTATCAAGCGAACTCCGGTTGCCGCAGCGGTACCAGCGACGACGGCACCGACATCCGGAGCTCTCGAGGGGTTGATCAAGCCAGAAGGAATGTCCCAGCGAAATTGGGAATCTCTGCTGGCGTTAGACGCACACAACCAGAAGGTGGCTAAGGTGCAATCTGCGGGTAACGTTGATCCTAAGGACATGACCGCTTCCGAACTCGCTCTGCATGAGGTGCAGACTGGCAAACGTAAGCCAGAAGATCTACCTGCGGATCTACGAGATCGGTATTTCAAGGCTGTTAATGCGGTCAATGCCGAGCAGGAACAGAGGACCAAGCAGGCAACTGAAGAGGCACTAAAGAATCGACCATTTCAAGACAAGCCGCCGTCTCTGCAGGATGTTTCACCAGAAAAGCAGGCAGAGGTTCGTAAGATCCTCGATAGCGTTAAGGTCGAGGCAGCTCGGACTGTTGATCTAGCCAGAACAGCGGTGGTCGAACAGCCAAAGGTCGCAGAGTTGTCAAAGGTTGTTGAGTCCCTACCTACGGCCCCCGGCAAACATGACCCAGAAAATCCCTGCTTCTGTATGCGTTGCGGATGGAACCAAGCTCACCAGTTTCCAGAGTATTTCTCGGAAGGTGATAAAGACACCTACGTACAGATGACACTGGGCGGTAAACGTTTCGTTAAAGTCTTTAAGATCTTTGGTGACAAGGCGTGGGTTAAATTCAGAAGCCTTACACCAAAGGAAGAATCAATAGCCCTAACCCAGTTGGCCGTCGACGCAATTGAAGATGACAAAGGAAATCGTATTAAGGGTTCGGAGGAATATGCCCAGTCTTTGACGACGTACCGAGCACTCATGGCAATCGAGTCCTTGAGTCTTCAGGGAGCTACCACGGACATTGAACCCATCTTTGACCTCGAGCTGGAGGATGGGGCGTTCAAAGCACCTAACACACGGCTTAAGGCTGTATCCGAACGGATAATGGATTTGCTGTTCCCAACTGCAGAGCTGTCAACCATTGTGTTCCAGCTCTTCATGGAATTTGATCGAACACTTAAGGCACTACGGACAGCGGCACAAAATCCGGATTTTTAGGCAGCAGTCATACGGCTTCCCTTTACGTTCGGATGCAGATTGACGGTATTGTTGATTTTTCCGAAGCTGAGCCGTATGACTGCGAGTGGAAAAATAAGTTAGACTGGCTCGTAGAGGGATATTACAACCGAATCCGTATTGAGGATAGGAAAGACCGGCTATCAATTAGTGCCGGCATGCTCAGCACAAATAGTACTGACTGGTTCAATAAGAAACAGGATGAAGCCTTTGAGATCTACAATGAGCTGAGACGGTTGAGATATCCCGGATCCACTCAGGAAAAAGAAAGTTCTGAGTTTATGACCCAAGATGCGAATGACCTTAAGAAGATCTATCGTGAAGCTTGGGGTATCGATGTGGATAGTAAAGAGGGTCAGGATGCTATCCGGAAGGTTCTCGATTATTATGACTCCCTCTCGAGTTGATGAGTAACTATGGGAAGAATGGCTGCACCACCGTATGATCCCTTCTCGTCTGGGGCTTTTGCCGGCCCCAGCACGATGTTCGGTGGCTCACCCTTATCGATGCGTCCTGATCTCAATGTTGGTGCCATGGTTGGAGCAAGTCCTGCCTCCAGCATGGGTATCAATGTTGTCATGCAGCAGATGCTACAGGGTTACCTTGGGCCTGAGTATCGGTCAGCTGGATTCTCATCAACGTCGAATTACTACGAGCAGCTACAGAGAAAAGCGGATATTGCCACGCAGCAGGCTGCGGCACAGGCCGGCGCCCGTAAGGACATGGATACCTACCAGCGCATGATTGCTGGGGCCATGGCTGCCACCACTGGACAAAAACCAAATCAAGCAGCAGTCAATAAGTCAGCAGAGCAGATGGCAGCCATCTCGCCATTCTTAGCTCCTTTTGCGCCGGACATCTTTGATCAGATGCACGGTCGTCGTGGTAGCGCTCAAATGCTGGGTATGCAGGTTGGGGCTGCCGGTCGATATCGCATTGATCCGATCTCGGGATCAATTGGATACAGCAAAGAGACAGCGGCAACTCTGACAACTGAAATCATGGACCAGCTCTATGGTCCTAATGCTGACATCACAGCAATGCGTGGTATTGGGGCAGGGCGGGCCGGTATCCTACTTGACGAGCTCTCGAGACGTGGTCACATCGGTGGGGCGAGTATTCAGGACCGTAAAGCTGTACTTGCTGAACTCACAGCTAAGCATGGCCGTCCTATCAATGACTTTGAGACGAACGAGTCCGTTCTGGGCGAGATTGATGCTGGCGTTCGTAAGGCGGATGCCAAACGCATTTCGAAAGACTTAAAGGGTTATGTAGGTGCAGTTGATGCCGTCAGAGAGCTCTTTGGCGAGGCGGGTCGGCCTGACGCCCCAATGGCAGAACTTGTCGCCGCTCTTGACGCACTGACGCAGGGTGGTCTTGGCACAATGTCTGGCGCTGAGATGGAGAAGGTTGTTCGTAATGCAGGTCTGGCAGCCACCAGAGCCGGATCCAACGTTAGCGATCTCATGCGGCTCACCTCGACAGTAGCCCCGCATGTAAGAGCACTGGGGTTATCCCCGCAGACAGCACTCGATGTTTCGACAGAGGGTCTGAGACAAGCCGCTGCCTTCGGTCAGGTCTTTGGCGGTAGAAACGTTGGTGTCAACAAAGACGCTGCCGCGATCATCGACTCAACGCTGTCTGCTAATGCCAGAAGCTCCCCACTCGCTATGAGTCTAGGAGCTCTTTCGGCTATGGCTGAGGACTATAAAGAATTTGACATTGCGGGTGACACTGAGGCCGCTCGGCTGCTTAGAGCCGCTAAGGCTGGCGAGACAGAGTACGTCGATAGTAAAGGTAATAAGAAGTCGGTAGCGATACGCTCCGGTAGTGGCGAAGGGTCAATTGGCGAGTTGCTTAAAAATAGCGGTATGACTGATGCACAGATCAGTCGTTACTACAAGATTCTGTCCAACCCATATGCAACGGAAGCTCATCGGGATTCAATCGCTGACTCGGTCAGAAAGTCGATGGGTAAGACCGACATTGAATCCAGAATCATGCAGAGCTTTGGCGGGGCTCTAGCCGGAGAAAGGCGTGACAAGGCTATTGATGAAGGTATTGCTTCTAAGATTGACCTAGGTGCTATGGCTTCCTCGGTCATGACCCTGTCGGCAGATGATAAAGAAAAACTGGCAAAGGGTGATGCGTCCCCAATTGCAAATATCATCGAGCAGCAACTTAAGTCCAAAGGGGTTGAGCCTACAGCTGAGCAAAAACAACAGATCAGTCGATATGCTGTAGCCTCTCGTAGCGCCGCAGTCGCTACTTTTGCGACAGATCCCGGTGCCGCAGGTTACTCAACCACTCCGGGCAAGAGATTCGCAGCAGCCTTGGCTATTCACGATCCTACAAAATTAGAGGCCAGTGCTACGCAGAAGAAGGTCAATCAGGTCGAGACCGATATTCAGACCTCACTAGCCGACTTGGGTAAATCAACACCAGTACAGAGACTGGCCGATGCCTTGATGTCTGCTGACGAGAAGACTGATCCAAAAGCATTAATTGCCAGCACCTTGGGTTTTGTAAAGGATAGCGATGTTAAGGAACGTATCAGTAGTAAGTTGATGGAGATCCGTAAGGAACTTGATGACGCACGTAGCACAAGCCCACAGGGGGTTAGAGATAAAGTTAAAGGATTGATTCAGCAGAATACACCTGCCTCCCGTGTCGAACTCGAGAAGATTGAAAAGACCTATGGAATGTCGGCAAGCCAGATAACCTCCCTGTCCGATGAGGATATCCGCGTAAAGCGTATGAAAGCCGCACAGGCTGCAATTGAAAGAAAGATACCGGAAGCTAAGGCCGAACTCGAGAAGATCGAAAAAGATATGGTAGGTGGAGCGGAAAAGAAGCCGGGAGATAAGCCTGCAGCGGACGGTAGTGAGACCAGACCAAGCCCTATGCCGGTGTCACCGGAAGATAAACCCGGAAACAAACCTGAAGCCAAGCCCCTCGAGGTTGGCAGTACGCCACCAGCTGGAAAAGATAAACCAACATGGCCGGATAAGATCACACTCTCCGGAAAGATTAATCTTACAACCGGCGATGCAACACTCTACATGACACCGGGTAAATAATGGACGTATTCTCAAGTCGTCTGGGTGGGGTACTGGTTGTTCCTATGGAACAAGCAGCCCCAGCTGCTTTAACAATTGAAGGGTACGCTGGGCCTGATGCCGGCTACAACACTGTTAGGGCTATTGTTACCAACATTGGTATCAACGAGAATGCTGCTGTACAGATCTCACACGCACTATCGGACTCAGTTTATTACTACACCTTCGGCGACCGGGTCGGCGATTTTGAGTTCTCGGGGATCCTGTTTGTAAATACCTGTGATGGGCCTAATGGATTTACCGAGACCTATAAGTACTGGAGAAAGAACCGGGCCGGTGGACGAGATACTCCCATTACGGTAAGTTTTGGTACAGAGTTTGTCGTACGCGGTTTGCTGATGAACATGCGCCTTGTTTTGGATAATCCAGAGTTATCGTTTGGGCGATTCTCGTTTGCAATGAAACATTTTCCTGATGTGACAGAGATGCATCTGGGAGATGGGGATACTGATGCCGAAGACGAATTTATCTAAGGGGACCTCATGATTGCTAACCGCTGGAGAACACTTCTGCTTAACCAAGCAGGCAACCTGCCTGACTCGGCAGGTGAGGAGTATGTTTCTCCGGACTTCATTGAGAAGCCCATGCGGGGTCCAGCTTTAGCAGTTTGGCAGACACTTTTCGGGAGTGATCCTGACAGAGCCTACCGCAATTACCTGCTCTACCAGTATGAGACAGTACTACATACCTCGCCCCTTGCTGACGAAGTCTTCGCCTTTGATCCTCGAGTTACCTACTGGCCCATCCAAGCAAACAGCCAGAGATGGCGTAATCAATTTGGTACGTTAGGTATCAATTTGCTGTCGGGATCCGGAACGATCATACCTGCCTCAACCCCACCAGCAGACGATCGGGGTGGGCGGTCAAATCTACAACTCAATATCGATGTCTCGGGAAGCACGCTGACATTTCCGGGTGGGTCTGTGTCCCTCACGTTCAGTAACAATACTGCAATTGCCAATCTACCACACTGGTCGGGGCTCTCGCTCTATGTGCGACAGGGCTCATCAGGTCAGTGGAGGATCTCAGGCAACTTGAGACCAAAAAGAAGTGCAGCAACGGCCCACGCAGCCTTGGACCAGATTGAGGCAGAGATGTCCTCGATGTTTGGCCTCTCAGACCGTACAAAAGCCCTTCGAGATTACTACCAAGCAGCTAAAAGCGCACCAGACCGTCTGGCGCCAGTCCTGCTGTTACTCGGACATCAGCTAATAGCAGACCGAGGGGAGCCTACCGTTGGCTAAGCCCCTAAGTTATGCCGGATGGGACATACGAGGCAGAGCCACAATTGGTGATGTCGAAGTCCCCATTTCGAGTGTGACGACAGAGTTTGCCGTCAATACGATCCCTACTGCGTCTCTTGTTCTCTCGCTGGGACAGAGTTCACGTGGTATTCGATCGGCAACGCATAAGGTGCTGGAACAATCCGGCAAGAAACAGAAAGCCGTTGTCAGGTTGGAGATCACACCAAAGACTGTATTCACGGCAGCAGGAACCACTGCACCGGATCCTGATGAGATTCCAGAGGGAGAGTTCGTCCTCTTCGAAGGTACGACTACGGGATACGGCTATCAAAGCTTACCGGATCGTCGTGGTTTTGCTTTAAATCTGGAGCACTGGCTCTCAGACCTAAACTACTCCTCGTCTCTTTCAGCAGGACTGCACCCAGCTTGTCCGGGCGATCTTAGCTTTCCTGGATTCTTAAGAACGGTCTCGGGTAATACGAATAACGCTTCAGGACTTACTCCTGCAGGTATTGCTTATAAGTTACTGGCTGCAGACGTTGCCGATGATCTCTGGAAGAATGGGCTCTATAAGTGGTTTAAAGAGTTAGCTTCGACTGACTCTTTGGCAGATGTTGCCCAGACTGGCGACTATCAGTTGGCACGCCTTTTGGGCGGACGACCTGACTCGCCCAATTCGTCAGCGTTGGCAGCCTTGGCGCGAATGATCCCTGCGGACGCTGTACCACTCAAGCTGATTAAGCCTAGCAGTGGGCCAGCCGCCACGACAATCGCAGAGAACATTAAGAAGCAGATCGCCAGCGAGGCTGGCTTTGAGAGCATCTGGTCGAGGACTATCTGGGACATCCTTGTCTCCCACAGCGCTCAATTTATGTTCGGGATCATCCCGACGGTATCAAGCGCGTATGTTGTTCCGTGGATGCCAGTGCAGAAGAAGGAATGGAAAACAATCTTTGAAACCGCAGCTGATCGACAATCTATATCGGGCGACACTCCGAGAAATCTGAGAGCTGTGGCACTGAGAACATGGGGTGGCTGGCAGGGCGGTGCCGCTATGCCGGACCAGTCCAACCCTACCCGGGCTCTGCGAGAGTTGGGGCTAGGGGTGTATATCAATCCTACGGTCGAAGATGGCCAGACGTTGGTTCGGGACGCCCCCAAGTGGTTGGCTGAGGTTAACCATGAGTTGGCGGTTGCTGTCACTAACGATCCTAAGAAGCTACTGAAGTCAGGACCCTCAGGAGCCAATGCCGCCCCAACGACTGGCTATACCGGGACAGAGATCATGGAGGGCCTCTCTCCAGTTATGAACAGCTTTGCCAAGGCTATCTTTGCAGCTGAAGTTTTCAAGATGAAACAGGGGGCAGTTTACGGTAGACTAAGGACAGACATAGCCCCTGGCTCTTCAGTAAAGTGTAATCTTGTCGGTGGTGGGGACGGACTTACTGACAGTATCTACGGTAATGCAGTCGGCGTTATTACTGGCGTAGATTGTGAGGCACTGCAGGCTTACACTGGATTTACTCTAGCCCACAACCGAACAGAAAAAGAAAACGCGAGTCTAGGGCTGGATGACCATCCTCTCTACGACAAACCTTGGATCGGTACACGGTTGGTTTAACCATGAAGACATTTGACGATACCGATATTCTGGCACCACTCGCGCAGTGGCGTAATGACCCATCCCCGCTCAATGGGGACAGTCTCATGAAGTCACTCAGACCGACTATCGACATGGGTATCAAACGGTATGGCGGTAAACTGTCAGGACCGGCGCTGACGACACATGCCAAGCTGATTGCTTTTGACGCTGCCAAGAAATACGATCCGCGTGGCGGACCATTCAAACCATACCTTCTCTCGAACCTCCAAGGTCTTCAGCGATTCTCAGGACAAGAGACAGCCGCGCTTCGAGTACCCGAGCGGGATCGGATTGAAGGTGCTCGCGTTCTTAAAGAGTCAGAGAATCTGACGGATCAATTAGGTCGATCGCCCTCCGACGGGGAGCTGGCAGACTACATGTTTATGTCCGCCAAGAAGATCAATAAGCTACGAAACCTCACACAGGGCGGCATCCCAGAGTCAGCGATGGACGGTGCCGGTGGAGCCGAAGAGCCTGATACTGACATGTGGCATAAGTATATCTATAACACGCTACCGCCACAGATGCAGTTTGTCATGGATCACTCTCTAGGTACCAACGGTAAGCCAATTCTCTCAACAGCGGAACTGGCCCGTCGTCGTGGCGTATCTGCTGCCGCGATTAGCCAACAGAAGGCTAAGATTCAAAGCCTCTTGGACGAAGTTAAGAAGGGGTTTTAATATGGCAGAACAGATCGATCCGGCTCTGGATCGTCAGATCCGAAAACTGGCAGAGCAGCAGACACAAACATCCCAAGCCGATATTCAAGGCTATGGTCGTGAGTGGATGATCGGGGATCAGGGTGATTGGAGCGGCGATCCAAATGACATCCCCAATTTGGGATTAGGATTTGACCGTGCAGCAATTATCGAAGCCTACACTAAAAGCATAGCGAATCCAGAAACAATCAAAACCGGAGAGCTTTCCAATTTACGCCTTCAATACGAGACATCGATGTCAGGCGAGCGTGCATTCAGACTGAGACACGCAACGATGCTTCGTGGGGAATTCTTCGCCTCGGCACGACGCAAAGGCTTAGGGGATGGCGGGTTAGCTAAAATAACCGTAGAATATCTTCAATCACTACTCAAGGCCGCACAATCGTGAGATACGATCTCGCTATCTTCCAAGGAGCAACCGGAGACGGTCAGCTCAACACACTCCAACAAACGCTGTTTGGTAATGGTGGCGCGGCCTGTACCGGTATTTTCGCACTCATCCAGAGGTGGGTTGTTCTATTCTTCACTGCCAAAGGATCGATGAGGTTGGACCGTACACGAGGTACGAGCTTCTGGTCAGCAGTTCGATCAGGTCGGTTAAGGACTGAAAGTGATGTGTTCGCAGCTTTCCTTGCGGCGCGAGTTGAAGCCGCTGAACAACTACTGCTTGATATCGACGGGCTGACAAACGATGAAATCTATGGTGGAGCTGAACTTAAAAGCGTTACAATCAGACCTGACCGGACACTTATACTCAGTGTGACATTAACCTCTTTGTCTGGTACGTCTAAAAAAATAACAATACCAGTGACCGTACCGGTCTACGCGTAGGATCACATGCCAATCTCACTTGATTTTGACGCGGTTACGCAGGCTGATACAGAGCAGGCACAGGCTGTCATTGCCACAACGATCGAGGAAGAGGTTCCCGGCATTAATGCCACACAAGGGGTGCTTCATGACATCGTTGTTGGGCTTCTGGGTTTGACTCTGGCCTCCATGGAGAATGCGGCAGAGAACCAGTTGGCATCAGGGTCTTTGGCTGCTGTCGTGGCAAATCCCAGTCTGGCTGATACAGCAACAGTTGATGCCATTGTCTCAAACTTCAATCTAACTCGAACCTCAGCCAAGCAGGCGACAGGTCAAGTTAAGATCATCGTCAGCTCGCCAACGCCTATCAATCTGCCGGTCAATGTTGGCTTTCTATCCGCTGGTCGGCGATACGCCACTCCGTCTTCGTTTGCTCTACGAGCTCCTGGTGCGACACTACTCACCAGTACAGACCGGGTCCTTGTTAGTATCGGACAGGGGCGCTACGCAGCCTCTGTAGCCGTTGTTGCTGATGTTGCTGGTATCTCTCCCGTAAAGAGCGGAGATGTCATGTCTCCGGATGTGGCAATCAGTAACTTCGTTTCAGCATTTGCTGACAGTGATTTTACGGATGGGCAGGCAGCTGAAACCAACGAGCAACTGCTGGCCAAAATCCCAACAGCAATTGCCGGCAAGATGGCCTCTGCGGCTCCTAGCATTGCGAATCTCATCCACGACAAATTCCCGAGTGTTGTTGCTGTCTCTGTCATCAGCTATGGCGATGCTGAGATGCGCAGACATCACGCACTGTTTCCGGGCGGCAGCGGGTCGAGATACGACATCTACGTTAGATCGGCTGCCCTGCCGACATCAACACCAGTGACCGTAACAGCCACTCGAGTTTCAAGTGGGGGTACTGCTGGTCTCTGGCAATGCGGTATTACTAGAGATGTAGCCCCGGCTTGGTATGATGTTACGGATATCTTGGCTGTCACCGCTGATCCCGCAGACACCACCGGCGTCGAGCCAGCCGCAGATACGCGTGGAGTAGATTTGAGTGGGTCAGGATTTAGACCCGATCTTATTTCAGGTACTGAGGCAGCCTATACGCCGTTCCAGACAGCGGCTTTGCGATTTAGCGGTACGACTGGCGCAATAGGTGAAACTGCAGATTACATCGTAACGCTGCGGCGTATGCCAATTATAAAAGATATCAGCGACTATGTGACAGGCAATGAGGTCAGAGCCCGTGGCAGTGACATTCTGGTTAAAGCCGCGACTCCCTGCGACACAGAGGTTAATATCCTCATAACGGCGACTAATGGAGCAGTAGTTGATACAGAGTCTCTTAAAGTCTCTGTTGCAAACTGGATCAACTATCAGGGATTCACAGGTCGTTTACCTGCAACAGCCATAGCCGCAGCTATAACTCCGGAACTACCTACAGGCACAATCATCTCTCGCGTGTGGGTCAGAGGTACAATACGCTGTGAGGACGGCTCCAGAGTGACCGCTGGTGGCCCGCATGAGTTACTTGTTCCCTATGCACCAGAGATCGGTGTAACGAGTCGTACTGTTTGCTTCTTTGCTGATCCTGTTGATATTACAATCTCGGTACAGACTGAATGACGCCTCAGCGACATAACTCGATCGCCAAACTGATGTTGTCATCGCTTGGCACGTTCTGGACCGACGTTTACGGCGGATCCAGAGATGTTCGCGTACTGACTGAGGCTATCACCAACTGTATTGAGCGTGTTGATAGTATTGTCGATCGTATCACGCCGTTCTATGGCGCTAAAAACGTTGAAGCCTTTGATACTTGGAACTGGTATAGCCTTTATTTTGCCGCCGCTGACAGAAAACAGCATCTGGTCTATGACTCAGGGCTGACCTATGATGACAACGCAACTTACGGTACAGCCCAGACCGCCCCTGTTACTTATCCCATCGCAAGTAACATTGTTGCGATCAACCAGCTCATCAGTAGGAGAGAATCCCCTACCGCTTGGTTCTTCCAAGGACAAGATTACGAAATCAACAGCGACGACCACACCATCTGCTTTGTAGAGGATCCACTGACAGACAGTCGATTTGTGTCGACCTTGGATCAGAGTGACATTCGTATTTGGGGATATGGTACAGAGCTGGATACTAACTATACGTATGATTATGTTGGATATATCTCAGGATATCGAGAAAGAAAAAACACTAAGAGTTATTTGAACTTCGCTAAGGCGTTGGTGCCAATGCTTGTCGACGGACCAACGTCCGGACGTTTTGACGAAGCATTAATCCACAGCACGGATTACCCACTCGCCCGAGCAACTGAGACAGTTATTGATATCAGTCGCGACCATATTGGAAAGCTGATCGTTACAGATGCGAATGTTTATAGAATACCTAATATTGCCGAGATTATTGTAACTGTAGGGCAGGAGTTGGCTCAGGGCGATAGTCTCTGTGATGCTCTGATAGTCCACGAGTTTAACCGTGGAACTTTGCCGCCAGACTGCGATTACATTATGTTGGGACCTGAACAGTTAGGTGGACAGTATCCAGACGGACTCTGTTTTCGTAACAGCGATCTGCCGACAATCGTTAGTACGGTTGATGGTAAGACCAGAATAAGATTTCAGATCGACGGGTTGCCCGACCAAGTTGAGCAGTTCTGGGAGCAGGTCACAGCCGCCGAGAACGCGCTGGGTCGAACTGTTTTGGAATATCTTCTGGATCGGGATAATCCCCCAGAAGGTAGCGCACCAGCTACGATCAACCCAGCGTCGTTTATCGCCCAACATATTTTACGCTGGGGTGGTGTTCGTATTGTCTGCCGTACAAACCCACAGAACCATCTTCTTAGCCGCAGACTGTCGACTACGATTGGTTTAGGGTCGGCAATGTCGAGATTTATTGTTACTCTTGTAGGACCGTCAGTAACTGATTCGATTTCTGCCGGATCAGATAGTATCAGTCATGGTGATCCGGATGCTACAATTGTCGATACAACCCCAGCACCAATACAAAGTATTATCAGACCAATTGCCACAGAGCCTTGCTAAGGGATACCAATGCCAATAGGTTACGCACTCTTTCCTAACAAGCGAGTTAAGAACCAGACGCAGACTGGATACAGTGCTGCGGCTGTTAATCTTTTCGGGGCTGGCGATCCAACCTACAAAGTTGGCGCTATCTATATCGAGTTTAAAAACCTTGCTGATCCTGAAGACTCTGTTGACGCTCCGGAAGGTTTCGCCAAGACAGTTGGACGCGAATACTATCAGGCGCTTAGTGCCCCTTATGACTACGTCAGAGTTCCAATTCTATTTGCACCACATGCTGACATCGATCCGGATGTTAGTAGCAATTTCAACAACAGACTGACATGGACTGCTGAGACTACCGCCACTTTGGGGGCACACGGTCAGGAATTCTCATCAGGCGAGTATAGTAAGATTTTTGGTCTGGCGCTCGTTGTCACACCTGACTGGGATGACTACACAAAAGATATCGTTATTGCGAGAACCTACTATGACGACGTTGACGACCAGTTCTTAAGACCGGCTGTCGGCGGTGTCAGAGTCGGATGGCAGCAAACCTTCTCCGTATAGGACCTATGAGCACAACTCTTACGCCACAGATTGACTACATTCGCAATGGCGAAGCGGTTGACGCTGGGATCACCAACCGACCGATTAGGCAGGTTGCCAGCCGAATCCAACGCATACGCGATAGGCTCGATGCTTCGGAGCCGGGTACAACTATAATTCTTCCGGATGTGGCCATCACATCCGATGTAAGAACAGGTATGCCCGTTTACTTCAACTCAACCACGTCGAAGTTCTCGCCGGGCTTGGCCACCAACAATATCAACGGACTCCAGCCTGCTGACTCTGCGGTTATCTGGGGGCTGGCTCGTGTTATCGAAGGAACGCTAACGGCAGACATTATCCTCGAGGGCGCTCTTGAGATTAGTCTCACGCAGGCTGGAGTCTCAAGCCCTGCCGCAGGTGAATACTATCTTTCAGGTTCAACCGCTGGTAGGCTTCAGACGTCTCCGGCAGCCATCCCTATCCGAGTATGCTCGGTCGGTCCTGACGGCTTGGTCTATGTATGCCCCAGCCCCGTAGGGCCACCTGATGGTCATTTCCACTATCGGTTCAATCTGGACCCAACTCCCGCTGGAACGATTGTACTTAGCGATGAGGCACTCTCACCAACTACACCAACAGTAACAATCATCTCTGCTGACTCTTCTTTGACTGGGTGGTTGCCAGCAGACGATCCCATCTTCAATGATGAGGCTCCAGACGGCGCATACTTTGGCTACAACATCTCACAGGACCCACAACTGCTGGCGGCATGGCCACCAGACCCTATTGATGCGGCCTCCTTTGTCGTATTCGAAGAGGCTAATGGCTGGTACGGTCGAGAAGTACGTCCGGGTGCCAACGGTCTTGTTCAATTCACCAGATCTGGGATTTGGTGGATGACCAACTATGCCGACGACGCACCTTGGAATTACCCAGATGACTCGATCGCCGTTATCGCTGGTCTGTTAGAAGAGCAACGACCCGATCGATATACGACATTATTCTTTGGTCGCTCACGGTACGGCATGTATCGAACGGCGGTGACATCGCTACGAAGTGTTAATGCGGCCATCACGGTCGTAAGCGATTGCGACGGTAGTGCTGCCAGCGCAGGTCCACTTGTCATTGACTGGAATCCTGACTACGAGAGCACAACGACAACAGACTTGGGCGGTTTGGCGATCAAGGAGTTCAACGCTGGTAGCTTTGTCAAAGGACCTGTCATCTCAGGGCTGACTCCGCTTGATGATACCGTCACACTGAGTGGCGGCAGTACGATGGCAGACCCTAATCGGCCCGGTAAAACGTTACACTATGGCTCACTGGCCATCCAATTCAATGACTCGCCACGAGAGCTGACGATTCCGGCTCAGATCATTAAACTCTCTGGCGGGCAACAGCGATTCGAATCGGATCTACTGGCGATCGGTATTGCCGCCAGTACTGGTATTAAATTGAAGTTTAAACTACCAGGGGCCTCAAGATTCCCGGCAAACTCTCTAGCACGACTCAGACTGTGGGTTTCCGGTAATGACGATGCTAATCTTCCGGCTTTGACTGTAACACGTCGAAGAATCCCACGGGTTACGGTCACGCCTGCAACAATACCCACGTCTTCAACGGCAGTGGCAATTACAATGCCGGGTCCTGTCGAGGACGGCGAGTATATTGAAATTGAGAGCGCCGCATGGACAGTGGCTGCTGATGATTTGATCTATATGGAAGTCAGCCGGGGAGCTGATGACTACGATGGGGAGGTTGAGATTATTGATGCCCATCTCCGCATCTACGACTCCACCGCTTAACGGTAGGTGTAATGTCAACGCAAGGAATATGGCAGGTCGATTGGCCTAATGCCAACTCGCAACGTAGCTACCCGTTACACACTTTAGCAACCAAAGTGGACACGGGTAACACACTCACATTGTCCGACGATGTCCTCGTCGGACTTTATCTACCGATACGTCTGGATGCTGGGGTTCCTGCTGAGAAGATCTATCTCAAGACCCTAATCAGCTACCCTGGCGGTGTCAGTATCACTCTTGGCTACGACGACGGATCAACTTATCCGGATGTTGCCAGCTCGACTGTGGCGCTTGCCTCTCATACTGAATACGCCCCATATCGTCTTGTGGGTGTAGGATCTCTCTTGGGCTCTGTCGGGCGTGTGCAGTTTGGTCCTGTATCAGCTTTGCGCAGTATCCCAGTAGGACAATTCACCTTTAGTCCTGCTGCAGGAAAACTTGATGCTGATTGCATCAGACCCATCCTTAAAGATGTGTCTGGTATTGTCGTTGTCAACGGTGCCGACCGCAGTCCTGTACTTACTGGCGTCATCGAGATTGTGGCTGGGGGTAATGCAACAATCACATGGGAAGAGACAGAAACAGGTGCCCGCATTCGGATCAACGCTATAAGCGGCGACGGTCTTACTGCAGATTGCGACTGTGCTGGAGCTGATGAGTTAGGACCTCCCATCAGAACAATTAACGGAGTTGTCCCGGACGTGGATGGCAATATCGACCTCACTGGCGATGATTGTATTCAGGTCACTACCGGACAGGCGGCTATTGAGCTTAGAGATGCCTGTAGCAAACCTTGCTGCACAAACGAGACACTTGAAAAACTCTCGACGGATCAGAGTCGTATGGGAGAGGCGCAAGAGCGTCTCAATAACTACGTTACCCGACTTGAAGGCTCAGTCGCCACTACGGTAACAACCGTACTGGGTAGCAAACTTAACGACAACCCGTGTCCGTAATGGAAGAACCTCTCGAAACGCTGTATCCGTTCCTCACGACTCCAACGGACGAATTACGTCCGATTTTGGATTTTTATGCCTTTCTACGCATAGACCTACAGCTTCCCTTACGATTGATACGTTACACAAGTCTGACAGGCTCAGCAGATATACGATTAGCCGATCAGAGTGGTACCGTCGTCGATACAGTGTCGTGGACGTATACATCTAGAACTGCCGGGTCAATAATCACTCATGAATGGACTGACGGCAATTCAGTTTGTCGTATGATTGTCGCAACGGCCTTAGATGTTGTTATCCCGGGAACCTATACCACCGACATTAGACTCGACCCCAGGACATACGACGAAAGGCCCGATGGCGTCAGTTCAATCGTTGTCGGCAGTGATGAAACGTCAGGAACTGTTGAGTTGCTACCCGGTAACAATGCCGAATGGCAGTACACCTCGCCAAGGACACTTACACTGGACCTGAGTGCTGGTAGCGGGCTAGGCGTTAATCCAGGGTGTGAAGAGGACATTCTACTTCGAACAATTTCCGGACAAGGTCCAAATGATTTCGGAAATTTTGCCCTTAAAAGCTTTGAGTGCTACCGCATCGATAACGACGGTCCGGCAACGATTACTATTGGTAACGATTGCGGCCCGTGCTTTACCTACGGCCAGATCCAGAATGCCTACAGATCCTTGATCAAGTTAAAGAGTCTTTATCAGGGCCTTGTCGATAGGATCGACACCATGGAAGACATTTACACCAGCGGTATCGACCGGTGGAACAACCAGAAAGACTGCCGTGAAAGTAATCCAATACGGGTTGCTGTACTGCAGGGTGGCGATCGATGCCTGTCTGTTGGTGTTGCTGGCGCTAATACAAGTACTGTCTGTATTAACGATGTTGGCCTCCATGTTTATATTGAGGCTGTGATTTTTGGCAAGCTGGATCGAGACACGACGCTATGGTACCCGGTCAATGGTGATCCAGTAGAGATTCGGAGCCCGGGCGGTGCTTGGCCAAATTACTGCTCTCACTGGGATCAGATCCCGCCGCAACGTACAGCCAAGGCAACCTACCAGCTCAGATTCCCTATGAATATGCGTGGTACAACAGTGCGTGTTCGAGCTATAATGACCGTCGAAGATCGCCCAATCGTGGGTGCTGTCTGGGAACATGAGATTACGTGGTGAGCGATAATTTTGGCGGCAGCTGGTATAACGACAATGGCACAAGAAATTATCCTCTTGTGGAAGGGTCGCTACGTGATGACTTTGGCGTTGAGTTACCGACAGGAATCATTAACGATCTCATGCTGACCGTTCCCGATACTCTTAGCGATGTCGGCTTGTTAGGGCTAACTATTGGACCTGAACTGATTACAGTGGTCATTGGCACAACAACACAAGCGTTGGCATCTGTCGCTGTTCGCAGAAACGTGCAGACTGGACAGCCCATAGTCTTATCTGGTTTGGTTGCCTACACAGCAGGATGGATCGTCTTTGGTGAGAGTATTAAAGATGCAGCTGTAGCCTCCTACAGATTCTCGACTCCTAAGCAATTTGTCGGTCGGGCTCTGCGCTACTATCCGGTACCGCCTGTCACGTCGCTTGGTAAGTCACAGAGCACAATAAGGCTCAAAGGAATTGTTAGATTAAGCGGTGGTAACGACCTCGAGATTGTCGGAGCCACACGTCAGATCCAAGGTGAGCTAAGGACAGTCGCCGTCATAAGACTGACAACAGACACAACGGTTCAGGCTGGTCGAAACCTGCTGGATGTGTATAAGGGTCCTTGTGGTGGTCGCCCGGAAGCCGGCACTTGTTTGCAGCCAGGTATACAGTCTATCGGCGGAGCTGTTCCAGACTGCGCCGGTAACATTGACATCCTATTCGCAAGTCCGTTTACGACAGCTGACGGTCCGGCCCTCATCACGGTGAATCTGCCTAAGGGACTCAGCGATATTTGTGGAATCAAGCCATTTGACACGGACCAGATTCCGGGCCAGCATACGGATAGCTGCAGCGAACCAGCACCTGTCAGCGAATATGTCAGGGAGTTTTCTTACAGTTCCGAAGTCGTAGAATGTGGGTAACACATGCCTCGTGTATTTGTACGTCAGTGGCGCAATGACTCGGCTGTCTCGAGCTATCCCTTTGCGTCAACATTGGTTGCGGTCTCTAACACCAACATACCCTTTCCGGTAGCCGCCATACTGGATGCGAGCTTTTATGCCGTTTCTACTCCTATAGGAATTACAAAAGTCACAGTCAGTGAGGAAGGTACCGCTGTGATATCTGTCGGAACACCCGATGAGACTGAGCTGGCAACCGCAGAGATTGCAATCGGAGACACGGCAGAGGAAATCGAGTTCACTGACAGTTATGGCCGTAGCTACGGACTTATTGTTGTAAACCCTGTGTTGCTACAGGTTATCACCGTGTGGCCTGTCGGTGAGCATCTTTTCGATTCTGTCTTGGAGTTTGTTGCCAGTACCTGTATCCCTGCCCCTCTCGGTGTCGAGGGGGTCTTGCTTGATGACGGTACATTGATCACAGGAGACGTCTGGATTGTCGGAGAGGACGGAGTTGTTGTCCGGGCCTTTGGCGACTCGATTCGTGTCGACGTCGTCGGTGATCCGCTCTTCAAGCGAAAACTATGCTCCGCTGTTGATGAATTTACAACACCAAGATTTTTGAAAACAATATCGGGTGTCGCTCCAAACGATTACAACAACATCAACATTGTAAGAGGCTCAGGCACCCCTGATTCCATCTTGAGGATTGTTCCAAGTGCCGAGGATGGCGGACTCTATATTGGATTGATTGGCTTGGGAGCTGAAGGCGAAGGAGCCCACCGATGAGTCGAATGGGTTACTACAACGAGAACGAGGCTCGCTCCTATCCTTTGCAGGATAGGGACGTAGGTCTTGCCGTACCCGATGCTGCGATTGTTGACTTTGGCTGCTTGATGACACCAAGTGCCAAGTTTAATCCCTCAGAGGATGTAGTATGGCTTTATCGCCTGCAGCATACCTCTGGAAACTACATTTTCAAATTCAGGACCGATGCCGAGGGACTAGTCGGAATCGAACTTACGTTTACGGTCCCCGACACATCCGTAGAGTACTCAAGGTTCTCCGCTGAATACTCACCGGCTGGCTATCCGATCTGGACTGGTTTTCTGGTTGTAGGGGATGTCACGTCGCTGGTTGCGGCTCTAGCTGGTGGAGCGCTCACTGATACGGATCAAGAAACACTTGTTGAGCCTGCCACAATCGTCTCGCTGCGGGACTACACTGTTACAACCGTTAACACAGCGAATGAGATTCGTACCCTAGGCGAGGCTCCAGCTGGCTGTTCCGAATGGGCTACAGACTGGCCGTTAGGCTCTTATCCCTCCCTTGGGGCTGATGATGTTTTAGGGTATGGCCCAGCTCTAGTTAGCGACATTGACTTTACGCAAGGATATAACTGCCAGATCGAGATGAGGGAGAGGGATAACCAGATTGTCATCGGTGCCGGCGTAGGGCTGGGGGCGGGTGATGCCTGTAACGAGATTCCACTCTTTTCAAGCGAAGTCGCACCGGATGACGGTTTACTCCTTACGGGTGGGCCAGCCTGTTCAGAGATCGTGCAGACTATCAATGGTATTAATGCTGTACACTTTAGAATCGTTGCCGGACCCGGTATTGCCACAGAGCCCGGCCCAACACCAAATTCGATTATCGTAAGGCCGGACTTCAAGACTGGGGGTGGATAATGGCAGTACCCCTATTTGAGGAAGACGGCTGCAGCTGTAGTATCCCAACACTGATAAACTGGGATACTCTGGGTCGTTGTAACCCGCCTCAACCACCCAATCCGATATTTGACGGACCTCAACTTCAGCTTGATCCGCCCCTATGCGTACCGGAACTCACAGAGTCATCACTCTCCTGTGAACTCAATAGTTTCCATCCGACGCTGCGCATGTTGCCACCGGATGGCGTGCCCAAATTTACGATCACAAAAAGACCAATTGGCCCAAGTAGTGATCCTTTTCGCTGCCGCAGTGTATTTGATTTTCTTCTTGAAATTCCACAAGGTGGCGGAAGCGGATCAGCTGGTGGAAGAGGTCCAAGGGGATCGCGTGGTCCGCGTGGTAGTGATGGGGCGCAAGGGGAACAGGGAGAGCCCGGCACTAATGGTACAGATGGTACAGATGGGGTAGACGGAGCAGATGGTGCTCCGGGAGCGCCTGGAGCCCCCGGTCGTGATGGGTTGCTGGATTGGGTACTCGTTACAGGCCCTAGACGGGCTGATGGATGGTACCCGGTCAAACCAACACGCATGACGGTATTCGGCAAGTATGAGGACACAAACGAACCAGCTTTAGCCAAAATATCATTTCCGCATGTAGGCAATATCGGGCGCAGATACCCGGCTACCCTACGCGGTTCCCTGAAAGGTAAACTGCGTTACCAAGCCTTTGGCGACCTACCGACAAAAGTACTACCGAAAGTCTTGGCGTCACTTGGATCGTGCTCCAGCGACGAGAACGGCAACACCGTAAGGCAGCAGGCCTATTACACTAACGTCATCGTTATCGATGATTGTGGTAGCGGTATAGGTTGCGACACCGATAACAGCGATACGCCAATCGGCAGTTCGAGTGACTACGGCTCTGAGAGTGTGGCTGCCGACTGTGCAAGTGAGCTGATTGGTGAGACTTCCGTCAATATCTCTGTCAGTAACCTCATGGTTGACGGTAATGGCCCCTACACTAACTCGGGCTCTATGTCGGAATCAACAGCTCCGGGTGAGGGACTTTGGTATAGTGGATTAACATACGCTACAGCAACACCCCTCTACTTTGGGGGATACCTACCAATTAACTTTGTCTTTGGTCTACCCGATGCGGGACAGCCTCTTAGTGGGTGGAGACTCATACCGTGGAATAACTACGACATCGTCTCGTCGATGCTGGTCGACAGTGATTGTGGTCCACTTACTCTAGTTTTCGATATCGTTATGCAGCGAACTGTTGTAGGATTACCCGTCAGTACTGTTACAGCCACTGTCACTATCAGTATCTAGAAAGACATCCGTGGAAAAGATAGCTTTACACCACTACCGAGCGCCGGGCGATGTTCTTATGCTCACGGCCTTGGCTCGTGACCTGTCTCTGGCCTATCCCAATAAATACAAAATCTATATTGAAAGTCCGTACCCTTACATCTGGAGTAATAATCCCTACATAGAGTGCCATATGGGCGCAGGCATGACCCCGCCCGATGTCAAGCTTATGCGACTCGGATACAAAGACTCGATGCCGAAAGCTTCATCGGTTGAGCGTCGTCACTTTATCACAGCCTTCCACGATGAGTTTAAGCGACAAACAGACATCTATGTTCCACTGACTCAGCCACATGGGGATCTTCATCTTACTCGAGAAGAGCGTAAGACAACCATCAATGGGCGATACTGGCTTATACTCTCAGGCGGGAAAA
>ERZ650304.249-NODE-249-length-33461-cov-8.481440_pt1 | contig 33461 bp, 44 predicted proteins | sample MGYA00376240_ERZ650304 | MGnify/ENA primary metagenome ERZ650304 (study PRJEB26733, sample SAMN07839271) | wastewater metagenome | biome: small river; feature: stream; material: water | place: USA: North Carolina | collected 2016-03-01 ... | reverse complement strand
GGATTGATGAGCTTTTACTGAATTATGAATCAAAAATGATCTTAACAATCCACGATGAGCTGGTTTTTGAAATTCGGTTTGGTGAAGAGCACTTGATTGATGAGATTAAAAAAATCATGGAATCTGTGTATCCGTACAAGCGCCTCCCACTTTTAGTCGAGGCTGAGTTTTCTTTTGATAATCTAGCTGACAAAAGCGACTGGTCGATGACAGAATTTATCCGTGGCAAAGAAACCAGAGACCAGACTCAAAGAGCGAATCATACCGCTCCTGAAAGCACTTCCTCAAGCGTGGGTCTGTAAAATCCAGCAAGTAGCAAAGCGTGGAACCCCAGATATTTTGATATGTTTGGGAGGCATCTTTGTTGCCATCGAATTAAAGTCCGAGGACGGAAATTTAGACCCTCTCCAGCGCTATAACATTGAGCGTATTGCTAGCTGTGGTGGCATTGCTATGGTAGTTACACCGCAGAATCTTGAAGCTAGTATGAATTTTCTTGAAAATGTAGCCAAGGAACACGCAAAATATGGAAGCAAAAATCCTGTATATCAGTGATTACAAACGAAGAAAGGGTCTTATGGGAATCAAATTGAATTACGGTCAGATCAACTCGGCGGATTTTAACCAGTCCTTGATGCTTTTATCAGCGCAAAACGGCTTTGCGACAATGCAATCAAGCTACAACGTGGCCCGCATCGTTCGTCAGTTCAACAAAGAACTGAAAACAGCGCGTGAGCTTTACAATAACTTTGTGAAAGAATTCACGAAGAAAGACGAAAAGGGAAATCCGGTTCCTTTGAGTGAAGGTGCGACTCCGCATCCATACTGCCCTTGGGAACTTGAAGAAGGAAAGCGTGCAGAGTTTGATAAAAAGATTGATGAGTTTTTGAAAGTGGAAGTTGAGATTCAAAGTCATCCGCTAAAACTTTCAGACCTTGGAACAATCAAGCTTTCGCCTCAACATTTGATGGCTTTAGAGCCGATTATGGACCTTGGCGATCTTGAACCAGCCGCTGCAAAACCTTAAAAAGAACAATTAGTTTTTTGTCCTGCTCCCTCAATTGAGACTCCACAACGACGACTTTGCCGAAGTCTTCGGTTTGCCGCTCAAGCTGAGGGAGTATTTTTTTCTGGATCGTTTCTTTTATGCTGCTGACTTCTTGCTTAACTTCGTCAATCTTGCTGTGTGGAAATTTGACGGTTGAGAGCTGGGCTTGAATTGCCTTGGCGTTATTTTCTGCCTGAGAATCTTGTTTCGATTCGAGTGAAATAATTTTGAGGGTGTTATCTTTGATGTCTTTGGATTGTTCTTTGAGTGTTTCATCAACCGACTGGATCCATTTCACAATGAAATAGCTACATATCCCTAACAGGATACTAATAAGCACTCCTGCTATCGAGATAATCCAGTCAGTCGTGGACATTTCTAGTCCTTAGCTTTGGATTTCGCCAGGTCTCGCAAGTCTTGGAGTGAGCTGATAGCTTTTTTCATACCTTCAGCTTTTTCTTTTAAAAGCGGCATAACGTATTTCATCTTCTCGGCGTCGGCTTTGATTTCCTCAGCTTCGATGATAGTACGAACGGCGCAATTAATTTCCCACTCATCATACTTGCCGTACTTTTTTTCTTCTTTGGCGTCTACGGGTGTGGCGTTGATTTTGACTTCCATTATTTCTCCTGGTCGTTTTTGTTAGCGTTGATCAAAGTGTAAGGCATCATTTGGTATCCTGGAAGCTGTGCCGGGGCTTGGCGCATAAGAGAGTTCATCTCCATGTATTTTCTAATTGCAGCTGGAGATGCTGCTTTGGTTCCAGCGTAACCGCCCATCGCTGCCATTAAGAACGGCGAATATTCCCCGCCAGACTGTTGAGCGGCGTAGTAACCCGCTGTTCCCCCGAGCACTCCTAAGCCTACTTGACGAGCGGTGTTTGATCGACCAAGGGCTCTTACTTCGGTTGAAGGCTTTGAGAATGTTTTAATCGCTTGTGATCTAACCGCCAGGTCCTCAAGGTCTACACCTGTGAGAGCCTGAATTTTTTCAAGATCATTTGCGGCCACATCATCATTCATCGCACGATTTAAGAAGTTTTTAACCCCTTGTGCGTTTTTAAAATTATTTTTATGGGCATCGGCTATGTCAATCAGCTCTCCATAAGCGGATCTCGTTTGAGAGTACTCTTGGGCAAGACCTGTATCCATTGCCTCAAGTCGCTGAATGATTCCCTCATTCATTTTCTTGCGAGCGCTTTCAAACGCATCAGCAACGCGCCCTGAGATTCCGGCCACGCTTGAGCTTTTCGTAGATCCGGTGTTTCCGTATTTTTTCCCGTACTCTTCGGCAAGCTCTTTAAAGTGCTGCATTTTACCTTCAACTTGAGCTGCCGTCATGAATTCAGGCATTCCATTGAATTGCCCTTGAATGATGGATTTAAGCTCTTCGATGTTGGCTTTATCGGCGTCAGTGGACGCTCTTCTTTCAAGATCAGCGATGAGATCCTGGAAAGGTGCCACAAAAGGTTTCGCATCAATTGAGCCTTGAGCCTTGGTCGCACCTTCACCCGCTAAAACGATACCGGGCTGAGTATCAATCATTTCTCTGATTTCATTTAAGCGCTGACCTGTTTTTGTGGTCTGCTCGCGGATCTTTTTTGAAACCTGTTCGCCAGCTTGTTCTAGAGGCTTGGCGAATACTTCCGGATTTTTATCAGCAGTTTTAATTTCCTGAAGCATGGAAGCCGCTTTTTTAATCACCGCAGGGCTTTCGCCTCCAGCAAGGTTGGCAAGCTTCGGTCCCACATACCCGGCAGTCGCGTCGTATCCGCGTCCCAATAACCCACGTTGCGTTGATAGAATTTCCTCAGCTGTTTGTTTGGCCCCTGACTTCAGTGCGGCCTTACCTGCTTGAGCAACGCCTGCGCCCGTACCAAAAATGAGAGGTGATACGAGGCCCGCGCCTCCGGCCAAAGCGAGATCATCCACACTCTGAGATTGGTCGATTCCCATGAATTGACCGAGCTGATTACGCAGCGCTTCTAGAGCAACACCTGACGCCGCAGATCCGGCCATGGCCGCAGGGATCGCACCGACACCTCCAGCTGGCGCTCCAGCAAGCCCGGAAGCCGCTGTTGCTGCCCCTTGCGCGATTCCCGCAGGAATGTCATACGCCAGGTCAGTGACATCTCTAACGTCAAAGCCAGTGGGATCTAGGCGGTAGGCTTTCCCGGAAGCATCTCCACGGGTTTGCACAATCACTTCGCCTGATTTGTCTTTTGAGAATTCAAGTTCTGGAAATTGTTTTTGCAAATAGTTGAAGCTCGCATCAGAGTCCGCGCCCAGTGCCTTGTAAACAGTGCGAGCCTTGAGACCCTTTAGCCCTGCCATTTCAGGGTGCATCTCATTCTCAATTTGTGGTAGAGCTGGAGTTTGTGTGGGAACTTGCCCTGCCAGTTGATTTAGTTGAGCGAGTTCCTGCTCTTCGGCTGGCGTGAGAGTAGTAGCTCCGCCAGTCGAGCCACTCATGGCTTCAAGCTGTGCCAGTTCTGCCTGTTCTTCCGGTGTTAAAGCCATTATTTGCCTCCGGCTTTTTTGAGTAACTCTTGACGACGTTTTTCTTGCTCAGGAGTTAATCCACCGCTAGGACGATTTGTCGCCATGTTTTGGCCCTGCAAAGTGCCTCCGGTTTTTTCAAAATACCGAGAAGCTTCATCTTTCGCGGCGGCTTTTCTTTCCTGTTCCTGCAAGAAACTTTGGATTTTTTCGATGTTCATCTCAACAGGCAAATCTTTATCCCAAACTGTTTTCTGAATTTCTTTTAAGTCAGTATCAGTAGGATTTGCACCTAGCTGTTTTACCATCTGTATAACAGTCGATTTTACCTGTTGTTCAACTCTTGCCGAATCTTCGTCGATCTTTGAGATCATGCTCGCAGGAGTCATTTTTTTGGCGACAGTTCCCGTGAGCGTAGGTTTTGCTCTGAGTTCTTCAATCGCTGTCTCAAGAGATTGTTTGCTTTTAAGGTATCCCGCTCTTCCGCCTTTTTGATTCCAGTCCGCGTACTCTTTTCCGAAATCTTTATCGGCCTGTTCCTGGCCGGGGAGCATACTTGTTTTTTCAAGCTTCTGTTTTTGAACACCTAAGAGAGCTTTCCATTTTTCTTCATCGGCTTCATTTTTTGCCAAAGCTTTTTGATAATCCAATTGATCCTTGATGAGATTTCTTTGGTTTTCAGCAATATCGTCTTTTGCTTTTTGCACTTTCTCAACGCCCGCAAGAGCCAATTGTTGGTTTGTGAGTTTTTGTCTTTGAATGTCGCCAAGCTTGTTGGTTTTTCCCTCGCTGAAAAAGTCAGAAAGACCTGCGGCCACAGCCTGCCAGGGGTTAACCGCTTGCGCTTTGGTTAAGTCTTGGAGTTGTTTTTCATAAGACTCAACGCCCGTTTGCTGCTGAGCTAAGCCCTTCACTTGGAGAGCTTGGAGTTGTTTTTGAAGATAATCAGCTTCTGAAAGAGCTTGTGCTCCGCCAGAGCCTTTTTTCAGTGTGCGCGTAACGCCCACAAGACCCATCGGAGTAAATGGATTTTCTGTCGGTGGATACATCATGCCTGTGATGGGGGACTCATCTTGCTGTTGCTGCGCAGGCAATTGGCCGTTAAGAGCCATTAAGTCTAGAATATCCATTGTCTCTCTCCTTAGCCGATTAAGCTATAGCGATAATTTCCAAAAGCACCTGGCGAGCCCATCGCACCTGGAGTCATCGGTGTTTGAGGCATCATGGTTGGATCCATTCCCATTTCTTTTTGCATGAGATTGTAAGACTGCTGAGGTGTCGCTTGCGCTGCGGGAGCCGCCGGAGCTGCTGCACCCATACCGCCCATCATTCCGCCAACCTGTCCGCCCATCGCGGCTCCACTTGCTGCACTCTCAAGCGGACCTGAAAGATTCAGTGCGCCCGGATCTCCCATTCCTGTCCACGGAGACATTGCAACGGCCATCTTGCGATAGCGGTCGTTCTCAGCTTCTTTTTGTACGTTTTTGTTTCCCTTTAGGACGCCCATTCCGGCACCCGCTAAAAGTCCGATTGTAATTGGATCCATGATTCCCCCTTAAAATAATCCGCCAAGTAAGTTTCCGATTAATCCCTTGTCTTGAGTCTGAGGCATCGCATTTGCCGTATTCATCGCGGCCCATGCACGCATTGCCTCGTTGTACTTGTTCATATCGTACAGACGCTCTTGACCCACATCGGTCGTAGCACGTCCAATATTTGTGTTCTGAAGGCCTGTCTGATAATTCGCTAAGCCCATCTCTTGGTTTGCTAAATTTCCAAGCTGACTAATTCTGTTTTGCTCGTCTTGCATAGCGATTTGGCCGTAGGCATTTTGTTTTGCCATGAGCCCGCTTTGAGCGGCGTTATTTGCTAAACGCTCTCTTGCCCCTGTGCGAAGTCCGCCTTGCATAGCAAGATTGCTTTGCGCTGTCGCAAGCTGCCCGGCACCTTGTTTTGCAATTTGGTTCCCGGCCTGGCTCTGAGCCATTTGACCCCATTTTGATAATTGCCCCGGAGTTCTCAGAGCGTCTTGTCTGATTTGATTGATCGCTCTGGGATCGTAGGTGTCTTGCGTTTTGTAGACGTCTTTGATCGTACCATCAGGATTTCTCTGTGACTGAAACGGAGCCATTTGAGGTTGCATCCCGGGATTGAAAGGCTGAGCTGAAACCTGCCCTCCTCCATGCATGATTTGCCCTAGCGGGCCTTGACCCGTTAAGAGCTGAGCTGGTCCTGAGATACCAGGCATAAGAACCGTTGAAATTGGACTGGTGACTGTATTCACCACGCTATCTAAAAATCCACCGCCTCCGCCCATTTAAACCTCCAAACTCTTTTTAAAGAAAATAAAATCATGTTCGCAGCTCTCAAGTTCAAACCCGTAAGCCAAGAGCACTTTTATACTCGTGGTTGAACCTTTAGCGCTTGGTTTTACTGTACCAATTAAAACTTCCATCCCGTTTTGCTTTGCCTGGCGAGAAATTTCGTCCGCGTATTTTTTTGCAACGCCAGATTTTCTGGCCTCGGGTCTGACGTAAATTTCCTCGATGTAGCAGGCTTTATTTACGCAAAAATAAACAGCAAATCCGTCCTCATCTTCCAGGATTGATTTGCCAAGTCTTTCGTAAATGTATCTTCCGTAATTGGACTGCATCAATTGTGTTCCTCATAGTAGCTTGCATCCATCTCAAGCTCGTTATCGGCGTCAGGAACACGCTCCTTAAGAGTCGAGTTCATTTGCTCACGCTGCATTTGCAGCTCCTGTTTTGCGTCCTCAAGCCCTGGATGCCCTTCTTTTTTCATGACCTTCACTTTCATGAAAGCAATGACAAAATTCACAAACTCAGGAATGTCACAAATATCCGCGTCAGCTGTCAGACGGTTGGCATTTCGCAAGTACCAGATCATCATCGTACCAGACTCTCTGATTTCTGGGGACCACATGATCTGTGGATTTCCAGGGGAGGTATTGATCAGCATATACTGATAAAGGTCTGTGGAAAGATTTTGCTCCGTGAGCGCTTTTTGCTCAAACTTCTTCCAGTCTCTAAGTCTAGTTACTGTGTAAGTTGAGCTGCCGTAGTTAAAAATAATTCTGCGAATTTTGTCCGCATAAATGTCAGGAAGTTCTGTGTTGATAGACAAAACCGTGTCGCCAGAATTCACGTTGATTGATTTTCTGGTGAGAAAATAATCCTCGAAAAGCCCGTGAATCTCAGCTTCCGCCTCATCAATGGCTTCATTGGCGTAGGATAAAAGCTCAGTTTCTCTTACAAAATCTTCATCCTCAAGATCACACTCAGCTTCAATTTTGGCTTTGATCTCGCCCCATGTCCAATATCTCATACTAAAATCTCCTTACCTGGCATAAGCTTTAACGCTTTTAAAGCTTCACAAATGCCCATATCTTCAGGGTTCTCAGCTAAAGCCATTATTTTCTGTTTTTCGACCATTGCAAATAATGCTTCAACGCAAACCTCGCTTGCGTCTTTGTCTGAAAAATAGTTTGGAATGACAGCTTTAAACCAGTAATAGGCCGCCCTTTTTATAAAAAGTCCTATTAGGTGTTTTATAGAGTATTTTGTTTTAAGTCTCGGGATTAAATAATCCAGCAAGTTCTGAAACTGCTCGTCTGTCATTGTGATTTCTTTTTCGTACACAGGTTTATTTATAGAAAGAAATCTTTGATAGCCCTCAAACTCAGTCCCGCTTCCAACTGCCTGGTAGAGTAAATGAACGCCAGAGGAGCGCTTGATATAAAAATACAAGTGAGAAGCTTCTGTTTCTTCCCACCACATTATTGCTGCGGCTAAAGGTTTCCATTTAATTGGGCGAGAGGCTCCGCAGACTACTGTTTTCATCCCAGGCTCCCTAGCATTGTTAATATCTCAATTTTTGCTTTTTCAAGCCGTCCTCTAGATAAAATGGGTTCCCACTCAGGATGAGAGTCACACTCCACCTGTTTTGCGATAATTTTTGCAATTGCTTCAGGATACGAAAAATCAATCATGTCGTTATAAATAGGGGCGAGCTGTTGTTTTGCAAATTCTCGCATTGAAGTATATCCCTCGGGGGTCGGGAGAGAAGAAATTTTAAAATCAATGTTTTCAGCAACAAATCTTATTTTAAAATCGACATTAAAATTGTGCATTATCTGCACTTTCTGATAGCTAGAATTTTTCATGTAGGCAGAAATTTTCTCCTGCCACACACTTTCTGGCGTGTCATCGGGGAGCGACAAAATCGCCCTTTTTATCCCGTTAATTATAATGTCTCTTGTTGCCATTTTAACCTACTTTTTAACGAGCTTTACTTCGTTGTTTTCAAGGGTAATTTCCCAATCATCCATTAAAAAGTCGCCATCAATTTCAAAATGAACAAGCTCATGGTTAGATGAGATTGCGTTCAAATTTATTTTTTCAGATTTATAAACCCCCATTGGTAAGAGGGTTTCTTTATCTACGACTAAGAATTGCTTCATATTACACTCTCACTCTAAACACACGACCAACAGATCCGTTATTTCCGGTCGCGCCTGTTCCAGTACCAGATGATCCTAAACCGCCCGATACGTTTGTAATAAGACCTGAAGTGTCGTTTTCAGAAACGAAGCAAATGACTCCACCTCCGCCTCCAGCTCCACCGCCCCTATTTCCTCCGGCGGGTGTTCCGCCGTTTCCGCCCATAGCTTTAAAGGTACCTGAGCCAAGAATTGAAGGTGCAATAAGTACCATAGACGCAGCTCCGCCTCCGCCTCCGCCGCCTGCTGTTCCATCTCCGCCACCTCCGCCACCTCCGCCACCTCCGGCAATGAGCGCATTGGTTAAATCTCTAGCCACACATGCTTGTCTGGCTGTTTGTAGAACTTCAACACCACCATTGGCTGCTGTCACGTTTGTCACAGCTCCAAGTGCTCCGCCTGCACCGCCAGATCCTAATCCGCCTGCACCGCCAGATCCACCTAAGCCAGTGACACCGCCACCTGCTGTTCCGGCTGCTGCACCGCCTGCACCGCCTGCACCGCCTGCACCTAAAGTACCTGCGACTAAGGCTGCGCCCGCAGCATTGACAACGCCCGGATTTCCGGAGCGATCAATTGTTCCATTATTCGTGATGCTTACCGCCGCTAAAATTCTAAAACCGCCTGTAAAAAGCGTAACACCTGGATTTACAGTTACCGTGTTGTAGTACATGTCCCTGACAAGCGTTGTGTCTGAGGAAATAACAACGTCGCCGTCTGTTGCTGTCGGAAACCAGCCCGCGTTTGTTTTAGCTGCGATTTTATTAAAAGCCTGAAGAATTGTATCCGTGGCAGATAAAACACCGCTTACAGGAGATAGTCCTGTTAGGACTTTTGCAAGTACCGCTGAGTTGGCAACCGTGGCTGCCGCTGAGCCGGGACCTGCTGCCGTCACTTCACCTGTTAGTGCGGTGATGGAGTTTCCCGCTGCCGCGTAATCAGTAACAACGCCTGCGTCGTCTTTTGATCTTAATTTCTTAGATACAGAGTCAAAGTACAGCGTACTCTCCCCTGCACTTGGTGAACTTGGCGCTGAAGCCTGATTTACAAAATCTATTTTAGACATATTCTCTCCTTAAAATACTTTTAAAGTTCCGTTATTATTTATTTTTAAAGTAAAGCCATCTGCAATTCGAGTTGTTCCGCGAATCAACGTGTAGTCAGTAGGAATGGTTAGATTTGCAGCGATTGTGTTTGCTTGCAAGTTTGAACCGCCAAGAAGCGCATTGTAAACTGCATCTTGTGATGGGGCTTTTGTTGTTACTCCGGGAGTAATACTGTTTTCAACTAAAGAACTACCGTCATCTAATTTCCAGTCCGAAATTAATGCCGTCCCAACTGACACGTAAGTCTTCTTTGCTACGGTATCAATGTAGTGATGCCCAATGCCTTCGGGAGGCGCTACTGGAGCCGTTGTTCCTGTAAAAATATGCTGTTTCATATAAGCATTTCCCCCTCAGTTCCAAATAAGTATTTTGCGTTTTGGTCAGAAAGTCCGTTATCGTATTCCGCCAAACAAGCCTTGGGCATCATCGGAAAATCAAGTCCTAGAGGAAACCCGTGTTGATCTGTCAGTATTTCAGCAAATTGGTTTGTCAGAAGAGCTTCAAACAAACCTGCTGAAAATAGTGAAATATCGCAAAGACTGAGTGTACTTAAGCCAGGAACTTTGTCACCTTGAGGTAACTCCGTTTTTTTCCCATCCTTAAGTACAAGCGGTCTTCTAATCATTAGGCAAGAACCACACAGTCGTCGATATCAGTGTCGATTTCTGTTGCTGAGATTGCTGTTCCGACCAACTGAGAAATCTGTGCGCCGCCTGCAAAAGTAGGAGGAGTTGTAGTCACGCCGCCTGCTGTTGCTAAAAATTGACGAGCACCTGGAGTTAAGCCCGACAAATCGTCATTGGTTCCTTCAAAGTAAATGGTCGCATTATTTCCAGATGTAACCGCGTCTTTCACAAACCCGTGAGCTTCACGAGAATTTGAGTTATCGGCAAGTCGAGCGTTTGGAGTTCCGGTGTTGTCGTAAATGTTAACGTATTTTCCGGCTCCAATATTCTCAGAAGCCAAGATAACTTTTACGTTAGGTCCTACGCCTGTTGGTAGAACTGAAACGTCAAGTTTACCGTTGGAGTCAAGAGCTGGGATATCCCCTGCGTTTCCTGCGCCTGCGGAAACGACTGTTCCCTCTACTTGTGTTAATTTACCATTCACAAGCTGTATTGGTTTATCTGCCATGACTTAACTCCTTTTAAGCTAAAATTATTGGTCTTTTAATTTCGATTTCAATTTTATTTTCACCTAAATAATACCCTGCTTCAAGTAAAACACCGCTTGTAGGCGGGGTCTGCGTCAAGGTTCCGCTCGTTCCCACCCATATCGGTTCGTTGATAGTAAATCCCGAGAAAATAGCATCCTCAAAAGCACCGTCTACGATGATCTCAATTGGGTTTCCTATTGTCGCCGCTGTTTTTGCGACGCCTATGCACTTTTGTCTGGCTACAACAGAATGGTCTGCAAGCTTAACAACGGTCGCGGTATCCAAATAAACCGCTTTTCCCGCTGATATCGTTTCACCTGCCGTTTTTGTAACCACGAGGCTTGTTCCTGGCGTACCGCTTGGACCGGCAGGGCCAGGGGGACCTTGAGGCCCAATTCCGCCGGATAGAGATAGATTTTCAATATATTCTTTTAAGCGATAAAAATTTTCCTGTGAAACAGGGTCTGTGACTTCTCGAAAAAGCAAATCTATTTGCTTAAGCTTCTTTGACATTAAGACCCGCTTCCCGATGAAAACGGCGTGTGAGATTTAGAGAGCATCGCCCAGTGGATGACGTAGCCGTTTAAAAGTAAAACCTCACCTTTTGGCTTTCCTGTGATTTTCCAGTCCCAGGGGCCGGATGACGGGGGACCGCTTCCAGCCGTATCTTCGTAGATCAATGTGGTTGGCGTGCGACTTGTAATTTTAAACTCACGAGCATAGTTGTCGTGTGAAAAAGAAATGTAGTAATCAACAATACCTGGAAGCCAGTTAAAGGTTCCACCGAGAGTCGCCGTTTTTGTGCCCGGATTGACCGTTGCTGTCCCAAGTAAAGAAGAATCAACAATCCCAACTTGAGCGTTTTCTAAGATGACTTGTTTATAATTACATCTGAGTCCGCCAGCCGGGAAACGTCTCCACTCCTCGATCAAACCTTGAGCATTCCAGAACGCGCTTGGATCTCCCCATAAAGGAAGGTCGTCGCCCCAAGTGATATTATTTTTGTAAATGATCGGCTTTAAAGTCCCTTGGGTTCTGTCGTTGTCATTGGACGACCGAATCCCGAGAGAAAGATTTGTAGTGTTATCCGCTGATACCAAGAGTCTTGGGACCCATTTTCGGTAAAATTTGGATCCAAAATCGAGGAAGCAGGATTCGTATAAGTGTTGAATGGTGAGTTCTTCCCACTCGTCAGCAGATTTTGTGGTATCAATCTTAGGATCTGTAAAATACTCTTTTCCATGTTTTAAAACGTATCCTCTCGTGTCGCCTCGGTACCAGTAATTTCCAACAATGAGACCTTGCGTTGGCTTAAAATAATCTCCGCCGGATACTGTTGTGAAAGTTCCGCCAGGGTTATCTCCAGATTTTAAGAAGGGGCAGCGCAAATCCAGCGCATAGATCGTATCGCACTCACCTGTTCCATCGTCTTTTGAAATGGTCCAAGTAACTCGTTGATCGCTAGGATCAAAAGTGCCCACGATATTTTTTCTTCGCGTAGCGCTTGCGACAAACAATTTGTAAGATTCGTTTAAGTGATCTGAGATGCACTCAACTCTGAAGCCATCAGACCAGTAAAAGCCTGTGTTTCCGGCCCAAAAAATCCCAAGGTGAGTTCTGGTTATTGACTGGACTGAAACGCATCCGGCTTTGTCGTCGATACGTCTGAGGAGCATTCCGCCGGACCCATCGTCTGCGTAGAAATTATCAATACGATAAATGTAGCCAGTGCAAAATACCAAAGGACGGTCATAAATCGACGAAAGCCCCGTAATAGGTTGTTCGGTATCCGCGAAAAATGTTGCTGGAACACTGTCTGGGTCTCCTGATTTAGACTGATAAACAGTCGTGGAAAAAATCTCAGTTCCTTCTTTGGTGTGCGCCCAATAACCGTAGTCATTCACGCAATGAACGTATTTAGCTTTTGGCGGAGTATCGTTTGAAACAACGCCGCCAGTTGTGTAGAGAGTTTCGTTTAACTGCAAATCAGCATCTTCTGTTTCATCAGAGAAACTTGACGTGCCGAAAGTAACCTCTCCCGCTTTGTAAAAAACGTCGCCTGTGTCCGTTGTTCGGTAAATTTCAATTTTCCAAGACGTTGTGTCCCAGTTTTCTGAGCCAGCGTAAGTTGTGGGGAGATTGACCGTGGCTCCGTTGCCTGTCGTGATCGCTCCGCCCGTTACAGTAGTCGGATAGTAAAATACAGGAGAACGATCAAGGTAAGTAACAGTTCCAACTTTATACTCATAAGAGATAACAAAAGCGTAAAGATAGTTTGACCCGGCTCCAGGCGCAGGCGTGACAGAGTATCCCGTATTGACGAGAGGAAGGCCAGCGTTCCTAACAAGATGGTTTCCCAAATCGTCAATAAACAATTTTTGAGGCGAGCAAAATGAATCACTCGTAAAGAATAAGTGTGACTGCCATTCGGAATCAACAATTACCGAGTTACTATCACCTGCGGGCATGAAAGGATTGGTGCTTGGTGCGTCAACTTCAGTCCAAGTTCCGCTGTCATCGTAGTAAGCGCGTTTGTCTTGGAAAAAATATCCAACTCCGTTAAGAGCCGCCATTTTGTTGATGCGAAAAGCTCCGAGCGGAAGTTGATCGTTAACCACAATCGAGCCGTAGCGCGTGCGCGGCTTCTTGTTCGGTGTTAAGAACAAGTTATCCATCGTCTTTGCAGCGCGAGGATTTCCGTCGATAAAGTAGTCCGTGATCCCTAGGGAGAAATCCGAGACTTCAAGCGGTTGTGTTTGAATCATACGCCGTAACAAACCTCAACATTCTGAGCTACGTTAATGTAGAGATAAAACTGAGATGAACTCAGTCTTTCTTGCTTCAAATACATTGGTTCTTTGGTCGTGGGATTTCTTGCCGTGATAACAAAAGTGGAAGGATCAAGGCCGCCAGGCGTATTTACCGTGGCTCTGAAATATCCGTTTCCTTGATCAATGAAGCTTGCGGCTAAAACTGTGACGGTTGATGCTTGAAGAGCAACGCCTGAGATTTTTTCAGAGTTAATCCCGTCGTGATTATGTGAGTTCATTTGCTGGATGTTATCTTCCATCGCTGGAAACCAGATACTTCCAAAATCACCCGTTTGTGGGAGTTTCCATCCCTTACTCAGAATCTGCATTTGAATCTCCTTCAACCAGCTCAAAGTGCGGAAGATCCATGAACTTTTCATCTTTAAAATTAAGATTTGAGTTCCAGTCTCCACCCCAGCGAACTTTGATGCCTAAAGTTTTCGCGACACCTAAAACGTATCCAGCGAAATGATAAAATCTAATTTTGTCGTTCCAGTCGATTGGAAACGGTACTACGTCCGCAGCTTTGCTCGGAAGTTTGTTGTGCTTTGAGTTTGGAAAAGCGACCTTTGATTTTCCTTCACGAACAGCTTGCTCTTGATCATCTTTTCCACGGTGGCCGCAGACGACTGTGCAGTCGTAATGCTTAATCACTTCGTTGAAAAGCTGTTGCAGCTTATCGTCGCAAGTCAGAAGCCTTTCTTTTGATTTAGCCCCAAACTCTGGCATTACTTAGCTACCTTCCATCCGATAAATCCGCCCAGTAAAACACCGACTGCGAAAAACCAGTTTTGCTTGGTTTCGCTCCGGCGCTCAAGGTCTGCGTACTCAGAATTTTTCTCACGAAGCATAATGTCTAGCTCAGAGGCTTGCTTTTCAGCGATGACAAGATTTTTGAAATCCTGATCAGGCATTAAAACTCCAGCGTACGGTGCTGGTTGAGATTTTTTTAAAATAACAACAAGCTCAGCTTTTGCCGTGACGTTTGTTGTAATCAGCAACAACGCTATCAGTACTTTGAGCATTGACTTCCTCCTTGATTGCTTCCATTTTCTCATCGACTTTTTTATTGTCTTGAGTAGGGTTTCCACCCTTCTTTTTTAAAAGCAAAGAGCCAAGACCGATAAAAGCCAGAACTGCGACTAAGTATTCGATGAATTTATTCGCTTTCATCTTTTTCTTTCCCCTTAGCTTTTACGTTTACAAAGCCGTAAGCCGCACCCACACCCGCCATAATCCCAAGGACTGTCATCGTCACAGCTTCACCCACACCGAGCCATTTGTAGGCCATGGGGAGCAGAGCTGTGAGCGTGATGATGACAACCGTTAGAATAAATTTGCGGGAGGTGAATTTCATTATTTAATCCTTTTGATACTCATAGTGCTATTCGCGTTGGCATCAAGCGTACTGCCTGCTGGCCGCAAGTCCAAAATGTCTCCGGCGTTGAGTTTGACGAGACCTGAGATCGTTGCTTCACCTGCTGAGTCTGTGTAACCTACGCGTTTTACAAAAGACCCGTTCACAAATGCCTCAAGTTGAACACCTGAAGTTCCTGAGCCGATATATCCGCCCATGTCGTAGAGACCTGAGATCGGCGCTGTGTATCTGCCAGTTGATGTATTGTACGCTCCGTGAGTGTCAAACTCCGCAGTTGGGAAAATAATTGGATTTCCTGCTGTTGCTGACGCTGGATCTCCTGTCATTGAGGCCGCGACCGTTTCACTCGCCGCGATCACACTTGGACCGGATAGGCGCTTGATCGAAATATGTGATTCTTGACCTGTCGCCAAATTCAAAGAAGAACCTTGCGACTGAAATGCAGAGATCGACACAGTTTCGCCAGCGTTGAGAGGGACAAGCGCGTCAAAAGCTACGGTTGGTGTTGCTCCTCCGCCAGTACTTGCGGCATTCAGCTGCAAACCGTAGCGGTAAAGCGATCCGTTTTTGTTGACCTGTGCGTACCGAGCACCTGTGGTGCCGGATGCAAAGCCTAATACCCCTTTTACCTCATAAAGACCGCTGACAGGCGCTGTGAACACGCCGCCAGAAAAAGTTCCGTGTGTATTTACAGCCGGAGTATTCCAGCCCGTGACCAACGTAGTGCTCGCGTTTGGAATAGACTGCGAGTTGATTGTAGCTTCAAGTGCGACAACGCGAGTGTCGGTATCTTGAGACATTTGAACATTCGATGACCAGCCAACAATTGGTACGTCATAGAAGTAAGTGATAACATCACCGACCCCCGAAATAACATTCCCGTTTGCCGTGTTAAATCCACCGTGTGTTGAATCAACAAGCCCGAATACTACAGAATTTGATCCTACGATACCAAGGATTGGTCCGTGACGGTTGTTTACGTTTGACGACCAGTATCCTACGATCCGATTACTGACTAAATTTGTAGTGACATTTCCGCTCACTCCGCCGAAACCGAGGGTTAGTGCCGAGGCCACAGCGGTAGGTGTTCCCGCAGTAAAACGACCTGAGCCAATTAAGCGATCCCCCACGCGGTAACTGCTTGCATCCACTGCTGATACGGTTCCGAAACCTGTATGAACAGGAGTGTAGGAGACAGAGCTTGAAACCGGAGTTCCTTGCGCGATACTTTGCGGTCCCATTCTGAAAGAATCAAACAGCATCGACGTTGCGCCACCTGTCGCCGTGACACAAATCACAGCTAAGCGGTACTGCGTTCCGCCTGTTGTTTGAAACTCACCGCGAACAGTTCCGGTTCCAGATCCTTGAGTCATTCCGTAAACACCGGATGGCTGGATCCAGATTGAGTTTGTCACGTCATAGATGTAAACGGCCCAAGTGTTGTTACTTGTTCCTGAGAAATCCATCGTGCCGGATACGGCTTTGTAAGAAAATTCAAAAGAGCAGACCTTAACTTGATCCTCAAGATCAAAAGTCACAGCGTCTGAAATGAAACCGTGACCTGCGGTGATCGCTCCTGATGAAGCGACACTTAAAGAGTAAGTTCCGGCAAGTTTATCGGATGTCACAGCCGCAAAGGTCGTTAAAGACGCCGCACCTGCTGTGATTGATCCGGTTGGTATTTTTGATGTTAAAGTTGTATTAAACAAACTCCACTTTGCTGTAGAGCCAAGTTCAAAGTTTCCGTTTCCATCAACATTGTTGATGTTTCCGAGATAATTTTTACCTGTCCCTGATCCGCCTGAGCCGATTTGTTTTTCGATCCCATCAGAGCCCAGGATATACATATTCCCGTCAGACTTTGTGTAGACTTTGTTAAGTCCCGCACTTGGAGTTGAAGGTGTCGCGATCTGAGTGTGGATGATCCCGCCAGACGTGATCTGTGGTCCTGTAAGGATCGGAGAGGTGAGAGTTTTGTTCGTCAGAGTTTGCGCGGTACTTTCGTCCACCAAAGCCAGCATCGAAGTTCCGTTAGAAACTTTCGGCACGTTTAAATCTGTGCGGTAAGTGATCATCCCTTTGGGGAGCGATCCTGTATCTGACGTCGTATTTTCCAGTTGTGCTTTTTCAAGCTGACCAAAAATTTGCATCCGTAACTCCTTTTACTCGATTCCAATTAGTCGGTATGAACCGACTGGCAACGGAATATTCGTGTCGATTTGAACAGTCGTTGCATTCGGTGTTGTAATTTTCACGCCCATAATTTCAAAATTACCAGCGTTGTTTCTTAATTGCCAAACTGCGAGACGTGCGTCTGTGATCGTAGAACTTACAGTCACAGATTTTGTCGTATCAGATCCGTTCCAGCTCGTATCTTGCGTGAATTTTCCAGAACCAAGTACGATGAACGCAGAGCCTGTATCAATATAGGCTTTGTTATTATCAGTCGCAAAAACTACTCGACCGACGTTTTGTGCGCTGGATGCGGGTAAGGTTCCCGACGTGAAGTTTTCAAATCTGGCCCCTTTAAGTTCTCCTTTTGTGTAAAGATCTCGGAAATAGTTAGAGGAAGAACCAAGATCTGTACCGCTCCAGGTAACTGAGAAGCTAGCGTTGGTGAAAGGGAGGAAGTGATCTTTGGTTTGGACACTTCCTTTTGTTCCGTGGGATGTACTTTCAAAGATGAGGTTTTCGCTAGCAGCGGTTCCCCCTTGAATTGTCTGTCCGCCGCTTCTGCCTGCAAGCATGACGAACTGAGTATGCCCAGCGTCTCCAGTTGTGAGGCCTGACAGCTCTGCATGAGTGATCTCAGTGTCAGGATGGTTAGCAAGCCAAACACTATTGACAGCATCCCAAAATAACGTGTCTCCCGCCTGAGCGGGCTGAGTTTGAGCAAGGTCACGATACACAACGCTGCGAAGAGACAATAAAGTAGATACTGTGATACTATCGGTGCCATTTGTGATTGCTCCTTGCAAATGCAGGTCTTTGAAGTTCGCCCCAGTCGCACCCAAATCTAAAGTGTTGTTTGCAGCTGGTTTGAAAGTCGCTGACGTGATGACAGTCCCTGTCCCGTTTGGAGTGATGGTCAAGTCGCCATTCAAATTTGTCGTTGAAATGACGTTTCCATCGAGTCTCATGTTGTCGATGTTGAGCTGACCTGTAACCGCCATGACTCCGGTCACAGTTTGACCGAGAGTTGTCAGGGGACTTTGAACATCGACGACGCCAGTCCCATTTGCAGCGAGAATCAGATTTCCGTTTGAATTCGTGATCGAAATTGTATTTCCATCAAGCCGGATATTATCAATATCAAGCTGAGGAGCCGTGATCGCTCCTGTTTGAAGAGTTCCTGTGGTTACTAAGTTTTCATTGTCGAAAGAAATTGTTCCGGTTGATGAAGTGATTGAGCCAACGCCGCTTGCGTCTGGATCTAAAACCAGAGTTTGCGCGTTGTCGGTTAAGGTCGTGACCCCAGCTCCCAGTGTCCCTGTCGTCACAAGCGATGAACCACCGAAAGAAACCGCTCCTGTCGTGTCAGTATATGACCCAGGAACCAGGGTCACTGTATCCGAAGTGTCGTCGGCGACAAGCGAAGATCCGGTCACAATCGCGCCCGTGATATTTCCTGTCGTCGTTAAATTTTCATTATCAAAAGAGATGGTGCCGCTGGAATCAGTTATAGAACCAGAGCTAAGTGTGAGATTCCCCACAAGAACAGAAGTACCAAAATAACCTGTTCTGAATTTCTCACTAGAGGTACCAATATCAAGCAAGTTATTATTAACGGGCCGGAACTGGTCAGTGACTTGAACAAAGCCTGTGTCTGCTCCGGTGCCGTCACCGCTATTAGCACTAAGAGTAAGATTAGTATTGGCACTTTTACCGCCGAAAATTCTTTGGCCCGCAAACAAGCCTGTGATCGCGGCTCCTGAGCCGTCAACCTGATCTCGTCCGTCACGCCAAACGTAGTAGTCTTGAGTTAAAGTTGTGAAGGCTTCAAGAATTGAATCTTGGCCCCAGTCCATGTCATAAATTTTATGCCAGCTTGGGGTCGCTTCTCCTTCGCGCTGTTCCCAGCGATAAGCCGCAGCTTTTCCGTCACCGTCATCTTGAACGACGCGGTAGTCATTGAGAGTATTTCCGACCAGTGGAAGAGCCGCTGGGTTTGCGACCGCAGCTTTTGTCTGCGGGTAAAGAACCGCGAAAATCCAGTTGAGCGCGCCTTCTAAAGAAGTCGTCCCGGGCGCAGCGGGATTTACATAGGAAAAATCACCGAGCGTGTGTTTGAAGGGATGCTGTAAACCATTCCAGATTTCAAAACGGTGCTTTGTGAAAATCATAAAACGCCGTCTCCGTCAGGATCGTAGTCGGCACTTGGATCAAATTGAAAAGCTGTATCCCATGCTGCTTTCCACTTATAGACCCGCTCTTGGCGAGCGATAATTTGTGTGCTCGTCGGTCCTGCGTAAACGTATTCATCAACCGTACAAGGATCGCCTTCTTTAGCGCCGATGTAGGTTGTAAAAATAAGAAACGGTCTGTTCTGGGCATCCAGAACAAGATGTTGCTTCACGTTTGAGTTCGCGTGTGTTTTTAGAAGCTCTTCTGCCGTCGTAACGTCAGAGTTATCCTTTGGCAATTCTCCAGCCATGATTCCTCCAAACAACTAGGGGGAGTTTCCTCCCCCCAGGATTTTAGCTTAGTAGCTAATTCCGTAGATGATACCGTTGTGTCCTGGTTTGTTGATTTCCAACTCACCGAACAAACAAATATCCAACAGATATTGGTATCCCGTGGTATTACGAACCTCGAAATACTCTTTTCCATCTGGAGCTTTTCGTTTTTGGAAGAATCCGTTTGAACGGAACACCATTGACGACATATCGAGCATCGCGATTACGTCATCGTCCCACTCTTGGATCATGACGATCTTGAGTGTTCCTTTAACGCAAGTGACTTCGATTTCATCCCAACCATAGATAGAAGCTTTGCGGCTTCCGTCTTTGATCTGCCAGTTTGCCGCGCCGTTGGTTTTGTTTTCCAACAACTTCATGATCGAACCACCGTGTTTGTAGCTCATCAAGAAAGTTTTCGCGTTGCCTTTGGCTTTTTGGCGAACTTCTGTGTACGCGTCGAACAACTTGTCCAAGATGTTTGAAGCGGAAATAGAAGATCCGTTTACGTTCACAGCTTGCAAGAACGGATATGCAAGTTTTGACTTGCCGTGCACGCTTGGCGATCCGCCGTTAGCAGCTGACAACAATACAGATTTGATCGAAGTGAACGACTCAGTGTCTGCACCGTCAGTGTAGAACACTGCACCCTGAGCAACAGAGTATGCAGAAACGTCAGCAGCAGCGCCACCGCGAGTCGCAGACAGTGTTACTGAGCCCTGGTTTCCTGATCCGCCATTCACGTTGATCGCGATGACATAGAAGGAAGCAGCAGCAGAGTTCCCGTCATCCAAAGTAACTTTTTGGTCAAGTTGGAAGCGGTCGATGTGAGTGACAACCAAAACGCCTGTTGCAGCATTTGTGTCGTCAGTGACTTTTGAGAATGAAGGACCAGTTCCCAATTGAACTGATACGGTCATTTTGAAAGTCTGCATGAAATCTTCGATAGCATCTGGCAAGATTTTAAGGAACGAGTCCTCAACAACTTTACCAGAGTGATCCATCAGATCGCGGTGATTAAAGAGCATGGTTCCCCAAGCTTCTTTATACGCGTCGATAGAACCACGGATGTACTTATCTTCTGACACGTCATTGGCAGCAGTTAAGCCACCCATGCGGATAGAAGAAGCGCCAGCCGCTTTGAAAGGAACCGGAATTTTTCCGCCTTTCCAGCTATCGTCTTTTTCGATGTTTGACAAAATGTAATCACGCTTAATCATCTCTTCTTTCAACAATTTGTTGGGAAGATATTCATTAAGCATGTCCTGAAATGTTCTTGTAGTAGACATGATTTAGTTTCCTCTTAAGGCATTAGCCTTGCTGTTGTTGGAGTCGCTCTTGGCGGAGCTTTCGCAAATCTTCAACGCTTGTCGGAACCTTTTTGGTCACGGCCTTAGTAGAAGATCCACCTGCGAACGACGGAATCACTGGTTTTTGTGCTTGATTTTGAACAACTTGAGCTTGCTGGCTTTGTGTTCCTTGAGAGTTCTGAATCACACCTTGCTGGGCGGGAGTCTGAGACCCTATGAGACTGATAAGTTCTGCCGCTAGCTGGCTTGCTGGAGGAGAAACTTGGTGAACATTCTCATAAAACTGTCCACGCTTAATCATTTCTAACTTAAATGCCCCTGGTTTTCCGACCCGAGCATCAAACGCATCAGCGACTGATTTCACTTCTGGTGAAGAGATCGCTTGATCCATCTCAAAGTTTGTTTGCTTCACCGTCAAATCTGCCAATTGCTGCTGGTAGGTTTGATTCTGGTTCTGCACCTGATACAGTTCTTGCTGCTGACGACGTTGCTGGTCGATAGCGGCCTTCTGATCGGCGGGAAGCTCTGCATACTTGAGTTCTTGAATAGCGTAATTGATAATTTCCTGTTTGGGAATCTTTAAAGCTTGAAAAAATGAGTCGTAGTCTTTGCGTTGCACCAACGTCCCTAAAGCCTTTAGGCTTGTTGATACCTGTTCAAATTGCTGAGACTTTTCTGCTAGCTGAGTTTTTAAAGTGTCTCTTCCCGCTTTCACATCATCAAGGCCGTAAGCTTTTTCGTGAAGCTCACGCATTTTTGTCTCCAGGTCTTTGGACTTAATGAGACCCTTAAGGGTGTCGTCAAATTCCAATTCCTTATCTTTTACCTTAAACTTGAAATTGGGCTTCCAGTCGCTTAATGCAGCGGAGTCACCTGTTGCTGAAGCGGCGGCCTGTGTTCCTCCAGTTGCTGGGGGTGGGTTCCCTGCCCCTGGCGTTTTTTCTGCGCTTGTTCCTGCCGCCAGGCTAGCATCACTCGATCCTCCGCCTGTCGTCTCTTTAGAAACCGCGTCGCTCGTGCCTTGAGCCCCTGCTTCGTTAGTGGTTTGTGTTTCATTTACTTCCATCGGTGCGTCCTTCCTTGGCTTTTCGGGCCTAAGTTATGCGGGCAACGGTTGGCCTCCACCGGGTAGCGCCATCTGCGGACCTGCTTGTTGCTGGTTCGGCATTTGTCTTCCTTGAATGTCAACAATTGCTCCTTGGTTCATTTGTTCTAAAGCTTGGAGACTTGAACCCTGCGCCTCTAGCCTTTGTATCAACCACCAAATGGACTCGTACGGAACTCGTACTTGCCGTGAACCGCTTTGCGAGCTTGGATCAGGCACTTGCATAGAAACGGTAATGAGGGATCCACCTGTCGGGATAAATCCGTCCTTCGCCGCTTGCTGTGCTTGCATTTTAATTTTGATTTGATCTTCGTGAATGGAGAGATATTGATCGTAGAGACTTTGCACTTGAGGATCGAGCATTTGAAAGTCAGGCTGTTTCATTCTGTGCGTGACACTCTCAACGTACACTTCGTTATCCGCATACGGAGAGATGAAAGGAAGCTGACCGCGCTCAAGTTGGAGCATGTCGTTTTCAACATTGTCATAATCAAGGCTCATGCGCTTGATCAGAGTGTTGTTATTTAAAAACGGCATCTCTTTAAACAAAAGCCCTAACTGTTTTGGGCCAAGTTGATTGCCAGCAAACTGAATGATGTGATTAAGCGCCAACTGGCGTCCCATTCTTTCATCAATCGTCTCTGTTTGCTCTTCAACTTTAATTTGATACGCAAGGGGAGTTGTACTTTTGAACTCTTGAAGGTTGATGGCTTCGTTTTTACCAACGGCCATGATCACTTCATCTTCAGGCATATATTTTTTGGCGAGTTCTAAGTAAGTAATCCAGAATTTTTTCTGGAAATTCTCAAATTTTGCTGTGTACTGACCGAATTTTTGCTGAGCCGATGCACTTCTGAATAAAAGTGCGTAAGGATCAACCTGTCCGTCAGAATTTTCAGCGTTAATCTCTTCCAGCATACAAGCGTCGTACATTTCTGTGATCTGCGACTGAATGTATGGAAGAAATTGTTCGCCAGAACGTCCAGCTAGTATCTGCGGAGCCTGTCCTTGATAGGTAATCCCTCTCACGCCTGGCAAAAGTGCGCCGGGGGAGAGCTTTGTTCCGCCTTGATAGATGATTTTATCGTCACCAACAGTGATTTGATGAGTCGCTGCTTGCGAACTTGCGCGATTAATCTCTGCTTGGAAGGGACGAGCTACTTTTATGATCGAATATCCCCTCGGATTGCCGGAAAACGTGTCAAAACCCTCCCAAACGATGGGGTAAATGCCGTATGGAATCTCACCTTCTTCAAGGATCCCACGGCTTGTTTTTATGTAGAAAAACCCTTCTGGATAGAGCTTGCAGGGCTTAAAAAAGATGTATTGGACAGCAACGTCCTTATCTTCGGAGCGATATTGCTGTTTATTGGCGTCGAAGATCACAAAAGTCTCAGTATCGCCTTCACCAACCGCCTGCATCTTCTCAGAATCGTCTTTATAGATCTCGGCGAGTTCTTTTTTCGGCACCATTTCTTCAAACCAAATGTAAGCGGATGCTTCCATGGTTTTTGCGCTCGGCGATCTGAATAAATTGTAGCCCGGGATGTTTTTAAATTTAAATTCACCCTTAAAAATAGGTTTTGATTTATCCGGCAGAAGCTGTCCGGTCTCATCAAGCTCTGGTTCACCAGTTTCATCATTCACCAGCGGCTCATACCCTCGAAGTTCGCCAGCATTTGGGTCAAAATAAATAAACGAGCACACTTCACCCATGTCCACGAAAGAATCGCAGAACTCGCGCATTCTTTGCTTCATGTCGTAGCGCTCAACGGCGTCTCTTCGGACTGCTTCGTTAAGCTCTGCTTGTTTTTTGTCTTGAAGGTCTAGTTCATTTTTGGGAGCGATGACAACGCCCGGAACTTTTGAGAGAATGGAATTTTTGTAGTGCCGAGAAATCTTGTGAATGTGATTTTTCGTGATTCTTAGCTTCGTCGTCTCATTTAGTTTCTGAGAATTTCTTACGTTGTTAAAAAACTTCGCGGATTTTTTGGAGTAATGATTCCCGCTTACTAGGAGCAGGTTTGATTTCATCTCCGCTCTTACGTCATCATCGCACGATTTAGAATCTTCGCAGAGTTGATTGAGAGAATTTAGGTCATGCTTTTGCATCGACTAACCTGTTCCTTTCGATGTCTCTCTGGATCTGGAGTCGCTCAAAAGCTAAAGGATCGTCGATCATCAGCTGAGCCTCTTCCGCTTCATCCATCGAGGTTTGATCCATAAGATCAATTTCTTTTGCATCTTTGGGTGTAAGTTCGGATGCTGTGGTCTCTGTGACCACGCTCGACGCCTGACCTGGCTGATCGACTTCCACATTTCGGCGTGGAAGAAACGATAATTTAAGTCCAGTGATTTCGAGATCCTGGACTCCCGCGTTTTTACATGATTCAATTATTCGGCAGATTTCGTCAGCACTCAAGTCCTTTTTATTCATATTGGCCTTGCCAGTATTCAAATTCTTGGTTGAGTTCTTCCCAGCTGTTTTCTTCGCCTTCGGGTTTTCCAAAGTCACCTCGTCTTTCACGGATTTGATCTGCTATCAGCTCGGCTTCGGTCTTGGGTTTTACGATCTTAGGATGCAGCTCTTCCTGCCTTTTGTTGAACTCCTCCATGATCGCTTCAAAGTCCCAGGGGATTAGCATATTGCAATAACGATTGGCGTCCGCTAGATCGTCGCCGTCTTTGCTTGCGGAGTTTTGTTTGCTATTCATGATGTGGGATAGCTCGCCGCCAAGCTTCAGTAGCTCCGGGTCATCGTCAAAAATATCGAGCATATCGTACTTAAACAAAGTGTTGACGTTCTCAGTACCTGTGTCTCTGGTTTTGTCAGCTTTTAAAAGTGAAACACCAGCTCGCTCTGCGATGAGTCCTAAATCTTTGTTTGAATGATCGTAAGCTGCAAGGACCACTGGCATCGTGTCTCTGAGTTCTAAATATTTGTTAAACACGTCGCCCGCTGTGGTCTGCTCATCATCTCCACGCCAAGCCTTAAACACCGCGCCCTTTTTATAGTCGGGACGAACGGCAATGAACACAATCCCTGCCGGATGGTTCACGCCGCCGCCCGATCCGTAGTCTAAAGCCGCATAGATATGCCACCCCTCTATGGAGTATCTGGGCTTCATGTGTCTGTCGTAATCAAAAGCGTAGTAGGTTCTTCCTTCTTCAGTGACAAACTCTCCAAAAATCCTTCTGCGTACTTCTGTTTCGTTTTTGCACTTAGAGATCGCCATCTCAATTTTTTCTCTGGTGATATGCGTACTTGGTGTACCGTCCTCGTAGGTGAGGCAGTCGTACATGGAGACTGTGAGTTTTAAAGCATTTGGCATGACCTTTTTAGAAGTCATCGCCTGTTTCCAGAAAAGCTGATTGAGAGTCGGCGTAAATGTTGAGTTAAATATCCCGTTCGTTGCAAAGAGACGCATCTGCAATTCATCCCAAAAAGCTGTCGGCATCTCCTCATCGGCGTAAATCTCATGCACCGAGCCCGCTTGCACCGCTGACACTTTCTTGGAGTAGTACATAAAGTACACTATCACTCCAGAATTAAAGTGTAGGGACTTCGGCACCCCTTTTTCCTTAACTATCCGCCAGCCGTACATCTCGTGATCGACCATATCTCCACGAGGCATCCACTCAGACCACTTTGTCTCCCACTCTTTTTCCAAAGTTTCTTGATCCGGATAAAAATACCAAAACATTTTTGGTCTTACGTTTTTCCCCCACATCATCTCCCAGCGAACTGGATCTGTGGCGTTGGAAATACACCTGCGAATACCAGCGGAAGATTTTCCCGACTGATTAGACGCCGTTAAAAGATTCATTCTGTTGGTGGAGTCAATAAACTGGCGTTGCCATTTGTAGAGCTTATGCCCGTACAAATGCGGAAGATCGGCTTCAATTTTTTTCTTTGCCTTCTTTAGCTCAAGCTCTTTCTTTTTCGCTTCGAGAAGGCGTGACTTCGATTGGCTCATTTTCTTCCTTGAAACCGTTAATCAAAACTTCCTCATCGGGCTGACTCACTGGTACTTCGAGCGCGTGGATTTCCGCCGACACTCTTGCCAGTTCCTTGTCAATGTCCTCGATTTTTCCAGGGGCTTCGTAATTTTTATTCACATTCAGATTCATATTTTTAGAAGTTTGATCAATGACGAGCTTTTGTGCGACGGCACCTTTTACTCGGTTATCAATGAGAGTTGTGATTTTCACGATCTCAGCAATGAGTCTCGTATCAATCACTTCTACTTCTCTGCCTTTGATAATCATGGTTTTTTTCACAGGCAGTCTGATGAACTCTTCAATTCGTCTCATCGACAAATCAAGAAGCGAGCGCATTTGGAGCATGTAATCACGGGGTGGCCTCATCATGTAAGCCAGGCGCTTGGGATCGTTTGTCACGCGATTGAAAAATTCGCGGGAGCAGACTTTGGAGTAAACCGCGATGGCCCGGATCGTGGAGTCGTTATCCATGGCAATTGTGTACTCGTCCCAAAATGAGAGCCTCAGTGCGTGATCAATTTCGCTGGGATCGACGAGTTTTTCCAGTTCGTGATCGCTCATTGATAGGTAGCTCGGTGGCAGGGCTAGCACTTTTTCTCTGAGCCCATGGCAGTTTCGCATGAGGTTCACCACGCAGCGTGGATTACCTTCTTCCCAGAAAATGATCTCTTTTTTAGACAGGTCCAGTTGATCGTTGTTTCTTCCAACAACGGCCAGCTCACTTTTCGGTTGTGACATGACGAAATGGTGCGGGGAAATGCGGCTTGTGTCAATTGCGTGGTCCGGCCAGATCCAGAATTTCAACTTAATTTTTCTTAAAAAAATTTTAAAAATGGAGCGCTGAAAAGGCTCAAACTTGAAGCCCGCTTCCCCCCTACTCCCCCCTCTAAAATTTCCCCGATTCCCTAATAATATCGCGTACTTAGCTGATTACGCTCTAATCGCCTCATAGCCGCGCGAATCGGCGGACCGCTGTAGGGTAGGTAGGTTGAGGCATTGAGGCCCAAGGCGCGGGGGATCTTTGATGCTGTGGGTCTAGGTATTGGATTGTCTTTGAAGCTCGCGGCGAGCCTGCCCTGTCATGCGTGTTGAAGTCTCAGACGTGTAAATAAGTTCGACGAAACATCGTCAATTCTCCTTAAGTTAAGCAGATACGTTGAAAATCATTCACTCGCTGTAAATAAAATCTTCATGCCATTTTGAAACGTGAGACAACGAGAGACACTTTAAATCGTTGCCGCGATTGGTACGCCGAATGCATTAAGTATTTGTGTCAGCGCAATTAAGCGTTGCCTTACCCAAGAGGTATCAAATGCAAGTCATCGACCGCCTAGAGTACCAATTAAAGCAACAATGGAATGCCTTGAGTAAAATCAAGGACCAAGAGCAGTTCAGAGCTGCCCGCGCTCAAGCGTTGGCAACATACAACACGCTCAAAAAACATAAACAATTAATGGGACTGCTTTAATTTAACCGACGTAAAAACGTCTTAACCAGGGAGTTATTAAAATGAAGTACAGATATGTCAACGCATTCAAACCTATTCGCAAAAATCAACCAATTGAATATTCAGAAAAAATATTGGAAGCAGTTCTCAATCCTAGAATAACCGACCTTTGTATCAATATGAATGGTGGATGGGACTGGATTGATTCTAAATATAAATTTATTCATTTACTCTTAATGCGCGGTCAAATTAAGGCCATTAAGTCAGGCCAAGATTTACTTGCTCGAAAGGATTATCTAGAAGCTTTGACTTCTGGAAGCTTTGTAAATGTCATTCTCGAAACGCGTCTCAACCAAGATTCAGCAAGAATAAAATCTTCATACGCATCAGAAAAACGCATTAAAAACGCTCAAGCTATTCTACTCGCGCATGTTATGAACTACAGACTTGAAAGGATGGCATAAGATGAAAAACTACACGTCAAGCATCATTGTAAAATACGGAGATCGAGAAAATGTGCCTCAAGATTGCAGGACTATTTATGAGATACTTTCGAGACAAGGCGCAAGCTTGCTGACTGATTGTATCGCTGAACAAGCAGGAGCCAATGCGAATAAATTTAAAATGAACGCTGAAGAACGCGAAACTTTAATCAAAAACCTAACTGAAGAGCTTGAGAACGCTCTTCGTGAAAGGCTTTAAAATGAAAAACTTCAATAAATATTACCAGGAACTGGCTCAGTGGATGGATGGGAACGAATCAAACGGAAATCTTGAATTTGCTTTTCACAACGGGTTCAAACTTCATGCTGTAAGCCTTTGGGTAGGATCGGGGGCGTCAGCTCTCAACTTGCCAGTGAAAATAAACCGCGCGACTGAAATGAAGGAAATTAAGCAGATGTGCTCTTATGCTGATATTTTCATCTGTCCAGACTGTAATCATCATTCTTTTTTCTCACCGGGGGAAATTGAATCAGATGAAACTGAATGCGAGTCATGCCTTAAGACGATGAAAATTGATTCGAGAGGGAAATAATATGAAAACCAAAGTTGAATACCCAACTTTTTACGGCATTGATGAGGTTGCAAGATATCACCGGGGCCACTGGTTTTCACAAGATACCATGCGCTTTTTCGGGACTCGTTTAACTTCGCATTTCAAGCGTATTGCAAAAAACAAATATCTCTTCGTGACGACTGAACGGAACCCGTCCGGAGTGAGAAAAGCAACATTGCGACTTGCTGTAGTGAAAAAAGTCAAAGGTGGGCCTTGGTTTGAGACCTCAATCGAGACATACGGGGACTTTCACTCAATGACTTTGGCCCAAGCCGCTAGACAGCTTTCAAAAATCGAGGCGTACAAATGAAAAAGACTTATAAACTCGACCGAATATATCACCAGCTTATGAAACCTCGAGGCGTACCAGTCGAGCAGCTCAACTTCGTGGTCTCAAGACTTTACGAGCAAGGGTTTATCGAGCTGTATTCGGAGCCCGACCTTGAAACCGAAAGATATTCAGAGACTGACAAGTTAACAGGCCATACAAATAAAAAGGAACTGTTTAAGCTATTGGAGAAAATCAAAAATGAAACACTATAGACTTTCAACCAACCCGGCGGACTTCATCCAACCAAGTCCTTACCAGGTCTGGCGAATGTATATCAAAGGCACGGCTTTAGAGAATCGAATCGGACCTTGGAAATTTGCCTTGTACTTACATAAAAACCAGGCCCTTGAATTGTTTTATTTTAACCAAGTTAAAAAGGAGAATCTAAAATGCAAACTACTAAGCACTTCAAAAATACCAGTCTTGCTAACCGCCTTGGAAAACTCGCCCTGGCTTTCGCCCTTGTCTTGGGTCTCCCAGCTTGCGCGACGATGGAGACAGACGCGGGATACTACCAGCGCTTAAATGCCGTCCAGGCGCTCCATTACGGGCTTCAGCAAAACGGATGGGACAAGACCGCTGCCAACCCTAACAGGCTCCCAATGTCGCAGCCCCAGACCGTCCAGCAAGCCCAGCCCTGCTCAAACCCATACGCTTGCCCAATGCAATATTATGGGCGATAATCAGGGCACAATTCTCCAGGATTGTTTTTAGGAAGGACAAAACCCTGAGCCGAAAGCTTGGGGTTTTCTCTTTTTAAGGGGCTGGTTGCGGATGTTGCGGATAAAAGCTCTCACAGCTTCCCTAATATGGAATATACACCAGTCATGGGTAGCAGATCGAATATATTGGATATAATAAATATATCTTACTTATACATTATTTAATTAGAAAGATCCGCTACCGCCGCAACCGCTTCAAATTACCTGGCGATTCCCGATGCTTAGCTGGTAGCGGTTCTTTGATCCAGCTTCAACCCGTGGCAACCACCGCAACCCGGTTGCAGATGTCGCACCGATTCAAAAGTCCGCAACCATACCGCAACCGGAAAGTCCGCAACCAGCGGGCCTAAAATTCTGACGTATCCTGGAACGTGATGCCGCAAAACACCGAAATTACTTTCTTGTCTACCTTAGATTTTTTGTGTTCAAATGGAATATTTCGCCCTTGAAGCCATGACTTCATTCGTCGCCCAAAATTCTCCCCTGATACCGGATGCTCCCCTTGGGCTTTTGCCCAGGTCTCATACTCTTTCCACATAAGCTGGCCCACGGCGACCAGCTCCCCGCTATCCGCTGCCTGGATCCAAGGATACGACGGTGACACCGATTCAGGTTTACCTGCCACAATATTCTCATCCGCCCAACGTGAAACATTATCAATGCTCTGTTTGAAATTCTCCAGGGCCACAACAGATTTCACCGATTCAGTGAATTGGTAGTTGTTCTCTCTCAATCGCTGATAGGCTTCCAGCACCATGTTTAAAACACCCGACATTTCCTCATTGATAATCTGAGTATCGAGTCCTTTGATCACATTTTCTTTTGTAAACCGGGCCTCAAAAGGGGCGATCAGCATCCGCCTAAAGAGTCCATGACTGGGCTCCCCGCCTCTTGGTAAATTGTTGGTGAGAAATATGAGCTTGGCGTGACAAGTAAACGTGAACGCATCTTTAAATTTACGACTAGCTGTCAGCTCTGTACCAGAAGCTAAATCTTTTACCAGCTCCCAGAATTCTGATTCTGAGTATTTCGGAAGCTCCTCAGAGACGTTAAACAAAGCGCCGTGAAGATTTACCCTGTGAAACTCATTCATAAACTGATCAGACTTAATCGCTCGGTATCCGTTGCCACCAAGGGCTATTAGAATATTTTTGAATGTCGATTTTCCGTTTGATCCCTCACCAGTCAGAAGTAAAACCTTCTCGGCCAAGGGGCGGTCGCCTGAGATGGCGTAACCCATATACTCAAGCAAGATTTTCTCCAGGGCCTGATCTCCGGTGGTAATGTCTTTCATGAATTTTTTGAATTTCGGGGCTTGGGCTATGGGGTCGAACTTGAAGGGGAGCTGATATTTGAAGCCAAACTTGGTGGAATGCTTATCAAGCTTCATGGTTTTTAGATCAAGAACGCCGTTTGCGAGGTTGATTTTTCCTTGAACCGTTTCGGTGAAGAACTCTGGTGCTTCAATATGGTGCCGTTTAACGATTCCGCGAAATTCGGAGGCTTTCTGGTTATTACAGACTGGATCGAAATTTTCTTGTGCAAAGGAATCAATACGTTCGTCTTCCACGTCTTTCCAAAAGGTTCCTTGATAGTAGTAATGTACTTTGGATGCGTTGATAAAGGGTCGCTCTTGTTCGTAGAATTTAAGAAGATCGAGATACTGAGGAATGAGCGCACCTTTTTTTCCAAGCGCATGAAAGCCAGAATCTCGTGTTGCGATGAAATTTTCACCCTTAAGGCTAATGGGTGAGGTGATTTTTTTCCAATGAGGACAGCTCTGGCATTTGCCCCACAGCTTATTGATATTCTCGCAAGTTCTGGGTCCACTTGCATCGAGGGCTTGCTGAATTTTTCGATCAGTTTCTTTTTCATTGTAGCCAGGATGTGCTTCGGATAATTCATGAGCAAGTTTTTCTCCATTCTCCAAGCGGGCAACGATTGAGAGCTGCGCGTACCACTGAGGCTCAGTCACATTTTGCGGATTTGCTTTTGACCATTTCAAAAACTCACACTGATCCATGATGTAGTCAGTATCAAATCGCTGGCGCTTGATTTCCTTTTCGCTGAGAGCATCAGAATCATCAACGATGGGAAGGCCACTGAGCTGCGCGAGATTTATTTCTAAAGTCTCAAGGTATCTATTGATGAACTTTGCTTGCCTGCGCGGGCGATTGGGTTTCACGTTAAAGGTAAGAGGAAGCCGGAACAGACGATTGGCTTCAAACGCTGTTGGATCCGGCTCCCCCTTGAGGCCACTTTGTAACAAGGCATCAGAAATCTTATGACAGAGGGCCGTATAGTATTTTTCGTTTAGTTTAAACCAGTTCACATCCGTGATCATGAAGTTGGGCTTAACCAGAATTTGCAGGCCGTTACCCGTAGCGATGATCACGCACTTCTTTGGATCAACTCCCGTGGCTTTGTGAAAGGCTTCAAGGTATTTTGGATTGGGAGCGTCGTTGATGTACTCGATGTTATCAATATCAAAAGGAATAACTTCCTGATATTTCCACTCACGAGACTTGCCTTTGCTAGCACTGGGCGTGTGTCCTAGCGTGTAGTATAAGTTCCACTGCTCAGTCTCTGGTATCCTGGCAAGGATTTCTTCTGTCTTTGAAAAGACTTCGTGAATGTTTTCAACAAAGACTCCTTCATCGGTGACAGGTGCATCGTATTTTTTTGATTTGGGCGTTTCGCCCTGTTTTCCTTTTGGCGTGAATTCACGAATTTTGCGAATCTCAATCATTAGCTATCCCCTCAAGATGCTCCAGGTTTCTGATGCCTAGAATTTTGTGAACCATGATTGAATCTATTTTATGGTTGACCTGTCAAAAAGATTTTGCTAGCATCGCGCTTCAACATATCAAGAGGGGTTAAATGCAACAACATAGCGCACAGATCAGGACCTATCAGGCGACGATTCCTGTTGACAGGTTAGAAAATAAAGTCTTGTCGTACCTTCAAAAGCAAGGGTCCATCGGTGAGCGACTTGATATGAAAACGATTCGCGAGCTTTTTAATTCAGCAAAGCAAGAAATTAGACTTAACCTCACCGATCCGGTGAACCAACCAAAGTAAGGGAGCCAATATGCAAGGGCACAAAATTACAGACGAGCAAATGAATGAAATTCGAGCAAAAAGAAAGCGAGGGGTTTCAGTCCCTGAGCTTGCTAAAGAATACAAGGTTCACATCTCAACTTTGTACTCACGCTTAAATAAAAACAAGTATCATGTCGGGGGCTCAAAGATTAAGCGAGCGCGTAAGACACCTAAAGTCATGTCTGTTGAATTGACCCCGCCTAAAGCTTTTGACAAAGTTGTCGTGCTGCTAGTAGATCCGAAGCAGCTATCATCAATCGTCGGGGATATTTATGCAAATCGCTAGAGTCTTTTTTGATACTCACATGGGCCTTGCTTTCAAGGGCCTTGAGGATCTGTGTCGCAAGAACAAAGTAAACCCGAGCTATGAGCAGTATGTGATGTTCATCAATAAAAAGCGCACCAAGTTTAAGCTTTTAATTGGTAACAAATATCTCGTGTATCACGACAACAAGAATCAGCCGTTCCCGTTAGAGGCCATCAGAAATCTTCCGCTGGCGTTTGCGGGTGACACGTTTGATTTTTCAAAAGCGATGGATAAAACAATTCAAGAAAAATTTAGGAGTTTACAATGAGCAGAGCAAAATTTATTCAAATAGCGGTATCCCCCAATACAAATCCTGATTCAGGACAACCATATAATGTTCTTTATGCGTTAGATAGCAATGGCGAAATTTGGTGGAGCAATGAAAATCGGGAAGCATGGCAGCGATATGCTTCAATTGAAGATAATGAAATAGAGTCTAAAAGACGGCAAGAGCAGGAAGAGATTCCGTTTTAGTTTTAAAGGGCCTGAAATGGTTTCGACATGGAAAGCTAGGCTATCACTATGAGCTGCTGCTTCACCGTCTGTCTTGATTGCGGATACATCACGAATCACGGTTTGTTTAAAGAGTGTGGCAAATGCGGAAGCTTGAACGTGCAGCACGAGTATGAGGAAAATCCATGATTTGTAAAAGAACTCATCAATTAAAAAGGCATGGTAGCTACTGGGTTAAAGCGCGAACTGCCTGCGGAAAAGTAAAAAACAGATCAGTAACTACGACAACTGATACCCGAATCACTTGTCCAGACTGTGCGAGAGACATTTGTGAACAAAGATGATCTGCGAGAACTCGCCATGAACAGGATTGATGCCGTGAACAGGATTGATGAGCTTTTACTGAATTATGAATCAAAAATGATCTTAACAAT